>Ga0164313_10001182_pt1 | contig 22869 bp, 23 predicted proteins | sample GuaBasSedimGuay4_FD_113735 | JGI IMG/M metagenome (GOLD analysis project Ga0164313, IMG submission 113735) | Subseafloor sediment microbial communities from Guaymas Basin, Gulf of California, Mexico - Guay4, Core 4569-4, 0-3 cm | ecosystem: Environmental > Aquatic > Marine > Hydrothermal vents... | reverse complement strand
CCAGGTGATGACGACGGAAGGTCAGGGCTCGAGTCGATACTCGGGTCGACAGCTCGGCCAGGACCCAGGGTCGGCCCGCGGCATCGCGGCAGTGACCCTTGGCGCGACCGCGTTTTCCTTCGCCTTCATCTTCGTGAAGGTCATCGGCCTGCCGCCAGCGACCCTGGGATTCTACAAGGCGATCATCGCGACCGGGGTCCTCGGGCTGGTCGCCCTCGTTCTGCGGGCCCCCCTTCCCAAGCGCTTCGGCCCGGTCCTCTTTGCTGGTGTGTGTTTTGGATTGCACCAGTTGATCTTCATCTCGGCGACCCAGAAGACCTCGGTGGCCATCGTCACCATGATCGGGGCGCTGAAGCCGCTGCTCATCGCGGTCATCAGCCCGTGGACGGTCGGCGAGCGCCCGGCCCCGCGCATGAAGTACCTGGCTCTGCTCGCCGTCGCCGGCATCGGGGTCGTCGTCTGGGCGAACTACGGCGACCCGAGCCGGAGCCTCGAGGGAGATCTCCTCGCCGTCTTGAACCTCGGCGTCTTCACCGCCTTCTTTCTCTTTGCGAAGCGTGCCCGGGCGTCCGGGACCCACACGCTCACCTTGACGGTCTCGCAGAACCTCATCGCCGCCCTGGTCCTCGGGCCGGCGATGCTCTTCGTCACCCCCATCGTCCCCGAGGCACCGATGCAGTGGTGGTTGCTCGCGCTCTTCGCCCTCGGTCCGGGGAGCGGGCACCTGCTCGTGAACTGGGCGCACCCGCGGATCAGCGCGGCCTTTGCGTCACTCATCCTGAATGCCGTGCCGATCCTCGCGAGCTTCTGGGCGTACCTCTTCTTGGGCGAGCCCTACGGAGTGCCCCACATCGTCGGCATGCTGGCGGTCCTCGCGGCTGTCGAGCTCGGTCGCCGCGCGGAGATTCAGAACTCTCGAGCGCAGCGTGACGCTCAGAGCTCGTAGATGCAGCGCGAGGTGCAGGTCTCGTGCACGGTCACCGAGACCAGGCGAGATGCATCCGGGACCACCAGGCGCTCGGCGATGAAGCGGGCGAGGTTTTCGCTCGTGGGGTTGTCGAGGCCCTCGACCTCGTTGAGATAGCGGTGGTCGAGGAGGTCGTGGAGCGGCGCCCAGGCCTCGGCGATGTCGGCGAAGTCGACGACCCACCCGAGGCGCGGGCGGACGGGGCCTGCGACCCGAATCGTGACTCGGGAGCTGTGGCCGTGGATACGCGCGCACTTGTGGCCCTCGGGCACGTTCGGGAGCCGATGGGCCGATTCGCAGCGCAGGTCCTTTTCGATGACAGTCGTCGCCATGGGGGGGCGTCATAGCCTCCGGGGGGGACGGCGTAGAGGGGGGGCAGCCGGGACAGTCGGGGGGGGGGAGCCTAGGGGGGATGCGGGCGGCAGAGCACGATTTGCTGTTCTGGGCTGTCCTGAGATGGCATCGTCGGAGGTGATGTACACGCCGCCTGATCTCCAGAGGCCGAGGATACGGAGACGAGGGGGGCTGGAGGAGCAGGAGGCGCAGGACGCGCCGGACGCGAAGGATGCCCCGGGCTCTCCGGCGAGTTCCGGGGTGCGCCGCACCCAGCCTGGGCCCCTATCGACCCCCGAGCTGTCGTCGCGGGTACTGATCATCGAGCGGGACGAGACGGTGCTCGCCGCCCTCGCGATCCTGCTGCGGAAGCGATCCTATCGTCCCCAGGTGGTGTCCACCCTCGCCGAGGCCGCCTCGGCGATGGCGCAGGAGAGCACGCCCTTCGGGGGGATGATCGCGGGTCTGCCCTTCGAGGACGGTGACTTCTTCGCGTAGCTCGGGGGCCTCCGCCAGGTGAAGTGGAAGGGCCACGTCCTGGTGTCATCGCCGGACGCGTCACGGGCGTTGGCGGGCCGGGCGGCGAGGGAGGGGGCCCGACTCGTCGCGCGGAATGGAGACCACCATCGGGTAGCAGCGAGGTATCAGAGCTTCGTGCGTCGAGTGGCGGTGGATGCGTCGCACAGGACCCTTTTGAAGGAGTACGGGATGCTCCACGGGTTGACGCCGGCGGAGCAGAGGGTGCTGGAGCTGGCGCCGTGGATAGGGTCGTCCCTCATCTGCGAGACCCTGGGCAAGACGGACCCCACGGTCTCCTGTCAGGCCGCCGCCATCCTCGCCAAGACCGGGGAGGATCACCTCAAGGACGTGGTCATCTCGGCGCTTGCCTACGCCCGTGCTGTAGAAATCCCGTAGAGTCTGGATAAATCGTACGGGCATCATCCCTAGGGATGATAGCCAGCGTCAGGGAGGGGGGCGTAGCGTCGGTGCGGGGTAGGGAAGTTGTCCTCGGTCTCACATCGACACGCCGCGCGTCCGACGATCGGCATAGTGTCCGTTCGAGTTGACCTCATGGTGGTGGATGCTGAGCCGCAGGTGCTCGGCTCGGTCAGCCGCGCGGTCGAGGGCTTGGGTGCAACGGTGATGGCGATCGACAGACCGCGAGACGCCCTGGCCCACCCAAGCCGTTTCTGTTGTGGCTTCGTCCTCGACTTCGATTCCCTGCAACAACCCGGCGGCATCGAGTTGCTGGCGCAGCTCCGCTCCGATGGTGCATTGGGACCCGCCCTGATCTTGACGGGCAATCGGTGCCGCGAGGTCGCGAGCGAGGCGGCTACACTCGGCGCTAGTTGCTGCGAGAAGGGAAGTGCCCATTATCTGAAAGCGCTACGGTCGCTCGTCGATACTGTTCGCCATGGGATGACCGGCCCCGGCGATGTCCTTGCATGGCTCGTTCTGACGCTGCGCCTCACGCCGACTGAGCGCCGCACGGTAGGCGTTTACCTCGAAGGAATCTGCACGCGTGAAGGCGTCGCAAGCGCACTGAATCGCTCTGAGAATACAGTCAAGGAAACCACGTCGCACATCCTCGCGAAGGCCACCGCGGTCGGACTCGCGGACGATACGGTTCCCGCGCTGCTCCTCGACGCCTATCGGCAGGTCGCGGGGCGCATGGCGGGAGGATCGGGGATGTAGTCTCCGGTCGCACGTCGGCGCACCACACCCAGGGGTGGTAGGAGGCGTCCCCCGAGTCGGCCTACCTTCGGGGCATGAGAGTGAAGAAGAGCTGGGGCCTGGTGCTTACGTTCGTGATCAGCGTGATCACCGTGGGCTCGCAGGCGTACGGGAAGGAACTCCGGGAAACTCTGAAATGACCTGGGGAAATAATCTAATCGTGCGGGCGTGCATGCTCTACCTCGTCCCGGGACTGATCCTTTCGACAGCAACGCCGAGCCGAGCCGATCCCTCATTCACATACGCGCCAATCAGCACGTACACCGTTTTCAACCCCGTCAGCCTCGACTCCAACGAGTGGGTGCGCGACCAGAACTTTACGGAATCTGACCAGCCGCCGAGGCAGCAATACGCACCCAACCTCAACCAGCATGTCCGGATCCTCAGCAATCCGTACGGACGAGAATTGTGGGTCATCTATTCCGATGCCTTCGTGAAAGAAGGTGATCCCGCAGACGCGATCGAACTGGGTTGGCAGGGCGCACTGTTGCCGTCGTCAATCATCAGCGGTGTCACCGCGCCGCGCCCGATTGCTGCCTCTGTCTTGGGATCAAGCGGAAGCAACTCCCTCATGAGTCCAGGGGCCCTCCACCGCTTCCGTAGTGGCCCTGCTCCTGGCTGGGCCAATCCGGGTGATAGCGAAGACTACGGATTCACTGTGAGTTGGATGGCAGTCTTCGGGGGGGCCTTCGGCTCCGCGTCCGCGCATTTTCTTCCGCCCTACGAGCGCGCGGTCATCCTCTTGAACGCCAACGACGACATCGTGGATCTGGTGCTGCCTCCCCGAGCGTCGAACCAGGCCAGCACGTTTGCCGCCTGGCTCAACCCGCCGGCGAATCCAACCGCAAACCGTACGGGTGTGTGGGCTCGGTGCAACGCATACCCGGATGGTTCAAATTGGGACCGGCGTGCCTACTTCTCCTCGAACGTTCCGATCTTCCTCGAGCTCGGCGCGTGCTCTGGTAGCTGGTTCGTCACCCTAGGCACGACCGAGCCCGATCCGGTCGTGGTCCACGTGACGGGAGCCGCGCACAATCTGAATCGCGTTATTTCGGGCCAACGGATCGGCGTCAAGTTCAATGCTACAGCGAGCGAAAGAGCGGGGATCCTCTACGGGTTCCAAAGTGCGGCGTGGCGAGTTTACGGTGCGAGTATGGGTACGAGCCTGCTCAAGGACTTCCGGTTCTATAACAACAGCAACTGCGGCAAGCTATTCGGCTGTGGCGGGGGGGGGTGCGGCGTCTGCGTCACGACCGAGAACGGGACATCCAACGTGAGCTCTTTTGACGGCTACATGACGCTGTACAATGACGTGACAGATGTTCTCCGAACGAACAACCGGACGATGATCGACGGCACAACATTCTCGGGAGGGCCCGCCGAGATAATCGCGCACGAGGCTGGCCACAAATGGCTGGGCCTGCCAGACGAGTACCAAGTCGAGGGCAGCTGCCCCAACGTCGGTGTTGGACTTTGTGGCCACTCGCTGATGGAGGTAATGTGGCGAAACAACCAACGTGGCCTGTGCACCGACGCCAACCATCGTGGCCACGTGGACGACATGTACTTCCTCCCGACCAACCGCGTTGATGGCCCCGACGGCTGGGACTGTGTGGACAACCGCCGTTGGGCGGATGCGCAGAGCAGCTGGTCGCGCTGGTCTAGCAACACCCCTGGCAACGCCGTGCCCGCTTCCGGCGCTCAGAATCTCTTGTACGTACCCCAGATGTTCACGTCGGTTAGCTCGTCCGTCACAACCATTGGACGTGGGGCATTCTATTGATACGCGGCACGCGCATGAGGTTGATATGAGTACGAAATCGAGAATTGCGATGGGCGCGGTCGTATGCGGGCTCCTCGCGGCATCCGCCTGCGGCGAATCTACGACGGGAACACCCCCACCGCCTTTGGGAGGCGCGGTGACCATCATGGTCGGAGACCTGGCTACTCATTTCACGGAGGCGCCGCGCGTCGTCATGGATTTTCCGCCGTTGGGCGCCGACTCGGCTCGGTTCGACTTTACCGTGATCAAGGACGGGATGCGCGGGGGGGCCCAGGTCGTGCTCTGGCCGTCACTGAGCCCGGTCCGGGGTCGGTGGGAGGGCGTTGACGGGCTGCTGGAGATACGGTTCGTTCGCGACGCACCGCCCGGCCCAGATTGGGAGGCGGTCATCGTCGACCGGGTCGCGATTGGGGCCGTACTTCCTGGAATCGACACATCCGAGCCGACAACCGTCGCTCGGTATTCTCCTTCCTCGCGCCCCTGGCTGATGTCCGCTGAGTCCTTCTTGATTGGACGAGGCTCTCGCATCTACCTTAATTTCAGCGAGCGCATCGGTACCTCCGAAGTCGCGCACGGGTTCGTGCGGCTCGACCAGGAGAGAGCTGGTGGAGGTTGTACCCCGTTCTTCCCGGTGAACCCGTTGGGTTCGCCAGTATCGGCGCTCATGTGGGACTGCGCTCCGATGTCGGACGGTGATCGTGTGATGGTCCACATCGACGGCACGCTCACCGCGACCGCCGGGGGCACGGTCGCGTTCGCATACGGTCGCCCGGCGGGTACGGAGGTGGCGCTCGACTTGACGCTCCGCAGTGAATCGCGCACCCGCAGCGACGGCACGGTCGTTCCCCGCACCGACGGAACGGTCGTTGCGGATCACGAGGTTCTTCGGATGGCGCTGGGCGTTGAGGCGGTGGCACCTTGAAGACGGCACTACTTCTCCTCGTGGTCGTCGTGGGGTGCTCGGAGGCGGGCGAAGAGGCGAGTGTTCCGCCGGTAGCAGAAGAGGCGAGTGTTCCGCCGGTAGCACCGGATTTCGCTGCGCCCCTCCCCCCGGCGGCGCCCCGGCCCGTACTTCAGCTCATGCCCGACGATCTCATGACGAGCGTGCGCACGATGGCTCCGACGCTCCTCGTCGCCGCGGACCTCGTCGACTCCGACGTGAGCGCGCTCTCGAGTGCCTTCACGATCGTCCGTTGGCCCTCGCGCGAACCGGTCGCCAGCAGCGTGAGCTACGTGCCGCGCGACGAGCCCGGGGGTCTTATCGTGCACCAGTTCCACGCGACGCCTGCGACGCCGCTCGCGCCCGGCTGGTACGCGGCGAGCGTTGACGTCAGGCACCTGCCGGCACACCTAGCCGTCCCGGCGGATGGCTCGCCGTGGCCAGGGCATCTCTTGACGCGCTTCGCACCGCACCAAACAACTATCGTTTCTGAGCTGGGTGCTGAACTCGATGGCGGCGAGACGATCGTGACAGTGCGCTTCTCCGCGCGTGTCCATGACACGCGCCCGGTGAATTCGCTCTTGACCCTCACGGATGGGACCACAGAACTGGCGTGCGTCTCGGACAGCGACGCCGCGCTGGGGAGCGAGGACGGTACGTACGAGATCGTCCTTCGCTGCAGCGGCGACGCGCCAGCGCTTCATCTCGAGATCGATCCGTCCCTACATTCGCTGAACGGCGTGGCGCTCATAGAAGAATACGGGGGCCCGGCGGAGTTCGACATCGCGCTTGGCGCTACGGACCCACGCATCGGCACCGGCCGAGCGCTAGGTCTCTGAACCTGCGATACGCGAGTCGCGCCTACCGAGAACTTCGCCTGCAGCACCGCGCCGCGTGCAGCATGAGTCCCGACCGTGATTGCCACGACAACGCTGTCGGGGAGAGTTTCTTTGCTTCGCTCAAGAAGGAGTGCCTGCTCCTCCAGCACTTCGCCACACGAACCGAAGCCTACTCCCTGCTCTACGATCATCTCGGTCGGCCGATCTACATCTCCGACACGAACACGACGACCGGGAAGGAGCGCCGTGAGCAACTCTACTGGGACATCGAGGGCAGACTCATGGAACGGGTGATCACGCCGGACGCGACGAACAACCCGGCCAACTACTCCGTCGACATCTTTGCTCATCTCGAACGCGGAGCGACCGGGTGGATGCGGTTGGAGTACGTGAACGGCGGCTTCTCGAGCGAGATTCGCCGCTACATTGCCGAGGATCCGGCGGGGCAGGTGGCGGCGGTCTGGTCCTTCACCGGTGTCGGTGCCACCACGCCGGTTTACACTGCCGACTATCATCCGTACGGCGAGATACGAAACTCGGCGGGCACGATTGAGCCCGCCCTCGGCAGGGGCGACCAGATCGCGATCTCTGGAAGCGATGCTAGAGTGTGGAGTGGGCAGAACGTGACGACGCTTCGAACAAGGCTGGTCGTCGGCCAGCGCAAGGTCGTCGACGCGAGGGTCGGTGCAAACCTGGCGACCTCGGAGGCGCAGTGGGACGGTGGCTCCCTTCATCACGTGTACGCCACAGGACCGTCCATCGGTGCGGGTGGTCCATCCTTGTCGCCGATGCCTTCATTGGACCGCGCCCTGGCGCCCGTCGCGCTGCCAAGTGGTCGATTTCAGTGCATCGAGTTCGAGACGCCGAGTTCGGTTCGGAGGCGTCGACATTTGATCGAATCACGAGACGCCCAGCGGGCGTATTGTAGAGCATGTGAAGTGGGCTCTGCGGGAACTACGGAGCGTGTGTGTCTCGGGGTGACCAGCCGAATGCTGGCCGCAGACGATCAAGAGCGTCTGGGCTGCATGGAGTACACTCTTGACCCGACCACAGGCGAGCGGGTGGGAGGGCTTCTGGTCAGTGTTCTCGGAAGCACACCCGCGATCTGTGCAATACCTGTTGGTTGCCGTGATCCGTTTTTCGTGGGCATTCTGTGTGACGAGTATGGCTGCACCTTCCATGAGGCGGCATTTACCTCCGTACCCGAAGGAATCTTCCAGACAGTCTGCGGGGGCTTTGGGGGAATAGAGACGTATTATGGTGCATATGGAGCAGGGATATCTCGTTGAAGCACTTCGGGTGTAGGGCGGCGTGGCTGGTGTGGCTCGTGGGCTGCACCTCGGACCCCTCTCTGCTCGATAGCGGCCGCTTCGTGGTGGACCTCGATGGGGCAACGCTTCCCGACTCTGCTGTGCGTCCTCGCGATTCAGGCGCCGACACGGCGCCGCCTGAGCCCGAGTGCCACCTAGCGACCGATTGCGATGACGGCGACCGGTGTACCCTCGACGATTGCATCGACGGGGAGTGCCTGCCCGGTCGTTCGGTAGAAGGGTATTCATGCGGGGGGGATTTTGAGTGTGGTGATTGCGGTCCTTGTATAGGCATTTGTCTCCGCGCGTGCGAACGAAACGTGACGGACTCTGGCGGCTGCCCAGGGACGGAGACCTGCGGTCTTGAGTGGTCCGGTTGTTTTCGGGGCTGTCTTTCCCAGGCCGAATGTCGCGTCTACTATGTGGACCTCAATGACAACGGGGAGAAGGACGACGGCGAGACGTTTCCAGATGAGCGATCCGACGGATGGTGCGACCCCGCGACCCGTCGGTGCGGGCATTCCGCGCCGCCTTCCAATCCGGACGTCCACGCGGGGGCGATTTGTGAACGCGCATCCGATTGTGAGGCCGATGGCGTGTGCTTCCCCGCCTTCAATGGGTTCCCGGACGGCTATTGCTCCAAGAGAGGATGTGACGTGCCGGGTCTCGAGTGTGCTCCGGGAGGGCGGTGTCAGATCCGGGGGGTCGGCTTTCATCACTGTCTGGCAGCATGCGAAGTGGGTAGGGAGGCCGGCATCCCCGACCTGGTGCTCGGGTTGACGGGGCACAGCCCCGAGTGCCGGGTGGGCTACACCTGCTTCTGGGGAGGTGTCCCAGGGTCCCGCGAAGGGGGGTGTCTCCCCGGCAACTACAACGCCATCACCGAACCGAATATTGGCGAGCTTTGCATGGCGGATAGCGACTGCTACTCGCCGTTTGCCCTCGGCTTTTGCCTCTCTGGCGTGTGTTCGGTGGCCGATTGCATATCGCCCGACCTTCCGACGGACCTCTGCGGGACGTCCGAGTGCTATTTCAATCCCAGCTTCTCCAGTAACAGCGCGTGCCTCGTGCCGTGCACGAGCCCAGACGAGTGCGCGACCGGACTCGCCTGCGGCGAGGAGATATCTCCCGGCACAACGCACTGCACCACCCTCTGCACTGACGACGCCGAGTGCCAGGTAGGTTATTCATGCAGCGCCGTGGGCGCCGATCGGGTGTGTCAGCCCACGTAGCGCAAACGAGCCGGGTTGATGTACGCGTCGCGCTCTTCGTCACCATCATGCTCGCCGGATGCTCCGCATCGCGCGGGCGATGGAGAGCGGGATCTCTCGTATGAGCACTGCGGGTGTAGGCTGGTGTGGCTCATTTGGCTGGTGGGCTGCCCCCCATCCATCAGCCGCGCGTAGTGCGGCTGCCCGCCGTCCCACACCTTCCGCGGCGGATCGAAGCCGTGCTCGGCCAATGCCACCTTGATGAACTTCGACGTCTCGCCGAAGAAGTACTCCGTGAACTCCGGCAGGTTCGCTTCGGTCGGCGTCACACACCTGTGGCCGTGATTTGGGAGAATCACCTCGTGGTGCGGCCGCACCCGGCACTTCACCTGGGCCTGGCCGAGGATGTAGAGCATTCCGTCGTGGATCACCTCCGACAGCGGCGTCAGGAAGAGCTTCCGACAGCGCCAGCGCCGCGTGATTGCGTAGGTGCCCCCCGGGGCGATGATGCGAGTCGCCGTCATCGGCGAGGGGCACCTCAAGGAGCGTGCCGGCTTCGCCGGCCGTAAACTCTCCGTGATCCCGCGACGCCCAACCGCCGGAAACGGCGGCATCGGCGCCGATCGGCCGCCACCGCCGCCGCACGAGGCACGCGGACTACGGACGCGCTGGACCCGGGTCGAGGGTCAGTCGGCGAAGACGGCGTCGAGGGTCTCGGCGGTGATCACCCGCTCGAGCCAGCCCTCGAGGTCCACCGGGCTGCCCTTGGCGATGCGCGCTTCGTCTTCGGGGCCCAGGGCCCCGAAGCGAAGTTGGAGCAGGCGGGCGAGCATGGTGCGGTTAGCCTCCTGGCGGCCCTCCTGGCGGCCCTTCTTCAAGCCGCGCTCTTCGCCTTCCTGAATGAGCTGTTCTGCTGGAGATGCCATGGCTGCCTCGACCTCTGGGATGACTTCGATGAACTTCTGCCGGATCGCCTCGAAGGAGACGTCGCCGGCGACTCTCAAAATGTAGCGCAAGATCGTCCCGGTGTCCTCGGGGTCCCGGTCCGGGGCCAGGAGCTGGCGGAACTCATCGGCCCAAGGCGAGAGGCTTTCGAAGAGCGCCTCGATGGTCCGCGCGTCGCGGAGCACCCACAGGGCGACCTTCGGAAACGCTTCGAGGGGCCGCTCGAGCAACCCCCGATCATCGACCTGGACGAGGTCGTCGATGAGCATCTCGAAGTTGGGCACCATGGCCCGGAGCTCTGGCATCTCATCGAGGCCCTCGACGAGCTCGTGGAGCGTGCGCGCTTCGTTCCATCCGCCGCGGCCGTGATGAATCACAATGGGCACGACGAGCGGCAGCGTCTTTCGCTTCGAGTCCTCGCGCAGGATCGCTGCCCAAAGGCGCTGGATATAGGTCAATAGCCGGAACGCCATCAGCGGATGGGGCTCGCTCTGGTGCTCGACCAAGAAGTAGATGAACGCCATCTTGCCGTCGATCGGGACCCGGAAGACCAGATCTCCGTGACGCTCCCTCAGTTCCGGGTCCACGAAGGAAGCGCGCACCAGTTCGAGCTTGCTGAGGTCCATCCGCGCGACCAGCGCCGCGGGGAGCAACGCGCGGATCAGGCCCGCCGCGTGGCGGGGCACGCTGAAGGCGCGCTTGAAGAGGGTGTCGTGGTCGCCCATGTGGTGGCCCTTATCGCGGCGAGGCGCGGGCAGTTGCGTGGAGAGTGCAACCCGGTCGTTCTGCGAGCGTTCCATCGGCCCCATCGCCAACGGCGCCGAGGAGTCCACGATCCGCCCCAGCGCGCTCTACCTCTCGTACAACGTCGGCGGCACCGCCGCCGACGGCGGCGGTTGGCTCGAGGTGGACTCTCCCGGCATGACGCGCTGCACCACCCTCTGCGCCGACGACACCGAGTGCCAGGCAGGCCATTCATGCCGCGCCGTGGCCGCCAACACCTCGGACAGCAGCGTCAGGAAGAGCTTCCGGCAGCGTCACCGCCGCGTGTTCGCGCAGGTGCTCCCTGGGGGGACGGCGTCGAGGCCGTCCGTGTGGGGTGCTGTGGCTCAGGACCAGATGTCCAGCGCGTGGCGGCCTTTTTGGAAGCTGCTGAAGGTATTCCGCAACGCTCCGGTGTCCGCGTCGTAGAAGCGCACCTCGTCGCCGACCCGGTAGGCGCGTGTGGTCGTGTGCTCCCAGCCGTTGTCCCAGGTCACCGTGAACGTGTGGGCCTCCGCGTCGATCTGGCAGACTCCGAAGTCATGGGAGCCAACGTGATTTCGGCCCTCCATCTTGCAGTCGTTGCCGACGTACGCGATGAAGTGGAAGCCGCCGCGGTAGACGCCCCGAGCCGTGTGGTCTAGGAGCAGAGCCCCGAGCTCGGCGCCCGTGAGCTGGGGGTGGCCGGCACGGATCGCCATGGCTTCGGTGATTGGCTGAGCGTTGGGCATCGTAGTTCCTGGCTTCTTCTCTTGAGCGTTGGGTGCGCGTGCACCGCGAGAGCGTGCATCCTCCGCGATCAGATCCAGGCGGTTCTGTGGTCCTGGACGAACTGCTCGAAGGTGATCGGCGGGCGACCCAATAGCCGCTCGACGGTGTCGGTCGTTTCTTCGACGTGGCCTTGGCGCACGCACTGGCCCAAGCCAACCATCACATCGATCACGAACTCGGGTAGTCCCAGGTCTGTCATCGCTTTGCGAGCCGCCTCGTCCGAGACGGCGATGTAGCTGGCGCTCGTTCCCAGCGCCCGGTTCATCGCTTCAACCGCCTGCGCGTACGAGAGGGGCTGGCTGCCAGTAATCGTCAAGGTCTTGCCACGATACTCCTTGGGGTTGAGCAGGACTTCCGCGCTCACGGCCGCGATGTCCCGGACGTCTATCCAGGCGACCCCGCCGTCACCGGCTGGCACCGCGATGACGTTTTCCTTGAAGTCCGCACTGAGCTGGGTGGCGAAGTTCTGCATGAAGAAGTTCGGGGCCGTGATGGTGTAGTCGAGGCCGCTGCCCGCGAGATACGCGTCGGTGAGGCCGAGCAGCCGATCCAAGGTCCGGCTCGAGCCCTCATCGGCCATCGAGCCGCTCGAGCGGACCACATGAGAGACGCCGGCGTTCCTGGCCGCGTCGATGACGTTCTCGCCCCACTGCGCCATTTCCGGGTGCGCCGGCATGACCATGAAGACCGTCGCGACGCCCTTCATGGCGCGTTCGAGAGAGCTTCTGTCCGCGAAGTCGATGGACACCGACTCCGTCCCCGGAATGGGTCGGCTGTTGGTGCCGGCTACCACATCGGCTCCCTTTGCTTGGAGCTGCCGAAGCAGCTCTGATCCGATGTTGCCGGTCGCCCCGGTTATCAAGATTCGGTCGCTCATCGCTTGTCTCCTGTGAGTGCCTTTGCGGGTCGCTCATTGCGACCAATCGCAACGTAGGAGCCGACATGCGATGCATCAAATGATTGCTTTCGACGTAAGCATGAGCAGTGTTCATGTATCGTGGGACAATGGACCATCGCGAACTAGCGAGCACCGACTTGAACTTGCTCGTGGCGTTCGACGCGCTGCTCGAGACCTGCTCGGTCACCAAGGCCGCGGCGTTGCTGCATGTGACCCAGTCCGCGATGAGTCACACCCTCAAGCGCCTGCGCGATACCTTCGGCGATCCCCTATTCGTCAGAAGCGGCCGAGCGATGGCTCCCACGCCCACGGCCGAGGCCCTCGCGATCCCGGTCCGAGCAGCGCTCGTCCAATTTCACGAGGCAATGGCATCCGGGGGGCGCTTCGACCCTCTTACGACCACCCGCTCCTTCAAGATCGCGGCCAGTGACTTTGCTGCGCTCACCCTGATTCCGGACATTCTCCGGCTCTTCCGCGAGCGGGCGCCAAACGCGAATATCGTCGTGCTGCAGGGGACTCGTACCGATACGGCTGCCCTCTGTAGCGGAGACCTCGACCTGGCGCTCTATCCCGTCCAGGAGCAATCGCCCGATCTGCTGAGCACGCAGCTCTTCGAGGAGCGCTTTGTCGGTCTGGTCCGAGCGGACCATCCGGATGTGGGCGCGACACTCACGCTGGAGACCTATGCCGAGCTGCCACACCTCTTGATAAGTCCGACGGGCGGGGGGCCGGCGCGGGCCGACAGCGCGCTCGCAGAGCACGGATTGACTCGGCGCGTCGTCGTGCGGGTCGCGCACTTCTTGGTGGCACCTCTCCTGGTCGCAGAGTCCGACCTCATCTTGACGGCACCGGCCCGCTTGGCGCGCTTTGCTGTGTCGGTTGCTCCGGTGCGGATCGTGGAGCTACCGCTCACCGTGCCTGGCTTCCCAGTCGACGCAATCTGGCACGTACGCCACGCCGCGGAGCCCGCCAATCGCTGGATCCGGGAGCTCGTCGTCGAGGCCGCGACACACCTCGTCGAGGAGGGCCAATTGATTTTCGGGTAGCGCCGATGTTCGTCGACCACTGGGAACTCGGTGTCAGCGTCGCTTCTCTTCGCTGGCCGGAAACACCCTCATCGTCGGCGTCCCCAAGAGCGGTAGCGCTGCGCTTTGCTCGACGACTCAGCCCGCGAAGACGGCGTCGAGGGTGTCGGCGGTGATCACCCGCTCGAGCCATCCCTCGAGCTCCACCGAGCTTCCTTGCGCGATGCGCGCTTCGGCTTCGGGGCCCAGGGCACCGAAGCGCAGCTGGAGCTGGCGGGCGAGCATGGTCCGGTTGGCCTCCTGGCGACCTTCCTGGCGACCCTTCTTCAGCCCCTGCTGAACGCCCTCCTGGCGCCCCTTCTGAATGAGCTGTTCTGCTGGAGATGCCATGGCTGCCTCGACCTCTGGGATGACCTCGATGAACTTGTCTCTGATCGTCTCGAAGGAGACGTCTTTGCTTACCCTCAAAATGTAGCGCATGACCGACTCGAAGTCCTCCAAGTCCCGGCTTGAGGCTACGAGCGTCTGGATCTCGTCGTGCCACGCCCTGAGGCCCTCGAAGAGCGCGTCGATGGTCCGCGCGTCGCGGAGCACCCACAACGCGACCTTCGGAAACGCTTCGAGGGGCCGTGCGAGCAGCGCCCGGTCATCGACGCGGATGAGGTCGTCGATGATCATCTCGAAGTTGGGCACGAACGCCCTGAGTTCCGGCATCTCGTCGAGGCCGTCAACGAGCTCGTGGAGCGTGCGCGCTTTGGTCCAGCCGCCGCGGCCATGATGAACCACGATGGGCACCACGAGCGGTAGTGTCTTTCGCGTCGGCTCGTCGCGCAGTATCGCGGCCCACAGACGCTGAATATACGTCAAGAGCCGGAAGGCCATCAGCGCATCGGGCTCGCTCTGGTGCTCGACCAAGAAGTAGATGAACGCCATCTTGCCGTCGATGGGGACCCGGAAGACCAGATCCCCGTGCCGCTCCCTCAGCTCCGGGTCGACGAAGGAAGCGCGCACCAGCTCGAGCCGACTGAGGTCCATGCGCGCCACCAGCGCAGCCGGCAGCATGGTGCGGATCAATCCCGCCGCGTGTCGAGGCACGCGGAAGACGCGTTTGAAGAGCTTGTCGTGGTCGCCCATGGCCGAGGCCTTATCGGGGCTTCGCCGTGGCAGTTGCGTGCAGAGCGCAACTCGGTCGTTTATCGGGTTAGCCGCGCGGGAGTTGTGCAGGTCCGCTACCATCCTCGCCCATGTCCACCGATACGCCCGCTCAGAGCGATACGCCCGCGCCCCGCGCACCCAGCCGGTCCTTCACCGAGATGACCGAGCTCTTGCTGCCCCAGCACGCCAACGTCGTCGGCACGGCCTTCGGCGGGGTGGTGCTCTCTTGGATCGATGTCTGCGGCGCCATCGCGGCTCAGCGGCACTGCGGGCGCATCGCCGTCACGGCGGCGATCGATGACATGCAGTTCCTCGCCCCGATTCGTGTCGGCGACGTGGTCCGCCTCACCGGGCGGGTCAACGCCGCGTTCCGGACCTCCCTCGAGGTCGAGGTTCAGGTCGAGAGAGAGGACCGGAAGACGATGGAGCGGACCCTCTGCGCCGACGCATTGCTCACCTTCGTCAACCGGGACGAAGAAGGGCATCCTGTTCCGTCACCTGCCCTCGCACCCGAAACCGATGACGAGCGTCAGCGGGTCCAGGACGCCATCGAGCGCCGGGCCGCGCGCCTCGCGAAGAAGCGCTGACCGCTTTCAGTCGAGAAAATTCTTAACCGTGCGGGTGATGGAACGGAAGAGCGACGGGCGGTAGGGGGAGAGCAGGTCTTCGTTTGGGTCGTCGGCGATGAAGGGGCGAGGGGCCGACTGGAGCATCTCGTCGGTGGGCTCTTCCGAGACCAGAGGGATGGCGATGTCGTCCGGGGCGACCCGGACGAGGGGGATCACCTGGGCCTCCGGAGTCCCGTGATCCCCAGACAGACCGACGGCGTAAGGCACGGTGTCTTCGCGACGTTTCCGCCCCCTCTTCGCCGAGGGCGCCGAGAATGGAAACTGCTGGGTCGGTTCACGGCTGGGAATGTGCACCACCGTTCTGGGCTTTGATGGAGCAACCGGAGCAACCGGAGTAACGGAGGCGACCGAGGCCAGGCTCTGACGGGGAGGCGGAGGCGCGACGGAGGCGAGAGTCTGGCGAGCTTTCGGCGGCATGACGGCCGCGACCCTCTTCCGGGGACCGGCGGGGAGGACGCGGGCAGGGGGAGCCGGCGGCGTCTTACGCACTGTCTTGCGCGCCGTCTTGTTCACCGTCTTGTTCATCGTTTTGGGCCGCGACTTACGCCGGGCCGCTTCGGGGACCGGCGGCGGTGCGGTGCGTCGTGACCTCGTCGGTGCCGGCGGAGCCGCCGGCGGCACCGAGGGGCGGGTTCGTGGGGAGCTCTTTCGTGCCGGGGTGTTCCGCTTCGGCTGCTTCTGTTGCGCCTGCTTCTTTTCGTGCCGGGCTAACTCCCGTGCATGGGCCTTACGCGCGCTGACCTCCGGGGCGACCATTTCGATGGTTCGTCCGCTGTCGGCGATGGCGGCAGGAGCGGTAGGAGCGGCCGCGGCGACGAGCTTCAAGGCTGGCTTCCGGGGAGCGGCGGTCTTGGCTTCGGCTTTGGCTTCGCGCGGTAGCCGGGGCGCCTTCGGGATGGGGCCCAGCGACGTCGTCCCCCGGGTGACGATGCCGGACCGCCGCGGAGGGCGGGAAGTGAGGTTTGCGGGGGACGGTGGGGTGTAGGCGGCGCGGGAAGACATGGCCCCTGAGGTCGCTGCAAAGTGTGCGCCGCCCTTTTCGTCAATGATCAGGGCAGGCCATACCCCCCAAATTAGAGCAAAGAGCGCTCTACATTCCCTCAGGTGGATACTCGAGACCGATCCTGCAGGCCCCAGGTGCGACCCTGGAGGTCCCAGGTCGCCTTAGATTCGCCCCGCCTCGCGGAGCCTCATGCGGATGCGGTTGCCGCGGCGATCCCGGGGGTAGTCGGCGAGGAACGCTTCCATGTGGTCGAGCATGCGATCTTCGTTTCCGAGGGCGCGGTGTGCGTCGATGAGCCGCTGCCTCTCCTGGGCCCGGAGGCTCTCCCGCTGATCGAGGGCGAGGGCGACGCAGGTATTGGGGTCGGTGGTCTCTTCGCAGCGCGCGACGGCGGCGGCCGGTGCTTCGTCCGGGACGGCCCGCAGGGAGGGGTCGGCTGTTTCTGAGAGGGCGACGGGGTCCCACCCAAGCTTGGGCTCGGGCTCGGGCTCGGGCTCGGGCTCGGGTTCGGGCTCGGGTTCGGGCTCGGGCTCGGGCTCGGGCTCGGGTGCCGCCTCCCGCGTCTCATCGGCGACGGTCGTCTCTGCGGCCGCGGGGATCTCTCCGTCCGAGCCCGAAGAGCACGCGGCGCACGCAGCGCCGAGGGCGACGAACATGGCGGCAATCGCCGCGGTGGAGCGCCTCATCGGAGCCCGCGGAGCTTTTGCTGCACTGCGCTTCGATCGAAGGGCCCGGTGCCGTGCAGGGCGCGCTCGTAGTAGCTCCGGGCGGAGGTGCGGTCGCGCCGGGCCACCATCGCGTCGCCGTAGAGTTCGAGGGCCCGGGCGAGGTTTGCCCGCTGCATGAGCACGCGGTCCAGGAAGCCGACGGCGAGCACGTCGCGGCGGAGGCGGAGGGCGAGGGCCGCCGCCGAGAGCAGCGGCTCGGGGTTACCAGTCATCAGGTCGGCGGCCTGGCGATACATTTGGAACGCTGGCTCGTTCTGTCCCGTCGCCTCGAGGAGGTGGGCCTTGGCGAGGACCGCGCCAGGGTGATTGTCGACGATCTCGATCGCGCGATCGAGGGCCACCATCGCGGCCTCGTGCTCGCCGGTGGCGGTGAGGGCCCGGCCGAGGCCGACGTAGGCTGCGGCCGAGTTCCGCGCAGCGCGGGTCGCCGCCTCGTAGGACTCCTTGGCGGCGGCGGCGTCACCGCTCCGAAGCAGCGCGTCGCCGAGGGCGATCTCCGCATCGGCCCACCCGGCGCGGCCCCGGGCCGCGGTTCGGAATGCGGCGATGGCCTCGGTACCCTCGAGCACTCGGCCGAGGGCGTAGGCGATCTGGGGGTGCCCAACGGCGCCCCGGGGGCTGCCACTCTCGAGCTCACTCTTGCCGTCGGCGGTGCGCAGCGCGGTGAGGGCGTCGCTGTTGCGGTGGGCTGCGGTGTAGAGCAGGCCAAGGCCGAGGTAGGGCAGGGCGCTGTTCGGCCGGGCGCGGCTGGCGCGCTGGTAGGCCGCCTCGGCTTCGGCGACGGCGGCGCGGATTCGGTGGGCGTCCCCGAGAGCGAGCTGCGCCTCGAAGTCGTTCGCGTCCATCGCGGTGGCGGCTTCGAGCTCTTCGAAGGCGCGGGCGCTGCGATTCCAGACGAGGTAAGCCCGGGCCAGGCACACGTGGCCGAGGGGTGACGTCTCGAAGCGGCTGAGAGTCCGGCAGGCCGCGCGGGCCGGGCGGAACTCGCCCCGGGCCGCGGTCACCCGGGTGACATCGAAGGCCCGGCTCGCGTTGTCCCGGTCGAGGCGGGCGGCGCCCTGAAGCGCCCGCTGGGCCTCGGCGAGCTTTCCAGCTCGGAGGAGGGCGAGGCCGTAGGCGCTCTGGGCGCCGGCATCCCGCCGATTTGCCCTCGACGCGGCTCGGAGGGCTTCGAGGGCCGGGTTCGCGGCTTCGTCGCGCCCCCGCCTTTGGGCCGCGGCCGGTGCCGGTGGCAGGACCAAGAGGCCCAAAAGAGCCAAAAGAGCCAAAAGAGCCAAAGGCCCCGCGGTGATTATTCGCAATCGCACGTGTTTGTTCTCCCGCCGACCCGCGCCAACGCCTCCCCGACCAGGCCGATCAGACGAAGCTCGCGTCGGCTTTCTTCAAACCCCGAGCCGCGCGCTCCCAAGGTGGCCTCTGTAGCGCAACATCGACCCCAATGGAAATCAGTACCTTGCCAGCGCCTATGGGCAACCGTACCTTCCCGGCGCCCATGGCCAACCAGGCCCCCATAGCTGTCCTCGCAGCGTCCCTGATAGTCGCTCTCTTCACCGCCTCGATCGGCTGCGGGGGCGGGTCGTCCAATCGAAATCTGTCCTATGGAGACAGCGCTGAGGCCGAGTACATGGCCGCGTACGAGGACTTCGAGGATGGGGACTGTCTCGATGCCGAGCCCGCCTTCCGGGCGGTCCGCCGTGAGTATCCCTACTCGCGCTATGCCGCCCTCGCCGAGCTGCGTATCGCCGACTGCCTCCTCGACCAAGACAAGGCCCCGGAAGCCATCGCCGCCTACAGGCGCTTCGTCCGGAACCGACCGTCCCACGACGAGGTCCCCTACGCGCGTTTCAAGATCGCCGAGGCGTACTACAAGCAGATCCCCGACGAATGGCTCCTGAGCCCTCCCTCCTATGAGCGAGACCAGGGCCCGACCCGGGAGGCTCTCCGACAGCTCCGGCGTTTCATCCTCGATTTCCCCGAGGACGAGCGCATCGAGGAGTCCAACGAGATGGTTCGGGCCTCCCTCGAACTCCTGGCCCGCCACGAGCTCTACGTGGCCGATTTCTATCTCGAACGGGACCATCCGCAGGCCGCTGTGATGCGCCTCGAGACCCTGATCAATTCCTACGAGGGCAGCGGCGTCGAGGCCGAGGCGATGCTTCTGTTAGGGCGCGTACACCTGGCCATGGAGGAAACGGAGAAGGCCCAGGAGACCTTCGAAGAGCTCATCGACCGCTACCCCGAATCGGGGCACGCGGAGCAGGCTCGGGCGTTCCTCCGGGAATTCTGACCCGCCTTTCCTTATCTTTGGAGAATTTCGAGGCCCCGCGCTAAGCTGCGGCCTCCCAACTGGCGATGGACGACTCTACCAAACAGATCCTCTCCCTCGGTCGGGAGCACTACGAAAAGCGCGAGTTCGACAAGGCTGAGCACTACCTCAAGCAGATTGTCGAGCGCTCCCTCGAATTCGCCGATGTCTTCAACATGCTCGGGGTCATCAACCATGACCACGGGCGCTTCGACGAGGCCCAGGCGTTCTTCGAAGAAGCCCTGGCCATCAACCCGAACTACACGGAGGCCGCTCTCAACCTGGCGGTCACCTACAACGACCTCGGCCGCTACGACGAGGCCAAACGCATCTACCAGGCCGCCCTCAGCCACGGAGAGGCGTCGGACAACTCCGTCGACCCCTTCGTAAAGGGCAAGATCGCCAACCTCCATGCCGAGGTGGCCCAGGCCTATCAAGACGCCGGCCTGCTCCGGGAAGCGATGCAGGAGTTGCACAAGGCGGTGCTCCTCTGCCCCCACTTTGCGGACCTCCGCCTGCGTCTCGCCAATCTCTACCGGCAGCAGGGTGACCTGGACGCGGCGTGCTTCGAGCTCGAAGAGGCGGTCAAGTCACGACCCGCCTACGCGCCTGCGCGGATCGCCCTCGGTGTCGTTCTCCTGAGTCGGGGCGAAGAACAACGGGCCCAGGAAGAGTGGCAGGCGGTCCTCGACGTGGACCCGGAAAACCGCACAGCGCAGATGTACATCCGCATGGCGAAGAACCCGCCCACGTCTTCGCCGCCCCTGCCGCCGGTCGATCCCGCGTCGGAAGACCTGAGCGACATCGACAGCGACTAGCCGTCTAGCCGTTGACGGCGGCTTCGGCGTCCCTCAGGTTCCCGGCGCCATGACGAAGTTGCGTTTCGAGCCGTCCGGATACGAAGTGGAGATCTCGACCGGGAGCCGTCTGGTCGATGTCACCGACGAGCACCCCCGAGCCGACGTGCCCTATTCCTGTCGTTCGGCGAGCTGCGGCAGCTGTCGGGTCAAAGTCGTGGAGGGCGCCGAGGGGCTCTCCGAGGCGGACGAGGACGAGATCGACGTCCTCGACATCTTCGGCAACGAGGACGGCGTCCGGCTTTGCTGCCAGATCACTATGGTCAAAGACGTGCCGAGGCTGGTCCTCGAGGTCGTCGACCCGGACTGATTCTCGCCCTGGACAGGTGAGCAGCGTCGCTTCTTTATACGCGCGATTGGCGACTACCCCGATCCGGTTGTACCATCCCGGCCCCACTCGGCTGTTCTTCACCGGAATTGGCCGCGTCCCTGACGGCGAAGTCTGCCGTCTCCACCCCCCGCATTCCCTTCGGGAAGGTCGATGAACGCTACCTCCGACATCCTTCGCGGCGAGCTCGAGCGCCTCTTCGAGCTCGACGACATGCTCCGCCTAAGCACCGAACTCCTCGGCTTCGAGCCGGACTCGGTTGGCAGTACGACCGGCAAGGGCGCCTTCGCTCGCGCCCTCGTCGATCATTGCGCCGGGGAGGACGCCCTCGAGGCTCTCGCCGATGCGATCTTGATCTCCAAGGGCAAGGGCGCGGGCGCTGGGATCGCCAAAGCCCTGGATGCGGCCGACGGTACGGAGCTCACGCCGGGAAGCATGGTGGCGGGCTTCCGGGTGACCAAGAGGCTCGGCGCCGGCGCGGTCGGCGTGGTCTACCTCGCCGACAGGAAAGACGACGGCGAAAACGGCGAGGCCGCGGGCCCGCGTCGCTTCGCCCTCAAGGTCATCAAGCGACAGCTGAGTCGCGACCGGACCGCGGTGCGCCGGTACCTCACGGCGATGCGCGCGATGAAGAGCTTGTCCGTCACCGGCATGGCCGAGGTCGCCCAGGTGGGTATGCTCGACGACGGGCGCCCCTGGGTCGCCACCGAGTTCGTCGAGGGGCAGACCCTCGCGGCTCGTGTCGGGCGCATCGGCGCCATGCACTTCAACGAAGCCCGCGGCATCGTCGCGAGCGTGCTCGTCGCGCTTCGGGACCTGCACGCCAAGGGGCTCGTGCACGCCGACATCAAGAGCGACAACGTCTTCATGGTGCGCCCCGAGGGCAAAGACGGAGTCCGCGGTGACGCGACCGGCGTGCTCGTGGATGGCGCCGTCGATCGCCTGATCGCCAGGGGAAGTGGCCTGCTCGCGGTCTCCGGGACCGCCAAGGCCCTCGACCCCGAGCTCGCCCGGGGTGGGGCTCCGACGCCTGCGAGCGACCTTTACGCCGTCGGCGTGCTTCTCTACGAGCTCCTCGCCGGGCGACCGCCCTTCGTGGGTGACAACGCCATCGAAGTGGTCGCCGCGCACCTCTCGGAAGAGCCCTCGGCCCCTTCGACCCATGCGCCGAAGGGTTGGGTCCTCGAGGCCCTCGACGCGGTCGTGCTGCAGTCCCTCGAAAAGAATCCGACGGACCGCTTCAAGGACGCTGCAGACTTCCTCGCCGCCATCGAGACGGTCGCGCGCGCGAGCCGCGTCCCGCAAAAGAAGGGCAGCCTCGACGAGAAGGCTTTCGACGCCGCCAAGGAGAAGTTGCTCGGCGCCCCCGGCGACGAGGACCTCGCGGTGAACCTCGAGCGCATCGCCGAGCCCGCCGGCGCCTGGGACAAAGCTGCCGCCGTGCTCGGTGAGGCAGCGGACAGCGCCGATGACGGCGAGGTGAAGAAGGCCCTCTGGTTTCGGGTCGCGCGCATCGAAGAAAACGAGCGTGAGGATGCCGAGGCGGCGGAGGCGGCCTATCTCAAGGTCCTCGAAGTCGACGAGGACGATGAGATCGCCTTCATCGGCATCGAAGAGATCAAGCGTCAGCGCAACGACATGGCGGGCCTGGTCGAGGTGCTCCTCGAGAAGGCCGAGCGCGAAGAAGACGTCGGCAGTCGCGCCGACGTGCTCCGCGAGATCGCCAGCATTTACGACGACAAGCTCGACGACGCCGAGAGCGCTTTCGTGGCCTACGTCCAGGCCCTCTCCGACGAGCCCCGAGACGAGCGCACCCAGCGTGAGGTCGCGCGGTTGGCGGCGTCGAACGCAGACAAGTGGAACGAAGCGATCAGCATCCTCAGCGAGTCGGCCCAGGAGCCCGACGAGGACACGGACACCGTCGGCCTCTACGTGCTGATGGGGCGCTTGTACGGCGAGCACCTCGCGCGGCCGGACTTCGCCATCCAGTGCTACGGCCAGGCCCTCGCCGTTGATCCGTCGAGTGACGCCGCGTATGCGGGCACGGCGGCGCTCTACAAGAAGAGCCAGTCGTGGCAGGAGTTGGTGACGCTGCTCAGCGGCCGAGCCGACAAGGAACAGAACCCGGCGAAGGCCCGGGACATCCGCGCCGAAGCGGGTGAGGTCGTCTACAAGAAGATGGGCGACTCGAAGGCGTCCGGTGACCTCTTCATGCAGATCCTCGAAGAGGACCCCGCCCACCCCCTGGCGGCTGATCTCCTCGAAGAGGTCTACACGGAGCAGAAGAACTGGAAGGACCTGGCGAAGCTCCTCGACACCCGCTCCCATCACGAGAAGGGAGACGCT
>Ga0164313_10001181_pt1 | contig 22873 bp, 22 predicted proteins | sample GuaBasSedimGuay4_FD_113735 | JGI IMG/M metagenome (GOLD analysis project Ga0164313, IMG submission 113735) | Subseafloor sediment microbial communities from Guaymas Basin, Gulf of California, Mexico - Guay4, Core 4569-4, 0-3 cm | ecosystem: Environmental > Aquatic > Marine > Hydrothermal vents... | reverse complement strand
GGCAGTAATGGTATGCAGTCAAGTCCCTTTTGCTTAACAGCAGGTCAAAATAAGGCCTCCTTTGATAATTTCCGGTATAAATGCAATGCCCTTGCATTGCCCACAGCCATATGTTATTTTTTTCGTTTATTTAGTAAATACGATATCTGTCTTCATTATGGTGTCGGACTTTAACCATACGGATTTTTTCATATTGAACAGGGGGTAGGAGCATGGAATTTGAGTTGGACAGAACACAAAAGGAAATTCAGAAAGCAGTCAGGGACTTTGCTAAGGGCGAGTTCGATAAAGAACTGGCCCTGGAATTGGATAGAAAGCACGAATTCCCGAAAAAAATATGGCAGAAAGCCGGTAACCTCGGGCTGATCGGCGTCCATTATCCTGAAGAATATTCAGGGCAGGGCCTCGGCAGCATCGAAGACATCATCGTCATAGAAGAACTGTGCCGGGGTGATTCTACCATCGGCAGTGCGGTAGCCCTGGCCAGTTTTGCCTCCGAACTGGTCCTGCACTATGGCAGCGATGAACTCAAACAGAAATATCTTCCCCAGGTTGCCGAAGGGAAAATGCTGTCTGCAGGGGCATTTACCGAACCTGACCACGGATCCGACATCACCGCCATGGACACAACGGCGGTCAAGGACGGTGACGAATGGGTCGTCAACGGTGTAAAAACATTCATTACCAACGGCGGCCTGGCCGGTTTCTATTCCGTCCTGTGCCAGACCGACCCCGATGTCCAGCCCTCGTACCGGGGTCTGAGCGTCATCCTGGTTGAAGCTGACCGAGAAGGCCTCTCCACCGTGGATGTCGGCGAAAAAATGGGCATCAGCATGATGGCCACGTCCGAAGTCATCCTTAAGGACGTTCGCGTACCGGCGGGCAACCTGATCGGAGAAGAGAACAAAGGGTTCTACCACGTCCTGCATTTCTTCGACGAAAGCCGGATTCAGGTGGCGGCCCAGGCATTGGGAACAGCCCAGGGCGCCTATGATCGGGCCCTCAGCTATGTGAAACAACGCGAACAGTTCGGTAAAAAAATCGCCCAGTTTCAGGTCACCCAGCACAAACTGGCCGACATGGCCACCAAAATAGAACTGTCCCGGCTGATCACCTACAAGGCCGCCTGGAATTTCGACCAGGGACGCATCGATCCCAAGCTGACCTCCATGGCCAAAATGTACGCTGCCAGGACTGCTGTCGAAGTCGCCGATGAAGCCATACAGCTGTTAGGCGGGTACGGGTATATGAAAGAGTACGAAGTGGAGCGTTTCTACCGGGACGCCAAGATTACGGAAATCTACGAAGGCACCAAGGAAATACAGAAAAATACCATCGCCAGCGCCATAATAGGCAAAATCAAATAAAAGGAGGTCGCCATGTTGGAGTTTTTCAAAAAAAGTATGCTCACCGGCGTAGGTCTGGCTCTCAAAACCTGGGATGAGGTTGAGGCCCTGGGCAAAGAATTAGAGGAAAAGGGCCAGATGCCGCAGAAAGAGGCTAAAAAATTCATCACGGAACTCCGGAAAAAATACGAAGAAACCCAGGCCAAACTGGAGCAACGGGTTGAAAAGAGCGTCAAAGAATTCCTGAAAAAAGCTGATATTGTCACCCGTGAAGACCTCAAGGGCCTTAAAAAAGAGATCCGGGAGTTAAAAAAACTCATTAGCAGCGGAGCTTCAACGGAAGCGTAAACCCCAACGTTGTAAAAACCGGAGCACTCGATGCTCAGCATAAGAAAAATAGGCGTTATTGGCCGAACGTATCGAAATCTGAACCGCTATTCCCAGATTCTGGGAATCCTGTTCAAATATGGTTTCGGTGATCTTGTGGAAACCCTCAAGATCGATCAGTATCTGGAAATCGGCCTGCAGATGATCTCCAGAAAAAAGCGAGCCCGGGTTGAGAAATCAACTCGGGCGGAACGGCTCAGGATGGCCTTCGAAGAGTTGGGCCCCACCTACATCAAGCTGGGACAAATCCTTTCTACACGTCCCGACCTTGTCCCTCCTGATTTTATCACCGAACTCGCCAGGCTCCAGGACGAAGTTCCTTCTTTTCCCTTTAACGAATCCAGAAGGATTATCGAAGCGGAACTGGGCAAGCCTCTGGAAGAGATATTCGATTCCCTCGATGAACGGCCGATAGCGTCTGCCTCCATCGGCCAGGTCCACAGGGCGGCCCTGCTGAATGGAGAATCAGTTGCGGTCAAGGTCCAGCGCCCCGGGATTAAAAAGATTATCGAGGTGGATCTTGAAATTATGCTGCATCTTGCCACACTGGCAGAAAAACATATAGAAGAATTCTCTTTCCATCGTCCGGTGAAAATTGTCGAAGAGTTTGCCAAAACGCTTGAAAGGGAGCTGGACTACAACATCGAAGCTTCCAGCATGGAGCGCATTGCCCGCCAATTTCTGAACAATACAAATGTATATATTCCGAAAGCTTTCCGGGAAACCTCCTCGGCAAGAGTGTTGACCACCGAGTTTATTGACGGCATCAAAATTTCCAGGGTGGCACAGCTCGAAACCGGCGGTTATGACAAAAAACTGATTACCCGGCGCGGAGCCGATATCTGCCTGAGCCAGATATTTGAGCACGGCTTCTTTCATGCCGACCCCCACCCCGGAAATATCTTCGTCCTGCCCGACAATGTGATTTGCCTCCTGGATTTCGGCATGGTCGGCAGCATCGACCGCAATACCAGGGAAAGTTTTGTGGAACTTGTGGACAGCATTGTGCGCAGGGATGAATCCATGGCCGCACACCAGATTCTGAAACTGACCTCGTGGGAAGAAGAACCGGACATGCGGTTGTTTGAAAAGGATGTTGCCGAATTCATGGGACGGCATCTGTACAAACCCCTCAAGGAGATCCATCTCGGCAAACTGCTCCAGGATCTCCTGGAACTGGCCGCCCAGCACCGCCTCAGGATATTCCCGGACATATTCCTGATGATGAAAGCACTAACCTCCCTCGAAGGCGTGGCCAAAAATCTCGATCCTGATTTCGACATGGTGGCCCAGGCGGCACCCTTTATTGCCAAGGTAAAACTCAGGCGCTTCTCTCCCAGACGAATCGAGAGCGACATTGTCAAACTGGCTTCCCAGTCTTTAAAGTTCATCCAGGAATTTCCCAGGGACCTGCTAGAAATCACGCGGCTCATCCGGCAACAGAAGCTCTCTTTCAAGCACGAGCTCGAAGGGTTCGACCGGATGCTCTCCACCCATGACCAGATCAGCAACCGGATATCATTTTCCATCGTTATCGCCGCCCTGATCATCGGCTCTGCGCTCATCGTCATATCCAACACCCCGCCGCTTTTTTACGGCATATCCATCATCGGTATCATAGGGTTTCTGGCAGCCGCCATCCTGGGCATCTGGCTGCTGGTGGCCATCCTGAGAAAGGGAAGCCTCTAACCAGGATTTGCGCCGGGCAACGATGCCCGGCGCAAATCCTGGTTTAATATTTGACATTGGCTTCAGAGACATTAGCTTAATGCTAAGCTATTAAACATTGAGGTAATGATGACCGGCAAATTCAATACGACCACAAACCAGCGCCAGGCATTGAATACATATATCAAGCTGATGCGCGCTACCAACAGCGTTACCGCCAGGATGCATCGGCATTTAAAGGAAGAAAGACTTACCTACAGCCAGTTCGGCGTGCTGGAAGCCTTGTACCACCTGGGTCCCCTGTGTCAGCAGGAAATCGGGAATAAAATCCTCAAGACCAGCGGCAACATGACCATGGTCATCGATAACCTGGAAAAACAGGGTTTGGTCGTCCGGGAAAAGGACCCCCTCGACCGGCGGTACCTGCGAATCCATCTGACCCGGTTGGGCAGAGGCCTCATTCGCAAGGTGTTTCCACGCCACGCCGGAATCGCCGAAACAGTGTTTACAGTACTCAATGCGGACGAACAGGAACAGCTCGGTGTGCTGCTGAAGAAACTTGGCCGGGAATAGCCGGAACCGACGACGACACCTGTTTTATAATGACTCAACCTATCCGTTTGAAACAACGTCTCAGGCATGCGTCACATAAGGAGGTTACCCATGGAGAAACCAACCAACATCAATACGATATCATGCGAGACACTACAGGCACGACTGAATGACGGTCAACCGATCACCATTATCGACACGCTACCTGAAGATCATTTTCAACGCGGACACCTGCCCTCTGCCCGCAACGCATGTGTGTTCATGGTGGACTTTCAGCATCAGGTCGGTGAAATTGCGGCGCATCAAACCACCCCCGTCGTACTGTATGGATCCGATTCATGGACACGGGATGCGGAAATGGCAGCCGAAAAACTGCTCAGGACCGGATATACAGACGTATCTGTTTTAGACGGCGGAATATCGGCCTGGGTAAAAAAGGGAATGGTCCTGGAAGGAAACCATCCCAATGGTTTGGCAGCGACCGAAAAAGCAACCCTCATTGAAAACAAGACCTACGCCATTGATGCCAACCAGAGCACCATCGAATGGGCGGGTCGCAACCCGGGCACACGACACGTGGGGACGCTTCAGTTGAAAGAGGGCCGTATCGAAGCCAAGGACGGTATTTTCTCCGGGGCTTTCATTATCGATATGCGTACCATTAAGAATACCAACCTCGAGGGGGATGAACTTCAGCCGGTGCTTGAATCGCATCTCAAGTCCGATGATTTCTTTTTTGTGGACATATTTCCGGAAGTTGAATTCAACATCGAACGGGCAGTCCCCCTGGACAAAGCACCGCTTTCATCACCCAACTATCATGTGTCCGGTCAGCTTACCCTGCGGGGTATCCGGGCGGAACTGGAGTTTGATACCATCGTGAACCGGTTGCCGGATGGCAGGCTGACGGCTGAAGCGCATTTCGATTTCGACCGTACACGCTGGAATGTCATCTATGGTTCAAGCCGTTTCTTTGAACATCTCGGCATGCACCTAGTTTTTGATTTCATCACCCTGCAGCTCAAAATGGTCACACAATAATCCGCCTATAATGCCCGGGAGGACTTAAAACCAATAATCAAAATCAGAACCATCTATGGAGCAAGGTATGCCGCCATCCGTTGTCAAGCGACTCAAACAGGCCCTCTTTGTCCTTTTCGGTTTTGTTATGGCCTTTTTTATCGTGTGGGCCTTCATGGCACGGTCTATGCCGGACCTCGAACTGTGGCACACAGTAGAACTCGAATCTGAATTCCGGGCCAAAGATGCAGATAGCATCAACACCTTTGAAGCGTATCAGAACCTTGAAAATCGCCTTTTTGAAGAACTCGAACGCAAAGTCATCGCGGGTACGGCCAACACCCCGGCCAACCGGCTGAGTCGATACAACCCTGAAGGACCCAACAACGCCCTTAGGTTTTCCCATCACTGGAACCGGTCGTACGAGCTGATACCCCCTGACATAAAAGGCAGCGCCCTTTTGCTGCATGGATTGACGGATTCACCCTACAGCCTGCGCAAAGTCGCCCAGATTCTGTCCCTGAACGGGTTCTACGTTCTGGGGCTCAGGCTGCCCGGACACGGCACCATTCCGGCCGGTATCAATTCCGCTGTCGTCGAGGACTGGGTTGCCGCCGTTCAAATCGGGGTTCGTCACGCCATAGCCCAGAAGGAAGATACATCACCATTTTTTATCGTCGGGTACTCCAACGGAGCGGGCCTGGCCATCAAATATGCCCTGGATTCCCTGGAAGACAGCCGCTTGACCGTGCCGGATCGCCTGATTCTGTTTTCACCGGCGGTGGGTATAACGCCGTTGGCCGCCCTTGCCGACTGGCACAAATTTATCAGCTTTATCCCCTATTTCAAGAAGTTCCAATGGACGGGTATCCACCCGGAATATGATCCCTACAAATACAACTCGTTTCCCAAAAACGCCGGACAGCAAACCCACAACCTGACAGTAGCCATTCGAAAACAGATAAACCGGCTGAAAAAATCAAACCAGCTGTCAGGGTTCCCGCCTGTGCTGACCTTTCAATCCGTTGTCGACAGCACCGTGTGCACGGATGCCATTGTCCAGGGGTTGTATGCCAAGCTCGACGGGGATCAACATGAACTGGTGCTTTTTGACATCAATCGCCAGGCCCACACGAGCGCGTTTCTGAAATCCGATTTTCAGACACTCATCGATAATCTGTGGGCAGCACCGCGCCGGCCCTATCGCCTGACACTGATCACCAACAGGGACGAGAATTCTCCGGAAATTGTGGCCCGGGTGCGGAAGGCTGACAGTGAAGAGATCCATCTGACCCAGCTGGGGTTGACATGGCCTGAAAGTATTTATTCCCTCTCCCACGTGGCCCTGCCCTTTTCACAGAGTGACCCGGTTTACGGTAATCACAAAAACGGTCATCCGACCCATGGAATGAATCTGGGAGCCCTGGAACCGCGTGGTGAAACCGGCATGCTGCGTGTTTCCGTTCATACGCTGATGCGCCTTCGATACAACCCCTTCTTCCCTTACATGGAGGAACGCATCGTCGAAACCGTCCGGCAGCAGGTAAAGGTTTCATCAGAAAAGCTGAATAAGAATGGCTGAAATATGACACACTTGGGCCCCATCGAAACCTTTTGGTTGTAATGGATCATTCTATATTTCGTAATGTATATAATCCTGGAACTGTCCGGTTCGATGCTGGCGGGATATATCTTTCAGCTCACTGCCGGGGCATATTAGAAACCATCTGGATGAACCCATTTCGGGCATACTTTATGCCGCGAGTTCATTTTTCCCGGCTCTGGTGGGTGGCTTACAAGGGGGTCTATCTACCGCTCAAAATATTCCGGATCGGATTCGCTCTTTGTCAGGGTATGCCCGCAGTGGGGGCAGAAGGGGGTAGCCACATTCTGCTCATCAACACATGCTTCTTGTGGAATATTAAGCACATAAGATCCGGTACCGTCGTATTGGCACTCTTTTTCTGGACATGAAAATTCCATTTTTAACTCCTAAATGAAGATTGAATAGTTGCCTGTTTCCAACAAACTTCATGCAATATAGTCATTTGCCGCCGGATTACAAGCACATATTACAGAATTGACAGTGAAACGATGACGCATGATGAAAAAAACAGGCGCAGCCGGCATCCATCAATTCAGGTTGAAGTTCTTTTTCGGCTATGCTATCGAAATCAATCGCAGGATTTTGAATGCAGCCCACGGGTAAATCCATACCTTGTGCCATTGTTTACCTTAATATTGCAGGAACGGACAATGAGGGTCACCAACAAATCGATACAATATGATGCCATTCTGGTGGCTGGGGAGGGGGAGGACAGCCACCGTGTATGCGGGCAGCACAAGGCCCTTTTGAAAATCAAGGGCAAGTACGTTATCCAGCACGTAATCGAGACCCTGCAGCAGGTGTCAGCCATTGGAAGCATCTATGTCGCCGGCCCCGTACCCAAACTGACTGCCGCTTTTCAGAGTGCCGGCATAAACCTGGGCACGCCCAAAAAAATTCATCTCGTTCAGCAAAAATCAAACCTGTTCGAAAATGGCTGGCACGCCTTCCTGAACTCCATACCGGGGTATGCAGAAGATAATAGCATGAATTTATCCGCGTACAGAGAAAAGGCCGTGTTGATCGTTCCCTGTGATGCGCCCCTGATAACGCCCCGGGAGATTGAATATTTCACCGGTCATTGTGATCTTGACCGATACGACTATTTCCTCGGGCTCACACCGGAACAAGCCATGGCCCCGTTTTATCCCCAAGGCGGCAAGCCGGGCATGAAAATGGCGTATCTGCACATGCAGGAAAAAAACTACCGCATCAACAATCTTCACATGGTGCGCCCCATCAAAGTATTCCAGCGCAGGCACATCAACACCATGTACGCCTTCCGCTACCAGAAAAATATCATCAATGCCGTCCTTCTGGCGATCTACCTTATGGGCAAGGAACAACCCAGGAGTCTTCAGTTTCTCTCCGGTCTCCAACTGGCCATGCTGTCCAGGCGGTTTCATTTTCCAAAGCTGACAAAATTCTTCAGCCGCTGGACACCGAAAAAGGACCTGGAGAGAGCGATTTCAGGGTTGATGGACACGCGGTTCTGCGGGTTGGAGGTCCCCTATCCCGGGGCAGCCCTCGATATCGACAATGACCAGGACTATCACACCATGGGGATCATGTACGATCAATGGCACAAATATCTAGCGGACCTGGCACCATGATGAAAAAATCTTTATCAGTCAATCGGCGTGCCTCCATCCTGCCTCGTATAAACAATCTTTTCAATATTCCTATCAACTTTTTCGAATTGCTGGATGAAATTGCCATCGGGATTGTGATACTAGACCTGAACCGTAAAATTGTTGTCATGAATCAAGCACTCAAAGCCTTGATCGGGTTCAGCCAAGAGGAGTTTTTCGGTGTCAGTTGTGCCCATATCCTGCGTAGCAATGTCTGCCTTTACGACTGTCCGATGTTGCACATCAATGAAAAGTCAGGTCCGAAATGCACCGAAGGAAATCTCATCAACCGAGACCGCCAATTAATTCCCATCAGTATCACTTCGGCTCCTTTAAAAAATTTCAACGGTAAGCTTGTTGGGTTTTTAGAAACCGTAGAAGATATCAGTCTGCTTCGGAAACTTGATGAAAAATCAAGCCACGCCTACAAATTCAACAATATTATCGGCAGAAGCCCGGAAATGGAAAAAATTTTTCAGATCCTTCCATCTCTGGCCCAGAGTGATTCATCGGTCCTGATTACCGGAGAAACCGGTACCGGCAAGGATATGGTAGCCGAAACGATCCATCAAACATCAAGCCGGGCAAAAGGACCGTTTGTCAAGATCAATTGTGGGGCTTTACCGGAAACCCTTTTGGAATCTGAGCTGTTCGGCCATCGTAAAGGTGCTTTTACCGGCGCCGTAGAGAATAAACCCGGTAGAATTCAACATGCAAATAATGGAACACTTTATCTGACCGAAATCGGAGATCTCCCGATTTCGCTTCAGGCCAAACTGCTCACTTTTCTGGATGACAAAGAGGTCTTCCCCTTAGGTAGCGTAAAAGGGTTTACAGCCAATGTTCGCATTGTTGCGGCCACTCACCGCAATCTTGAACAGTGGGTCAATGACGGTCGATTTCGAAAAGATCTTTTATTCAGACTCAACGTGATCAGGCTCCACCTTCCCCCTTTGCGTTCTCGCGAAGGCGATATTCAGCTGCTATTGGATCATTTTTTAAATACACTTTCAACCCATCTTGACAAGAAAATTCAAGGGTTATCACGTAAAACATTAAATATTTTAAAAAATTATAATTATCCGGGTAACGTAAGAGAGCTGAAAAACATTCTTGAATACGCGGTAAATATCTGTGGAGATCGACACATCAAACCAAAACACCTGCCCTCTTATTTGGTGGACTCAGATCCATTTGACGTGGCTTTCACTGAACAGCAGCCTGCCACTCTATTTGTTGCCAAAACAGATGGCAGCCGCTTCGTTCGTCCTGTCCCCGACCAAAACTGGCCCGATATTGAAAAACAGATGATTGTAGAAGCCCTGATCAAAGCCGGCGGGCGTAAAAACAAAACTGCGGTTTCACTGGGCTGGTCCAGAAGCACGCTGTGGCGCAAAATGAACCAATATGGAATACGTTGATGATGCCTAAAAAGATTCTCATTCCTCTGCATGAAGATGATGTGGCGCCACGATTTGATCAAGCCACGGAGGTTCTAATCATTACCGGCATTGAAAAAGCCGGGTCACAAGATACAAGGACGATCGTACTTCCTCGGGCTTCATCGGACCAGCTTTGCCACCTAATCATCACCGAAGGTATCCACACCGTCATCTGCAGCGGAATCGAGGATGATTACTATCAGTATCTCACATGGAAGAGAATCGAAGTGATTGATTCGGTCGTTGGGTCATGTAAATCGGCCCTGAAATGCTATGTCGAAGGTAAACTCAAGCCTGGTGATATTTTGCGACAAGCTTCCGATCCCTCCGCAAGCGATGCGCATTGAAAAAGCCCGTACGCCTTTAATTAAAAATCGTTTCCAAATAGGCCCTTGGGTAGAACGGTATCTTTATTTTTTTGGTTTCAAAACGATTCAATTTGTTTCATTAAAATAGTTTCAATTTGTTTTATTTCAAGTCATAACCACCTGCCCGCCTTCCTGAAAATATTATAACATATTATAATAACTATATATTTAATTTTTGGCATATCTCTTGCTGTCACATCATATCGAAGGGATTAAAGGGGCAAATTAAGCAATGAGTATCCGAATATTGATCATTGAAGCCGAAAATCGTTTTCGCAAAAACCTTTATCAGTGTCTTCAACAAAAGGGATTTACTGTTGATAAGGTCACCCCGCAAGACGACGTCGAAACCATCTTTGCCAAGGAAAAAATCGATGTTGTCCTGCTTGGAGTGGATGGTTTAGGCATGAAAGGCTTATCTTTGATACGGCCACTCAAAACCATTAGCCCCATGACCGAAATTATCATCATAAACGATTCCAATCATATGGATCTCTCCATTGAAGGAATGGATTTAGGTGCCTTTGATGATTTTCTGATTCCCATAGATATCGATTCGCTGGCCAAACGCATCCGGGAAGCTGTTATGCGTAAAAAACAAAGGTAGTCAGTATTTTAATGACGTTTAAATGACTGGGAGACTTAAGATGAAGACGATAACCGCACGGGAATTGATGGTTCCGATTGAAGAGTATGCCACCGTCACCCAAAACGCTGATCTGCACGAGGCTATTATTGCATTGGAAAAGGCTCAAAAGACACTTGAACCGTCGCAGCATCAGCACCGGGCGATATTGGTCCTTGATGGTGATGGAAATGTACTTGGTAAATTGACCATGAAAGACATTCTGCGCGCTCTTGAACCCAACTATAGAAACCTGGAAGGTATGGATGTGTTGTCCCGTTCAGGGCATAGCCCTGATTTGATCAAGTCAATGCTCGAAAATAACGCGCTATGGCTTGAACCGTTGGAGTTTGTCTGCCAAAGGGCAACCCAGCTGAAAGTGAGTGATTTTGTTGAGCCTCCGGATGAATGTGAGTATGTGGATGAAAATGCGACCCTAGGTGAGACCATCCACCAACTGCTTGCATGCCCTTATCAATCGCTGCTGGCAACCAGAGACAAAAAGGTTGTGGGAATACTTAGGTTGTCTGATGTGTTCTCAATCGTTTGCGACAAGATCAAAACCTGCAGAATCTGAGTGGTGCTCATCTATGAGAGCGGGTCTGGTTCAGTGAGACATAAACTTTATTGAGATACATATGGAGGCGTTTTTTCATGGATAAACATGGGGAAAAAACTGGAATATTTGCTAAAAAAGGGCTGTGGATCGGCATCGGTGTTGGTGTTTTTATAGTGGTTGCATTTATATTGCCAACGCCTCAGTCCCTAATCGATGTGATGGAAGAATACGGCTACGTCGATAAAATGATAGGCTGGGAGATCGCCAGTAACATCGAGGAGGCTTCCCAAAAAACAATGATCGTACTGGGGATTGTTCCCATGGCGGTCATCTTTTTTGCCGTGGAGGCGCTTCCGATCGGGGCAACGGGTATCTTGATGCCTGTCCTGGCCTACTTTTTCGGACTTCTCCCTTTCAACACGATCGGAAAAACCTTTGCCGGTGATGCTCCTTTGTTCATGCTGGGTGTTTTTGCGCTGGGAGGGACGGTGGTAGAGGTTGGTTTTCATAAACGATTGGCCGTCTGGTTGCTGGGGTGGACCAAAGGGTTCTGGATCCCCATGATCGTGCTATGCCTTAGTATGTCAATCGTGGGTTCATTTATGTCGGCGCCTGCCATGTGTTCCTTTATGGTGCCGGTAATGATGGCCGTCTATTATGGGTCGGTGAAGGCCGACAGCCCGAAAGGAAAGGTGGTTCACGATCCGGCACTTGCCAAATATCTGCTTTTTTCCCTTTGCTTTGCCTTAAACATGGGCGGACCGGGAACGCCTTCCGCCGGAGGCCGAAATGTAATCATGATGGGTTTCTTTACCGATTATGGTATTCCTATCACTTATTCCGGCTGGATGAAATACGGATGGGCTCTGGTGCCGATAGGCAGCGCCATGTTGCTGCTTTATATGGCGACTTTCTTCAGCAAGAAGATAAAAACCAGGGATCTTACCCCGGGGCTGGAATATATCAAAGAAGAAACACGCAAAATGGGTAAAATGAGTTATGCCGAGTATGTCACTGCGGGAACGCTTTTCCTTATTGTGGCTCTGTGGATATTTGGAGGAGAAGCCACGGGATTGGGTGGTCCGGCACTTTTAGCCCTTGTCGTACCGGTGTTATTCAAGAGTGTAAAATTCGAGCAGATACTGGAGCGAATATCCTTTAACGCATGGTTTATGTACTGCGGGGCTTTGACCCTGGGCGCCCTTCTTAAAGAAAGCGGCGGAGCCCTTTGGTTGGCAAAAACCTTTCTGAACGCGCTTTCACAGGTTGGCATGGACCAGGGTTACGGGTTGTGGGTCGGGATGTCCGCTTTCTCCGGCCTGGTTACCAACTTTATGTCTGATGCCGCAACAGTGGCCCTTATCGGTCCCATTGTCGTTCCCATGGGGATTATGACCCAAGTTGCCGGCGAGCCATGGGCCATCGGTATGGCCGTGGCTTTGGCATCTTCTTATGCCCATTTTCTCATCGTGGGCTCTCCCGCCAATGCACTGACATTTGCTCTGGGTGTTTATCCGGACACAGGTAAAAGGGCCCTTGAAGCGATTGATTTTGTAAAATACGGCTTTGGATTTTTTTTACTGTCCCTGCTGTTGTTATGGATCGTTGGATTTCTAGTAATTTATCCCATCGTTGGCTTTCCGGAAGGGATTCTCGAACAAGCAACGCAGGTACTGCAAAGTGCTGCCAAGTAGACCCCTTAGTTGCAACGTTGGAGTAGACTTAAAGATTTTTGAACGAAATAGACCCTGGGCAACATTCAAACATGGAGCTCCAGATGTAAATACACAAGCATGGTAGTGCGACATTAAGGAGGGATAGTCATGACAGCACCATTCATTATGTTGGTGGACGATGAAGTTCCTTTTGTGGAAACCATGGCCAAACGGCTGGCTAAAAGAAACATTAAGATAATTGCAGCCTTCAGTGCTGAAGAAGGCCTGGAAAAACTAAAAATGAATCAAAAAATCGACGTCATTGTCCTGGATGTCAAGATGCCTGGCATGGACGGAATAGAGGCGCTGAGAGAAATTAAAAAGGTATCACCCCTGGTAGAGGTCATAATGCTGACTGGCCACGCCACAATAGAATCGGGCATTGATGGCATGAAACTGGGGGCTTATGATTTTTTAAAGAAACCGTGCAATATTGAAGAGCTTGTCAACAAGGTGGAGGCGGCTACCAAAAAGAAAAGGATGCATGATGAAAAGATAGATGTTTGGGAAAGCTTTATGGAGACATCCACATTAATAGAACTAATGGTTCCGCTTGTAGAATATGCCACTGTTTCCGAAGACGCCAACGTACTTGAAGCCATCAATGCCTTAGAAGAGGCCCAGAAGGCTTTTGACCCGAAACGTTACCGTCACAGAGCAGTAATAGTGCTCAATAATGAAAAACGCGTGGTCGGCAAGCTGAGCCAGCATGATATCATCCAGGCCCTTGAACCCGAATATAAAGAATCAAAAGTGCGTAAACATAGCGCCCTTGACCATTTAGGATTCGGCCGCAAATTTATAGAGTCCGTCTCGCTGCAATACAACATGTGGGATAGACCTTTGCAGAATTTATACAGAAAAGCAGTCGAACAAAAAGTTAAATCATTCATGTATAAACCCACCGAGGGTGAATACATTAAAGTGTCGGCAACCATGAATGACACTATTCACCAACTCATCGTCGGCAAACATCATTCCCTTCTGGTAACGGATGGCCCTGACATTGTGGGGATCGTGCGATTGACAGATGTTTTCGAGTTTATTCGCCTTCGCCTGAAGACCATGCAGCTTTCTGAAAAGATTAACGGATAGGTGAAAACAGAAAATATGGATGATCAAATTTCTTTAAAACGTCAAGTCTCGAACACCACCCTCAGATCCCTGCTTACGGATGAACATACCATTATGGTTCTACTGGGTATTATCGTGGGCGTGGCAGGTGGCTATGGAGCGGTCGGATTTCGTTATCTAATTAATTTTATCCAGTCTGTTGCGTATGGATCATCGACTGAATTGCTTGACGTGATCAAGTCCATCCCATGGTATACGAGGATTGCCATTCCTGCTATCGGTGGGCTGATTGTTGGCCCCATCGTCTATTTTTTTGCCCGGGAAGCCAAGGGACACGGTGTTCCGGAAGTCATGTATGCCGTTGCCCTTAAACAGGGAATCATAAGAAAGCGTATTGTTTTTATCAAGGCCCTGGTATCTGCCATTTGCATCGGGACCGGCGGTTCGGTTGGAAGAGAAGGCCCCATCGTTCAAATAGGCTCTGCCGTTGGATCGACATTAGGGCAACTGTTTAACGTATCCACCAATCGAATGAGGACCATGGTCGGTTGCGGTGCCGCCGCCGGTATTGCGGCCACTTTCAACGCCCCGATTGCCGGTTCTCTTTTTGCCATTGAAATCATTCTTGGCGAATTTGAAATTGCCAGTTTCAGCCCCATCATTATCTCTGCTGTCTCGGCCACGGCGATTTCACGTCATTACCTTGGAGATATCCCTGCATTTATTCTCCCTGAATATGTTCTGCACAGCCCTTTGGAATTTCCTTTGTATGCGTTTCTGGGTATATTTTGTGCCCTGGTTGCCGTGGGTTTTACTTTATTTCTCTATCGTGCCGAGGATGCCTGGGACAACATTAAGTTTCCCGAATATCTTAAGGCTCTTGTCGGGGGAATAATGCTGGGAACCATGGGGCTTGTTTTCCCCCAGGTATTAGGTGTCGGTTACGGTGCTATTGATCTGGCGCTCATGGTAAAACTATCCTGGTGGTTCATGGCGCTTCTGGTTCTATTTAAAATTCTGGCAACATCCATTACAATCGGATCCGGAGGTTCCGGCGGTATTTTTGCCCCTTCACTTTTCATGGGTGCCATGGCGGGAGGCGCTTTTGGCTCGGTGGTTCATTATTTCTTTCCCTCGGTGGCGGTATCGCCTGGAGCTTACGCTGTTGTCGGCATGGGGGCGGTCGTAGCCGCTACCACTCATGGCCCCTTACAAGCAATTTTGATTATTTTTGAAATGACTGGGAACTATGAAGTCATTCTTCCCCTGATGATTACCTGCATTATCAGTTGCCTGATTGCCAGAAAGCTATGCGGTGAATCTATCTATACCTTTAAATTGATCAGAAGGGGCATAAACATCAAGGGTGGCAAGGAGGTCAATATATTAAGTTCAATGGCTGTAAAAAATGTGATGTATCACACAGTAGAAATGGTTCCGGAGAATTTGCACCTGAAAAAATTTGCCGAAGCACTGCCCAAAAGCAGATCTAACAATTTTGTGGTTGTAAACGATAAAGAGGAAATTACAGGTGTGCTGACATTTCTGGACTATTATGATAATTTATTCAATGGGAAGTTAGATGACCGAATGGTGGTAAAAGATATCATGACGCCAGATGTGGTTACCGTATCTATAGATGATGATCTCGGCACGGCCCTGGAAAAAATCACCGTTGGGGATTTCTCAATTCTTCCCGTCGTGTCAGCGGATGACCCCTTGAAAATGTTAGGCATCCTAACGCGCAGGGATATCCTGGAAGCTTACGACCAAGCTGTGATTAAGAAAGCGATTACCTGAGTTGCACAATTTTTACCAAAGAGATGTGCCGAGATCTTGATGGGGCACAAGCCAATGTTGACATTCGAGATGATAATATAAATTATTAAGCGAAAATATATAAAAGAGCGGCAGTAAGGAGAAAGAATCATGACGGCGCCATTCATTATGCTCGTGGATGATGAAGTTCCTTTAGTAGAAACCATGGCCAAGCGGCTGGCCACACGAAACTTTGAGATCATCAAGGCCTTCAGTGCGGAAGAGGGCCTGGAAAAATTAAAAGACAATCAAAACCTCGATGTTATTGTCCTGGATATCAAGATGCCAGGTATGGATGGAATAGAGGCGCTGAAGAAGATTAAAAAACAAACACCGCTTGTAGAGATCATTATGCTGACGGGAAATGCCACGATAGAATCGGCAATTGATGCTATGAAATTGGGGGCTTATGATTTTTTAATGAAACCGTTCGATATCGAAGAGCTTGCCGGCAAAGTGGAAGCGGCTGCTAAGAAAAAACAAGAGCATGAAGAAAAAATAAAGGATGCTCTAAAACAGGAAACCCTGTCAAAGTATGGACCGTTCCGTTACGTATAAATTCTGTTTCATCATTCATACACCCAAGCATTGGAGAGAGCCGTAAGGAGGGATAATAATGATAACACCATTCATTATGTTGGTAGACGATGAGGTTCCTTTTGTGGAAACCATGGCCAAACGGCTGGCTACACGAAACATTGAGACGATTACGGCCTTCAGCGCGAAAGAAGGATTGGAAAAACTGAAAACAAATCAAAACATCGATGTCATTGTCCTGGATGTCCAGATGCCGGGCATGGACGGGCTTGAGATGCTGAAAAAAATTAAAACCGGGTTTTTCAGAACAGAGGTCATTATGCTGACCGGCCACGCCACGATAGAATTGGGCATTGATGGCATGAAACTGGGGGCTTATGATTTTCTTACGAAGCCGTGTGATATTGAAGAGCTTGTCAGCAAAGTGGAAGAGGCTACCAAAAAGAAAAGAATGCATGATGAAAAGATCAAGGATGCTGAACGTAAAAAACTCTTATTAAAATACGAGCCTTAGGTTTTTCCAATGTTTGAAAATCACGCTCTCAGTTGACAGATATGTTATTTTCAAATGAGTCTCCATCGTACATGGCATAGAAAATGAGGTTGTTATGGCTCGAGATAGAATAACCAACAAACTGTATAGCAGAGAGTTCACCAGAAATATGGTGTTGATCGTCATCCTGGTGTCATTTGTCCCTATGCTCCTGGTCAGCGGCATGGTTCTGCATCAATTCAGCAACTCTTACAATGAGAAGCTATATGCTCACCTGAAAGAGATGCTTCACAGGCACGCTCAGGATATCGACAGTTTTTTGAATGAAAGACTAAATAACCTGCAGTTTATGTTGGATTCCTGCGATAATATGGATCTTTTTAATGAATCTGTGCTACAGGAGAAACTTTTTCAACTTCAACAGAAATACGGAGATGTGTTTGAAGACCTAGGAATTGTCAATGAAACAGGCGTGCAGGAATCCTATGCCGGACGTTTCAAACTGGAAAAAGCGCAGTATTCGAAAGCCAAATGGTTCGAAGAGGCGCTTAAAAAACCGTTCTATATTAGCGATGTTTTTCTCGGTCTTCGTTCCAAACCACATTTTATCATATCTGTGAAACGTGTTTATCAAGGGAAGTATTTTCTGCTGAGGTCTACCATCAATTTTGAAGCATTCAACTCCCTTGCGAAAAACCTTCGTATCGATCACACAGGGTTTGCTTTTATTCTGAACAAGGAAGGAGATTTTCAGACAAAACTTCATGACGATATGTTGCCCGGCAATAAATCTTATATGGATTTTATAAGTGCCGGAAAAAAAGCAAAGCACGGAATATACGTTGGTGAACTTACGGAGGCTCCCGACGGAAAGCACATTATATATCTCGCCGCCCTCCTGAAAAACGATGATTGGATACTGGTGTATCAGCAGGAAAAGAAGGAAGCCTTTTCCGACTTGATACGCACCGAAATTATTGCAGGGGTAATTCTTTTTATTGGAGCGTTGCTCATTGTAATTATGATTTCAGTATTTTTTCATAAAGTAATCAAGCACCTTTCCGAAGCAGACCGAGCAAAGGAACTGATGAATCGGCAGATAATCGAAACCGGAAAACTTGCGTCCGTAGGCCGGTTGGCGGCCGGAACCGCGCACGAGATAAATAACCCCGTAGCCATAATGGTTCAAGAAGCGGGGTGGGTAGAAGATTTACTGCAGGAAGAGGAATTTCAAAAGGGAAAAAATCTACAAGAAATTGAACGTGCGCTGAAACAGATTAACACCCAGGGAAAACGCTGTAAGGAAATCACCCATAAACTATTGAGCTTTGCCAGAAAAACAGACACACAAATACAGAGCGTCCAGATAAACAAAATGATTGAAGAGGTCGTGTCCATTTCCGACAAAAGATCTTACACAGGAATTATAATAAATTCATATCTGGATCAAACAGTACCAACCATTCCGAGCTCACAGACTGAGATACAACAGATACTGCTCAATCTTATCAACAACGCTGTTGATGCCATGGGAGAAAAGGGCGGGAAAATCGATATCACCACCCGCTTGGAAGAACAGTTCGTTTTAATCGTCGTGGAAGATGATGGCCCAGGCATTCCGAAAGCCAACATAGATCGAATATTCGACCCATTTTTTACCACCAAGGCCGTTGGCAAAGGAAACGGTTTGGGCTTATCCATCTGTTTCGGAATTGTAAAAAGAATGGGCGGTGAAATTGATGTGCACAGCACTGTCGATATAGGAACACGATTTAATATCCGATTACCCCGTAAAAAACCGATGAACGCAACAACTGAAGACTGGTCATTAGGGGCATCAAAAGTTTTGGGGAATGATAATGAGTGAAAATGAAGCCACTAATAAAAAGAAGATTAAACTTCTTCTTGTAGATGATGAAAAACACTTTGTAGAGGTGCTTTACAAACGATTGAGCAAAAGAGACATGGATGTCACCAAAACTTTCAGCGGAGCGGAAGGCATTCAGGCACTTCGAAAAGTAGATTTTGATGTAGCCATTTTGGATTTAAAAATGAAAGATATGGACGGCTTGGAAGTACTTAAAGTTTTCAAGAAAATGTATTCAAAAATGGAAGTTATCATACTAACCGGCCATGAATCGGAAGAGACGGTGGGGGAAGGGATAGAATATGGGGCATTTGCCTATATTTCAAAGCCTTGTGATTTTGAAGAACTGATTGCTACAATTAATCAATCCGTTTCTAATTTAAGGTGAATTAGACTTCACTGTAGATACCCGGACCCAGAGGACCCGGTTTTTAATACCGGAATAAAAAAAGCGCTGTCACACTGATTTGTTCATAATAACAACTTATTACCTGCCCTTTTCCAGGTTGTTACGGAGTTGTGCAATGACACGGACCTCAACCCGTGCGCCAGGTACTGCCAGTTCGCTGATACCGATGGCCGTCCACGCCGGCCAGGGTTCGCGTAATACTTCGTCCCGGGCTTTCATGAACGCCTGTATGTTTTTGTTAAAATTGACATGATAGCTGGTATACTCGATAATGTCCTCGAAACCAAGACCGGCTTCTTTGAGTACTTCCCCAACGGCCTGCCATGCATTTCGAAATTCATCTTCTGCACTTTCGGGAAGGGAATGGTCCGGGTTGGTTCCGATCTGGCCGGAGCATACCAAAAGGCCGCTGCTTTTGACGGCCTGTGAAAAATGGAAAATGCTATAGGCTGATTTTCCGGATTCAGGCACTACTGTATTGATGGTCATTTTTTCCTCCTTAATTTAATCAAATATATTTCGCAGACCTTAACCTGTCTGCCAGAAGTTTTGCAAGACCCTTTTCAGAGTTTTCTTTCCGTCTACATAAACCGGCTGCCATTCCGCGAGAAACATGGACCTGTACTGCGTCTTGGTATAGCGTTGGTCGATCAGCAGCACCGCACCCCGGTCCTTTTCCGTCCGGATCACCCGTCCGGATGCCTGCAGCACCCGGTTAAACCCCGGGAACACATAGGCGAACTCCCAGCCGGCATTGCGACTCAGTCCAAAGTATTCACGAATCAACTCTCTTTCGGGTGTCGGCGGCGGCATACCCACACTGACCACTACTGCTCCGGCAAGCCGGTCGCCGACCAGGTCGATCCCCTCGCCGAAGACCCCACCCAGCACGGCAAACCCCAGCCGCGTCGCCGTATTTTCCTCGGAAAACTGCCGGATAAAGTCTTCCCTTTCATGCTCGCTCATGCCGGGGCGCTGAAGAACAATGTCCGTATACGGATTGTCATGCGAAAAGACATCATATACTTTCATCAGGTAATCATAGGACGGAAAAAAAATAAGGTAGTTGCCCTTCTTCCGGCTGACAAAAACGGCGATGGTATCAGAAATAATAGCTTTGGTCTGTTCGCGCTGTTTAAAGAAGGTTGAAATCCCGCCCGCAATGGTCAGTAAAAAATTATTCCCTGGAAATGGCGACCGCAGAATCAGCTCTTGCGCCGATGCCTCACAACCAAATATATCCCGGAAGTAATCCATGGGAGTCAGGGTCGCCGAAAAATAAACAATGCAGCGAATCTGACGCATTTTTTCCTGCAGGTGCCGGGAAGGATCGATGCAGAAAAGGTTGACGGTAAGATCCTGATCCGAAAAGTCGTAACAGACCGCGTACTGTTCATTGAACATCTCGGACACTTTCAAGAATTTTGTGGATGCAAAGTAAAGATCAAGGACCGCTTCACGAAAGGGTGCTCTGGTGTTGAGCGAAAGCCATGCTTCACTCTCCTTGGCAAATTGCCGCAGCAGCGGTAGAAAACCATCCGGCAGTTCGTTTGCAGAAAAAAAACCATCGCCTGTATGGTTGTTTCTGAAGTCGGCCATCCACATGTCTACTTTTTCCAGACACCGGTACAACGGCGGCAGCTTGCTTTCCAGCGTTTTGCCGGCGTCCAGAAATTGCTGCCGGCTGATACGGGCCGAAAACATCTCCCTGGCTCGGTCCACCAGGTTGTGCGCCTCGTCCACCAGAAACAGGTAGTCCTCAACCACAATTTGAAAAAATCTTCTCAGGTAAGCCTGCGGATCAAGGGCGTAGTTATAATCGCAGATAATGCAGTCGGCATACAGCGAAAGGTCCAAAGACAGTTCAAACGGACAGACCCGGTGCTGCCAGGCCATGGTCTCCACAAGGTGCCGGTTCAGCAGGTCGTTGCGAAGTGCGTACTCCAGGGCGGTCTCGATACGATCGTAGTACCCCCGCGCAAATTCACATTCATCACCATTGCAGGCTGCACCGGGCTTGAAACAGATTTTTTCCTTTGCCGTCAGGGTCAGGCACCTGAGCCGCAGTCCCCGATGCTGCAGCCCATCGAACGCTTCCTCGGCCACCTGCTTTCCGGTTGAACGTGCCGCGAGGTAGAATATCCTGTTTACCCGGTTTTCGCCAAGGGCCTTGATAGCCGGAAAAACCGCCGCCATAGTTTTACCGATACCGGTGGGCGCCTGCACCAGCAGTTGATGATTTTCCCTGATCGCCCTGAAAACCCCGACCGCCATTTGCCGCTGTCCCTTGCGATAATTCGGAAAGGGAAACTCGAGCTCGCCGATCGACGTGTCGCGTATGTCCTGCCACTGTCGGCGCGCATCCACACGGTCGACGAATCGCGAAACCAGTTCGTCGAAAAATAGTTTCAACGCCTCGAATTCAAACTCCCGACGGATTTCCAAAACAGCATTCGACCCAAGCCGTACATAGGTCAGGCAGGTCTCAACCTGCTTCAGGCCATGCGCTTCGGCATGCATATAGGCGTATATTTTAAGCTGGGCCCAGTGGTGGGGGTTCGGCTGTTTTTCGATTGCGACAAAATCCCGCGTCGTGCTCTTGATCTCCTCCAGAATATCCCCGTCCGGAAGACGGAAGATGCCGTCTATCCTGCCGCCGATCTCAATGCTGAAGCCCCGGACCTGGACGGTATTCAATATGGTGACTTCCGGATCATACGATTCCGGTCTGGATTTCTGAAGGTGCTGGTGAGCGCGGGTTCCGGCCACCGACCGCCCCGAGCTGAAAAAGGTGCTGGAAAGGTCTCCACCGCGAAATAGAAATTCCACCAGCTCCCGCACGGAAATCTTGAACAGTTTCATTATTTTTTTTCACAATATCGAAGGAGGATCAATGCATCCCTTTTTAGTGTGCAAAAAGTTCTTGTAAACAATTCACTGTCTTGACTTGAGCACTTTGCGAAATCATACCGAGTTTTTGAATCAATCTGGATTTGTCAACTGCTCGTAATTGGTCCAATAGAATCAAACCTTTTTTACCTTGAAAGATGCATTGAATTCGAGTTGGAAAGTTGAATCCCTTAGATGTCATTGGAGCAATTATAGCAGTTTTTAGCGAGGACATTTCATCAGGTGAAATGATGACACATGGTCTTGTCTTTTTGATCTCTGAGCCCTTTGTTGGATCCAATCGGACTAACCAAATGTCGAATCTATGAATATTCTGTTTTACCATTCCCAATCCTCATTATCGGTAAGCGGAGCATCTAACCATTCCTGATCAACTGGATCAGCCTCTTTTATCTTTAAACTTTTATCAAATTCCTTTTTCCAACCTTGCCTTGGTTTCTGCAAAGGCTGAATTAAAAGCCCCTCATCGCTAATTTTAAAAACTAATTCTTTGTCTTCTAATTGAGCCTGCTCAATAATTACTTTTGGAATCCTTACTCCTTGTGAGTTTCCAATTCTTATCAAAGTAGTCATGCTTACCTCCATTTGCAATTAATGTAATTACAATATAATCACATTAAGAATTATTGTCAAACTAAAACTCAACCGAACTAATGAGGTAAAAAGGAGCCTTAACCGCACACATTCGACGTTGGATGTTCATTTTTTATTGTACCTGGTTTTTGTGCCCCCCATTTATTTCAGTATTGAAAACCTGGTCCTCTGGGCCAGGTCAGAGCCATTAGGCTCTGCCAATACTGGAGAAGATAAAATTCAAAGCACGAATATCTAAACCCTAAACAATAT
>Ga0164313_10001180_pt1 | contig 22875 bp, 46 predicted proteins | sample GuaBasSedimGuay4_FD_113735 | JGI IMG/M metagenome (GOLD analysis project Ga0164313, IMG submission 113735) | Subseafloor sediment microbial communities from Guaymas Basin, Gulf of California, Mexico - Guay4, Core 4569-4, 0-3 cm | ecosystem: Environmental > Aquatic > Marine > Hydrothermal vents... | reverse complement strand
TCATTGTTTAGGACATAATGTTCGTTCATTCGACATTCAATTCCTTCGCTCTACGTTACGCCGATATGGTGCTGAAATCAAAATCAGTAGCAGGTGCATAGATTCACATTCTGTAGGCGAAGCACTGCTCGAATCATATACCTCTGACCAATTCTTCAGCACTATGGGCTTCACTGACCGTAGTGGGCATAATGCATTAGAAGATGCAGAACAAGCACTTGAATCGGTTCGGTTGTGTCGGGTTTTATGGAATGACTTCGTAGGGCTAAAAGCTAATGAAGCTTGATGACAATGACAACAGGCTCCTACACATTTCGTGGGAGAATATTAATAGCGGAACACAGGCGATAGCAAACAATATTTCCGAAGCAGAAAAGCCTGATGTAATAATTACAACACAAGAAGATGTCATCCCCGCAGCACTCGTATGCAACATAATAGATGTGCCGTTGTGTATAGCACACTTAAACAGTAGACAAAATGGAATTGTTATTGAATGCTTACCGAAAATTGATACGCTTATCCGTTCTGGTTGCGGCGACCAACCGCCGTTACCAACCATAGGAATAATTTCTTCGCTCATCGACGACCGTCGAAATGTTGACGAATTGGTATCATATTACCAAAACCGTGGACATAAAGTTAAAACGTTTTGTATATACAGCCGTAAAGTTGTAGATAAACCAGCAGATTATCATTGGGCTACTTTAATCAAGACCATTAAGTGTAGTTTCCCTTGGGAAGACAAATAACATATATTACTTGACATTTCCTATTAGGTTATGGTATACTATCACCCTATAAGATTAATATATTGAGGAAATGAAGATGACAGACGAAAATTCTACTACCCATTCATATAACGATATGAACTTGGCGTTACCAAAAACTGCGACCAAACCTATCGTTGTGCCGAAGAAACGCGGCAGACCCGGCAACCAAATTGCTACTGCTTTCAAAGACATACCAGAACATAAGGTGGACTTTGTTAAATATTGCGCTAAGTATGACGTTAAGCCGACTGTACTTCGTCAGGTCAAACGCCACGACTCTTGTCCAGAAACTGGTAGGGTGTATGTCCAAAAGGACAAAAACGACAAATCCCCAACATATGGTACCATGCGCCTCTGGCGCGACAAAACACAAGTGTCGCCATGGCTCGCTCCTAAAGACGATTAACGCATTGAGTTTTATACCTTTTCATAGTTGATAAATATAATTAAATGTTAAGAATAGGTTAACGAAATGTCAAAAGAAATAATATACCGCGCGGGTGTAATCCCGTATTACATGGACAATGGCGAAATAAAGATGTTGTTTATGAAACCATCTAAGAAGAAGTTTGGTGGTTCCGAATTTCAAATAGCAAAGGGTAAGCAAGAGAAGGGTGAGAGCGACGAAGAAACAGCATTCCGCGAAGCGGGAGAAGAGCTTGGGCTGTTTTCTGGTAACGTAACTAAACGTACAGACTTGGGAACCTTCCTTGGGCGCACGCGCGTATTCCTCGCTAAGATTGAAGACCCTGATAAATTTGGTGACCCTTGTGATGAAACGGGGGAAGTCAACTGGATGACACCTAATGAGTTCAAAGATAAAGGTAGAAGCATTCACAGACCTGTTGTAAAAGCCGCCGTCAGAAAAATTAAAAAACTGGAAAAGTAATAATTGCTATAAATACAGTATCATATATGAGGTATGGCATGAAGTTAATTCAGCAATTATTAGAGATGGCAAAGAGCAGCACAAAGCGGGCGAAGCAGAAAAAGCGTCGCAAATTGAAAAAATCAGAAACTGGTGGGCTAAACGCCGTCGGCAATCCTGTCGCGCATGCTATGCAAACATCTGGCGCTGGTGGTCATGGAACCCAAAAAACAAAAGACAAGCGTGGGCGTGCATCCCGCCGTGAAGGCAAGCAACAAACAAGGGATTATTAAAATGGAATTAATGAAAGAAATCAACACATTAGCTAACGACTACACCCCACCTGAACCACAAGTACAGGAAGATATTCGCACCGAAAGAATGTTGAAATCAATGACACCGCCTACTAAGGATAAAAGGGAAGACAAACCCAAAGCCTCAAAACCTGCTGGAATATCAATTAAGAACCTTTTCCATTCAAAAAAATAACCTAATTCCCAATTAGGTTTAAAAAGTACTTGACTTTTAACCTAATTCCTGTTATGATAGCCGTATTGTAAATCAATGAAGGTTATCAAACATGTCAACAAACGAAGAAAACTACGAAGAATTAATGTTCGGCGCGAAAAAATCGCGCTGGTATCAAATTGCTGCTCTGCATGGTGTGGAAGAAGCACTTGAAAATGCAATCACCCGCATCTTGGTCGTTCATCCTACGGGCGCAGGTAAAACAATGACGTCTGGTTTAATATTCTCGTCCATGCGCGTGCGCAAGGCATTGAACATTCCAGCTATCCGCAAACTGCGTTTACTATTCATTACACATAAAGGTCGTCTATTAACACAAGCCGAACGTGTTTACGCCGACGCCGCTAATATTGAGTTTATTCCACAGTCCGCATTTAAAGCTATTCCCGCAGATTTAGAATGGGATATTTCTTGTATCGACGAAGCACATCATGAAGCAATGATGACAATTCAGTATCATTTAGATAAGCTTGGTAACAAACCAATTATAGGTCTGACAGCAACACCAGACCGCGCCGACGGCATGCTTATCAAATTCGAAAGTATCATCGAACCTATTAGCCGCGAAGAAGCAGTAGCACAAGGCTACCTTGCTAAGACCTATATTAATAGTATCTTAGACGCACCATCAAAATTCAAAATAGATGTTACTAAACGTATCATCAATGAATTTGGTAGCGAATTTGGACAAACAATGATGTTCTTCCGTACCAAACAAGAGGTCGCCGAAATTAATGACTATCTAATTTCTTTAGGTTATGATTCAGTTGCTATATTGAACCAAACCGAAAAGGAATTGGATAGAATACTCGACGACTTTAGTGCAGGCAAACATCAGTTTGTTATTAACTGCAACCGCATCAATGAAGGTGTTGACGTGGTTGGATGTACTGACATTTACTTAGGTCGGCAATTTGGTTCTTACCCTCAACTCAATCAGGTTATCGGCCGCGCCTCGCGACCAGATTCTAAGTGTATTGTTTGGGAACTTATTAATCCAATTTCGAAGAACTTAGATACCACAGTTGTTGTAGGTACACCTGAGCGCCATCGCTTAATTAGTAAGCGCGGAACAGAATGGCATACACAAAAGTTTAACTACACTTCTACGCAAGGTAATGACCAAATGTGGAACGGTAACGCAAGTGCGCAATCAACTGGTGGAATGATATAATGGGTGAACGTGAATTTAACCTGAAGTACAATGAAGCAATTGTTAAGATTGCTATCGGGTTTTATATCTTGGATACAGCTGGTAGTGAATTAGATTTCACACCAGTTGTTATTGAAAGTAATAAGTGTCAACTATGTGACATACTAGCTCAAGGTATAACCCTGCCCGCTACGACTATCAGGGAAGACGTTAACCACACACGCGCTAACCTATCAGCAAGCTACATAGATACACTACATCGTTCTGGAATAATGAACGATTTGGTTGTTGAAATGCGCACCTTAAAATTAATTTAATATATAGGTTACAAACACTTGACAATTAGGTTACAATTTGTTATACTAGCCACACTACTTAATAAAGCGTCGGGAACAAACAATGATTAAATTCGATATTTCAAAATTCAAGGTTAAAAATGTATACCTTAAACTAATCACAAAATCGTCAGGTGGTACTATGCGTATATTAGATACTGCTAATAGTACGGACGATGAAGAAGCGTTTATTAATCTTCCAGTACCTGCTCATGTTGTGGATAGTTATAAACAAACTTACATGACAAAATACATTAAGCCTATCTTAACATCAGTGTGTTATTACGACGGCATTGTTGTGGCGTTACACCCACACCCAAACGGTAACCTTGGTCAAGAAAAAGTTGAAACGCTTTTCGGTACCAGATACTGGCAATCGGCTATTGCCATTAACATAGAAAAAACTCTTATTTCGGCAACAGCCGCCGACCAGTGGTATATCGACGGTTGTGTTATCTATCGGTTCGACAATGAAAAGTCACCGACGAATCTTACCAAAGACGGTAAGTTCCAAGCGTTAGAAGTTGTATCGTATCGTTTAACTGACCTCGCGTTCCGTACTATGGATACTTCACAACGCATGTGTATTGCTTACGTTGCTAATACTGGTCAAAATATTATTTCACCCCCAGTTTGGAGAACCCTTACCACTATTGGTAAAAGAAAAATGGATGCTTCAAGTGACGACGACGCTGTTATATTAGGTATGGAAGAACATACCTTCGACAAAATTGACAGGGTAATGGCACCAAATTTAAACTTTGCATTACATGCAAGTAAAGTGCTTATTGAAAATTTTGGTTACGATGCGATTGAACCACTACGTCTGGATGACTTAATGGTTAGCTTAATGACTGTTAACCTACCCAAAATTGACCAAAGCATTAAGAACACACACGAAATTGGTTTGAAGTTCACGCACGCAATGGCATGGTTAATCGGTCTGGGCGCGCGCAAAATGACATTAGAATCTTCTACTGCGCTTCGTAGCATGCTTCGTTACCTGACTACCCGTGGTATTGTACATAAGCACGCGTTAGCCAAAGATAGTGTATTTCACAAAGGCAAGGACATGGCTTCTGTTGAATTAATGACAGTAGAAAATATCAAAGAAGTGGCAAAGCAAAAGGAACGCGACCTACTGGATATCGCCCCGCTGGAAACTGCATGGCTTTCACGAAATGCTGCTTGACATTTGTAACCTAACGTGTTATAGTAGCACGCATATGTTAAGAACATATAAGAAGTAACCCTTATCAATTAACCAATATGTCATAGACATAACGGAGAAGAATCATGAAACACGATTTTATAAAAAATGCTAAAGTTGAAGTTGAACAAAGCACCGACGGCAAAGGTCGCAACACCGCAGTCGTAACCATCGGTAACGACTCTGGTGAAAAATATCAACACACATTCCCACACTCATCACGCAATTCAAAAGCGTTGGATGTAATGACACCATCACAACTTGCTGAACAGTTATCTGGCGGCAGTTTTTTTATGGTAGAAGACACATTGTATGACTACCGTGACGGTAACTATAAAGGTCATATTCAAACTGACGAAACTATCTTACAATTAAAAGACTTGCTTGGTATGCATCACTATAGCCAAGGTAATGACTTACGCGTACACGAGAACGTTACGTCTGGTCGTGTTAAGCTCGGTCGTAAGTGGTCAGACAACCCTATCGACATTAAAGCCTTTAAAGAAGGCGGTGAGTTTCGTTCTGAACTTCACTTCGGTTGGTCACCATTCATGGCAACTATTAACAGCGCGTTCAAACTTGAACGTTTAATCTGTACTAATGGTATGCGCGGTCTTCGCACTTTCATGAATACAAAAATCCCATTAGTCAATCGTTGGGAAGAACATCTGGATATGGCAAGTATTCAAATCCAAAACAAAGTTGACGGTATCGTTCAACGTCGTTTTCTGGAAATGTCTACTGAACGCGCATCTGTCGCAGAACTTATGGCATTAAATAAGCACGCAGAGGAACGTATTCGCCAAGGTCAAGAATACGTGGCGACCAATAACATGCTTCGGAATATTCAAAGCATCGTTAACCCACGCATTCACTTAAGCGACGTGTATCAAGCAAATGTATTTGGACAAAACAGTCCAGCTTCGGCACAGTATCCCGGTCACCTGACTACAATGGATGCTTATAACGTCGCTACTGAGATTCGTTCACATACGCGTCCAGCACAGAAGTCTACAGAACGAGCGCTGGATATGATTGCCAACGACTTGGTATTCGACCATAAGAATATCATCCTGCCAGCTTCTGGTAAAGTGTCGCGCAGAACTAGCGCGTTCTCTGACCCCGACGCTGCTTTCTTTGGTCAAATGAGCTAACCCATGGAAGTACCATACATCTTCGCCATACTCAACACCCTGCTTGGTGGGGTGTATGTGTACATCCATCAAGCATTTAACTTTACTGACAGGGCAGCTGGTTATCTATCTTCGCTTTCGGATGCCCCCGAAAAGTTTGGCAACGCCCCTAAAGTTTTAGACGTGTTGAGAAACCGCGACCTTCCCAACACAAAACTTTTTTCTGCACAGCGTAACAGATTCAAGTCGTTACTTGCGGTTACAATTATTGTAAATTTAGTCAATTATGTATTATACCCATATGATAACTTGCTTTATTGGTGGATGCAGTATATACTAATTGGTGCATGTGCTATCGCAAATTTTGATTCATTGCGAATATTCTTGACTGTCCGCTTCAACCGACAAATGATAGACAGCACCTGTATGGCATATTCTGAATTGGTGCGAGCACACGAAGACGATAAAATGATTGAAAAAACCGTCATCTCACTGAATGTTGCATTCGAAGAAATGATGGAAGACTTAAATAAAGCATTCATAGAGGATAATAATAAAAATGAAGACGATGAAAAATAATGCTAAGATATTTACGGGGAACTCAAACAAAGATTTAGCACTTCATATTAGTCACATTCTTAAACAACGATTAGGTGATATTGATATTGAACGCTTTAGTGATGGCGAAATACGTTGTGAAATTAATGAAACCATTCGTGAATGTAATATTCATATAATTCAGTCCACTTGTGCACCTACCAATGATAACTTAATGGAACTGCTTATTATGGCAGATGCATTCAAGCGTTCTGCCGCGTTAAAGGTTATCGCCATCGTTCCCTATTATGGCTACGCACGACAAGACCGCAGACCACAATATACACGCACACCAATTACATCCAGACTTGTAGCTGATATGATTCAATCAGCAGGCATCCAACAACTTGTTGTTGTTGATTTACATTCAGAACAACAACAGGGATTCTTTAAAATTCCAACAACAAACGTTTCCGCCGCCCCTGTCATTATAGGTGATATCTGGAAAAAATATAAACAGGATATGAGCAACATTGTAGTGGTGTCCCCTGATACTGGCGGCGTCGCGCGTGCGCGTGCGATAGCCAAGAAACTAAACGATGCTGACTTAGCTATCATCGACAAACGCCGCCCTAAAGCCAACCAGTCGCAAGTGATGCACATCATCGGTGACGTTGAAGGTAAGCGATGTATCATAGTGGATGATATGATAGACACCGCTGGTACTTTGTGTAAGGCAGCAGATGCTTTGAAAGAACAGGGCGCAGCGACAGTCGCCGCATATGCCACCCATGCTGTCTTTTCTGGAAAGGCATACGATAATATTTTAGAATCAGCCTTAGATGAGGTGGTGGTAACAGATACAATACCATTACCCGCAGGTCAATTTTGTCATAAAGTGCGTGTCATTTCTATCGCCAGTTTAATAGCAGAAACAATGAGACGAATTAACGATGGTCAATCAGTGAGTGAAATTTATGTCTGATGTAAAATTTGTAATCGGAATTAAAAATTCTGAACCAGCTCCACCAGAATTTGTTTATTTTTGTGGTCCTAAAGCCCCAGTGAATTCTTTGTCGGCTTGTGTTGTTGAAAGCGAAGTTGTATGGGACGCCGACCCTGATTGCGCGGAAGTCTTCCGTTCAACACCCGCCGTTGCTGATGCACTTGGTTGTTTAATGAAATTATTTCCACATGATACATTATTCATCGACAAGCGGGTAGTATCATACGAACGCATGGACACAAAAATATTTCTTAAGCTTGTACAAACGAATCGGATTGCTGATATTTTAAAGGGTTTGGGTGCCGACGAAATTGAATATCTTCAAGACAATGGCGTTTTGGACTTGACAAATGTAACCTAATTGTGTATACTGGTATCACGTTAAACAAATAGGAAAAACCATGAACACATATGAAATACCACAAGGTACACCGGGTGTATTACTTATTCAAGAACCTGACGTGGATGTTAAGACTGAAAACTTTGCAGTAAGAAAGAAATTATGCTATACAGAAGCCAATGTTCGGGTTACACCGGAGAAGCTTCTAACTCACGGCAAATTTGCTTATGAGAAGGGGTCTATGGCATCCCGGTTCGCGGAAGATAACTATTACGTATTTTCAGATGCGGAAAATGTTGACAGTTCATACATGATTGCCATTCAGGCAAACTTAATACGCATATCTTAGTTATATAAATTTCCAATTGTATAAATACCTATACAATTGGAGATTTATATGAAATTACTATCGGAAATTAATGAAGCGGTCGAAACTCTTGCGCTAACCACATCAAATGTACAGATGCTGATGGATGTTACTGGATTGAAAGCTGAATCAATTAATGAAGCGGTAACACAGTTCCTAACCAACTTCGCCACCAAAATCGAAAAGGGTGAATTTCAACCTACCAAAGAAAAACCCGCTGAAGAGTGGCAAAAAGAACGCGAAAACGTAATAAGTATTTTCGCTGCTATTCATGCACTAACTGATTTACCGACAGCTCTTTCATACCAACCAGATACAAAAAACCCAGATGTTGGTACTGATATTGACCAAAATGCGGTACCGATGGGTTCTGTTCTTAATAATTTCTACGGTAAGAACGGGAAAGAAGCGCATAAGATTGCAAAACACCGTTTAGTTGAAATAGGCAACACCGTTTCACCAACACTACGCGCCCGTGCGCAACAAGCAGTGGATGACCCTACACGAATCCGCGAATATGCCAAAAAACTTCAAGTTAATATTGAACCTGTTATGAATAAGTTAATGTCTCAGGAAAATCAAGAATCGTCTATGCGGATGCAGAAGCAAGCGGCGCAATCAAATCAAGACAACATGGCGAAACCAATGCAAGGTATGATTCAACGCCGTCCAGCTCAGAAAGCTTAGTATTTACAAACCGCGTTTGTTTCTTCTCGTGTATCGGCTGCGTAATTGCTGACGTTGCTGACATTGAAACCAGCGGTTCTGATGTTTTTGCAAGTTTTTGCAGCATCTTGCCACCCAAAAGTAGTCAATCTTGCATTCATGCCAGTATTTACGATTAAAAAGGAGATATTTTTCCCATTTAAGTAATCCACCAATGTTGGTGGTGAGGATTCTTCACCCCGCATACCAGAAACCGCCGCAGTTGTCACGAAAACGCACGAAAATGCCGCCATGGCACTGAGTTTTATATATTTTTTCATTTTTTCACCTTTTTTCATTTTTTGTAACCTAATTACTTGACATTTGGGTTACTTTGTAGTATACTATCACGCATCGAAACTAAAAGCAAGGAAAAACATGTCTTACAACGTTAAACTTACCGAAAAATGTGAAAAAACAGGCGGTGTTGATGATTATGAAGAATATCGTGAACATGGAAAGCCAAACACACCCGTAGAAGATGAAACGTTACGCCACTTTCTTGCCATGGCACAGAAAGAAGGGTTAGTTGAGTCTTTTTCTAAGAAAGAATACATGACACTGGAGGCATAAGCCCATGAATAACGTAATCAGTTTTGAACATGCAGTAAATGGCGCAATCGAACGCACTATCGTCACCTGTTTAGAGAACCGTGGTGGACGTTGGGTCGCCGAGCCATTTCTACTTGGTATGGTAAGCACCACACCGAAAGGTTCTGTTACAATTATGCCAATCATCAACGAAATGGTGCAGAATGGTGTTCTTGAAACACAAAAAGTGCCGTTGACCTACAAAATGGACAGAAATGTCGAAGGAACAATGTATCGGTTAATTCCTAAACCTTGGTAATTAGAAATCTATTCTAAATTCCTTCCGCTTTGCACTATAAAAAGGCGGAAGGTTACCAAACTGCTTCAATTCGATATCGTTCAGGTAACCCGGACTGGCAGCAACAATAAGTTTGTCTAAATTCTTGAAAGAATTGATATCGTATGCGTAGAAATTGTTTCTGCCGTCCGTATTGTGCTGCAATGAATATTTAAGATGTGGCATTGGTACTAAAACCCCATCTACGAATTCGTGTTGGTTCCTGAATTCATCGAAATCGATAATAACCCATCTGACTATTTTCCCGTTAAGAACAAATCCGTAAAAGTTCATTTTACAATAACCTTCTTCGCCAACTTTGGTATATTCGGTCTTATGCCCCGCAGTATACGCATGCCTGATAGTAAATTCTTCCGGCCAATTGCTTAATGCATACTCATCGCGCACGCGGGAGCCAATTCTAACTTCAACATCAGCATTAAACAATATAAGGTCAGCCGCTTCCGTCATATCGACTTTTTTTGTGGTTTCTTTTATATCCCAACCAGTATCTGGTGGCATTAGGTTAAGAAATATTTCCTTAACTTGCGGCATGACGTCGTCAGACCATTTTCTATTTTCTTTATAGTTATTATTTCGCATCTGGTTAGTATACACAAAAAACTTCGCATGTCAACTTGACACGAAAACCTTGATGGTATATAATTACAACATAACAATAATAAGAAACAAATATGATAGAAAAATTAATTAAAGGCGACTGCCTTGAATACATGGCGACTATGGCTGATGAATCGGTAGACCTCATAGTAACAGACCCACCATATCTAATGGATTACAAAACTGGACGTAGAAACGGCAAGCCTGATAAGTTTGATGTCAACCGCGAAGCGGTTACACACAAATTTGCTACGGTTATCGACGGTGACAACGACCCCGAACTTATCAGCAATTACATCGCCGAATGCTGGAGAATCATGAAAGAAGACACAGCAATGTACATGTTCTGCAATTCCAATAAGGTGGCGTACTTCGTTAATGAATTGGAAAAATACTTTACCATGCGAAATATCATTGTTTGGGTAAAGAATAATCATACCGCAGGCGACCTTGTGCACGCGTTTGGGAAGAAACATGAATTTATCATCCTAGTCAACAAAGGGAACGCGAAAATACGTGGTACGCGAATACAGGACGTCTGGGCATTCAATAAAGTGGTAGGGAAAAGTCAATTACACCAAAACCAGAAACCTGTACCTCTTTTGAAACAATGCATTATGAAGCACTCCGATGAAGGTGATGTGGTATTTGATGGGTTTGGTGGTTCTGGTTCTACGGGCATAGCAGCTCGCGGTTGCCAGCGTGGTTATATTGTCATTGAAAAGGATGACGAATATTATAACATTGCTACTAAACGATTTGCAGAAGATGCAGAAGACATATTAAATTTTTAAAAATAACAACGATAAGAAGAATAATAAAAATGACAAAAAAATACGAGATTATTTACACAGACCCACCATGGCAGTATAGTAGTAGTGATAACTTAGCAGATGCATCGCTTTTGAATAAAGATGAAAACCACCATTATTCCACTATGCCATTAGAAAAAATAAAAGAAATTGATGTGCCTAGTCTTTGTGCTGACAATTGCTTGATGTTTATGTGGGTAGTTAATCCCATGTTAGACGACGGTATTGCATTACTAAAGCATTGGGGTTTCGATTTCAATACAGTAGCTTTCGTGTGGTATAAAGAAGCCGCCAATCCCGGATATTACACTATGTCATCCGTAGAGATGGTTATCGTGGGTAAGCGTGGTAAAATACCCACGCCTCGCGGAGCGAGAAACGTTAGACAATTCCTTGCGCAGAAGCGGGGTGTCCATAGTCAAAAACCATTTGCGATACGCTCGCGTATCGAAGAAATGTTCCCTACACAAACTAAATTGGAAATGTTTGCACGATATGCATCCGATGGTTGGGATGTATGGGGTAACGATATGACTACAAATAAGAATTCCGAAGTGGACCTTGAAGTTGTTGAACGCAACACCTTCGAAGGCAAAGAAAATTTCATAGAATAATTTGAGGTAATACAAATGAAAAAACCGCATACAGAAAAAGAATTTATACCATGGTTTTTGGTGTTAGCAAATCTCTGCATAGAGAGGAGAATGGAATTTTTGGGCGACATGTATCCAAACAACGCCACCACCCATGAGATTATAGAAGCTGCCTACCTCTGCGAGGAATTTCAAAAATGGTTACGCCCTGCTGATAAGTTATTGACAAAATCGGCAAAACGCGAAAAATCGGCAAAACCCGGTATCGTTGTCTGGGTAAGAAGTATATTGAACTTAAATTCAAACAAATCTCTTCGTAAGCGTGGGTTTGTAGAACCCGGAGCATGGGTTGAAAATCACGGCTATCTTCTTACGGACTATGGGTTAAGTTTTCGGGGACTTTCGGTAAATGAAGTTCGACAACGTTTAGAAAGTGACGAGAAACCGCGCCAACAAAAACTGCTCGGCGTAATCCGGCGGCTTGCCCCACCAACTAAGCCAGATGTGAAAGTGGTTGAAAAGAATGCAACAAAGAAAACCACTTGGAAAAAAACACCAGATGACGTAATACAAGCCGTGCAAAATAGGTCAGAAGGCTACTGTGAAACATGTCTTGATAAGCTCGCCGCCCAAGATGATGGTGGCTATTGTTGCGACGGGCACCATATGTTTGATGAAAATTCTAAAGACGAGAACGTATTACCCAAAGATAGATATTCTCATGACCGACATCTTATCTGTGTGTGTCCTACGTGCCATCGTATACTTCATTGTGGTGTAGGTCACGCCGAATTAAACTATGCAGCTGCCAAAAAAATAACCACACTTCATAACTTATCTGATGCTGGCGCCACTGATGATGAAATCCGCGAGGTTCGCGCTCGGAAAATAATTTAAGGTTAATTACCTTCCTAACTTGTCAAGAATTTCATCATCACTTTCTGCTGCGAAGGCATCTTCGTCTTCTTCGTCGGATAACGACCAATACGCGAGTCCTTCTGTTGCGTGTTGCAACCTCGGACCAGCCAAATCTACTTCCGAAAAGGTAATGTTAGAACCAGTAATGCTTTTGGCAAATCCACACGCAGGACAGACGTGAACATAAGTCTCGCCCGGCGCAACGTATAATCCCATAGGTGGATTGTGTCTAAAGTCTGAACATGGGCTGGTCCACTTTTGCGAAAATGGCATCGGTTGACTGGCATTGGGGTCATTAACAACACCCACAACCTTTTCTGGTTCAACCCATTTCCCATCACGTTTAAAAATTCCAAGTCGATTCATCATACACGGACAAAACGGTTCGCCGTTTTGTGGACCCATACAATTACAAGCTGCGGATTCATTACTCATCTTTCTTCGCCTTTGGTTCAGGCAGGGCATCGCGGGAAGGATACGTACATCCTTTTTCGCATTTGTCGTCGCCGTTTGGTCTACGCTCGCGCGCCTGTCCGCGCGCACCACATTTGGGACAATACCCATACATTGTATCAGTCATTAGTCAATCTCCATTGGGGGCTTGCCTTGAGCAACTAGAATATAATTCCATACTGCAAGGTCGCCAAGTTCTTTTACATTTTTACAACCAAGAATCTTAGCTTGGTCGCGAAAGTATTTAGGGTCTAGTGGTCGTGTAATCATTTTTACACCATCACAAAAAATGTCATAAGGGCGCCAAGGACCATATAAAACGCTCGTGCCATGGCGTCGGCAAATTTTTCACCGGAAATAAAAAGCCATACAAGATTGCCAACAATAATGGCAATACAAAGTAAAAAAATTATTAGTGATGGTATCATTATCTTCCCCATATTCGTTTATTTGTTACATTATTAAAAGCGCAGGTTGCTTTCGCGGCAAACCATTCCTTGGCAGTCATGTGTCTGCTTTCAAAATCCAATACATGTAGTTCTAATAGTCCAGCTTCAAACATGGCAATGGTGTCATCAACTAATGCCTGCCTGTGTTCTTGTATGTATGGTAAACCCCGTGATATCCGTCTATCGGCTTCGGCATTAACAAACTCTTCCATTATGTCAAGCATACCATCTGTCAATTGTCCAACAGCTTTGCATTGATTTATTTCATACAGGTATTCGTCGTTAGTCGCTGGCATTGTCATACCCCAAAATAAGAATAAGTATTCCTGCAACGAAACCAAAGTCATACATCCTGCCGTTATTATATGTTGCATAAACGGCAACACTATCGAATAATAACGAACCAATAAACGCCCAAATAATTATAAACCCATGCCACAACCCATAAAAGAAACCAACGGGTTCCATTGTCGATGCCGTAAAAAGGTCAACCTTATCAGCACAACCAGTTAGCATTAACGCCACAGCAATAATAAAATATATTCGTATCATATCAATCCCCGACAATCTGCGACAACAGTTCTGCACTTTCTTGAATGTCATCGCACGCTTCTTGAACCGTTAGTTTTGCTAACTTGGAAATTGGCATATCATTTGCTGTTGCGTATTCAATCAAAGTCAATCCAGCTTCCATGTTACTCAGGCTTATATTAAATCGATTAAGTATATTATCTATTGTATTTTCATTACTCATATAATTCTCAGGGTTTTATAAAGTACTTATCATGCTTTCCACCAGCCACCATTAACACCGCTACTGTTATGCCGATGGGCATACCAATGAAATTAATAAAGAAGCAAAATGCATTTTTCTGCACAGTTGCAGTTGGATGTACCTTGGCGTTCATCAGCGCGGCGAATAAACCCCATGATATGCACGCGTGCGCATATAAACATATAATAATATATTCGTAAGTTTCCATTCATGCACTATAACATAATAGATAAGCCGTGTCAAGTATTAATGTTACAAACTAATATTGACACTGTGATAACTTTGTGCTAGTATACCGCTATGAAAATAATTAAATACAATTTAGATATCGTCGGCGAACAATCAATTGATACACATACAGGATTCATAATACTTACTACACAACTACAATACAATAAAATAGTATTGTGGGCAATGGTTGATGAATTATCTGAACCTGTAGAACGTAAGTTCGCGATGTATGAAACAGGCGATGAAGTTAATTCAGTCGATGTTTATGTTGGAAGTGTACAAACGCACGACCCCAAGACTGTACAACACATATTTGAAATATTTGACGAGAGCTGATTATGTCTATTAATAAAGAATACTTTGAAGCTCACACAACGTATCCTACGTTCACTGAACTGGCAACGTTCCTTGGTGTTGATTTGACAGCGTGGGAATTTGCTACGGGTATCGAAGATGAGATTGAAGACGAAACATATATTACTGTAATATACGAACCCAAACATAAATCTACTAAAGACGATGGGTTTTACTTAATAGCGGAATTTATTCTTGCTGACGGTGAATGGCAAATATGGAAGTTTGAAACTAAAAAATAATTATATCCCGTTCATATCTTCCATCGTTTTATCTTCCAGTGCTTTGAACTCGCGTTTTTCCTTTTCTAACGCATCGCGTTCCTTCTCTAACAATTGAATGTTCACCATGATACGGTCAGCTGCCTTATCCATCCGAACGAGATTTTCTTGTTGCTTCATACCCAAATTGATTGCATATGCCAGCGCAGAAATTACTATGACAGCCATTCCTACTATTGCACAATTAACACATTTTTGCCAATTAATTTTCATCATCAATCTCCAAAGTTCATAATTTGTGAACCAAGGTTCACTTTTTGTGAACGATTCAGTCCTAACGTGTATGGGTATTTTCTTGCGTGGGAAAGATAATAGTGCTCTGCGCATTTGTGTGCTTGATATTCTGTTTCGAAATATCCAGTTGATATATATTTGGGGTCTTGGCTTCCCTTGTGTATTTCGCCATCATTGTGCAGATAAGTTACTATTCCCCACATAGTAACGACATACCAACCAAGATGTGTTTGTTTTGGTAAATCTAATTCTTCAAACTCACTCATACAAATTCCATTGATTGTGAATCTTCTTCGTCAAACACAAGCGGTTCCGCATCGGTTATTTCTAACAGCCTGTCCATGTGGGGGTATGCTCTACCACAGTCGTTGTTATAATAATCGGCTGCGGCAAAATGTGCCATTATTTCATCGTCGAATTGATAATCTTTGACGTCGTGGTCTGGACCATACGCTAACTCTTTATTATTTAACAAAACAAGGAACATGTCTTTTTCCGCCAATACTACCCACTTTCCGTCACCCGCATCCCTTGGTGCAGCCAAATTGTGAAATGCAATCATTTAAACTCCTTCTGTATATTACTACTATTTATCACGGCAAATTTTGACGATGCCGCGTATACCTAATCCTGTAACAATTACACCAATACCAAATAGTATTAACCATTTTGTAGACAAGGATACTAATAGTAGAACAAAACCGACGCCAATTTGTGAGATAGCCGTTTTAGCAACAGCTAAGTTATCTGTAATACATTTCATTATTCAAAACTCCAAGTGGTGAATTGCATGCGGGTAATCCCGACCATACTTAACGTAATAATTAATACTGGCGAGGTACGCTGCCGTCTTCGTTGAAAAATAAGCAGAGCCTTCGCTGTTTGGGTAACCTTCCACATACCAACCGTTGTCAGTATGATGCGGTGATTCTAAATCATTAAATTCATTCATGGCGCCAACTATAACATAATTCCATGTTGTTGTCAAGTTGTAACATTAATGTTGACACATATGATTGATTGTGTTATAGTTACTATATCTTAATAAAGGGCATTCCCATGACATCAAAAATTACAGAAGCAATCCACCAACTAAAGAAAAGTATCGGCAGCTTAGATGAAGCCATACCGTCTTTGCGTGAACTCGCAGATGAAAAGCAACAACAAATAATAAACTTCAGACACGAATATTTTAAGACCCATCCAGAAGCACTTGCTGGCGAATGGGATATATTTGCGGGTTTCGAAACTAACTATGTTCAACTTACTGGTTGGTACTATGATGACAGAGGTACAACTGGCATAGCATTAATAGACGCATTAGATGTCCACGAAGATGAAGGGTATGTCCAAATTAATTTGGGTGATAACGACACATACAATTATTGCAACGGTAACCCCGCAATATCATTGATACTCATTGGTGGTGAAGTTCGAATAGACTTTCACAATATGGAATTATCCGATGTTGTAACATTCCTTAAAAAATATAATATCACCCTTAACATGAACGAAGTAGATAAACGGATTGCTGGTTTTACAGAACGAATTTCGGAACTGGATGATTTTAAATCTTCTATCATGCGTTCGGGGCTGATTAAAAATGGTGTAAACGACTCGCCGCTTGTCGTTCCAGAAATTCCAGACGAGGAAGAAAACCCAAGCCCCACTCAATTTAATTCTGAGGAAGTTTCGGCTTTACATAAGCGTGTCGGTATAGCATATGAATATCTTACAAACATTGTTACGCCACTACATGACTCTCCCGCAGACACTGAGCTAGTAGAACATATGGTACATGCCTTGTTTATTCTTCAAACTGAACTTGACATGATTGCTGTAATGGTCGGTGACTTAGATACGAAAGATGAGCCAGAAGATATTGGTATGGCGGGTTGTTCATACTGGAATATATTAGATGCTGCTAAAGCAGACCTGAACGACGCCATTAAATATATGAAAGTGGATATGCCAATGCTTCCAGAAATTCAACACAGACTACTGCACCTTCAAGGAGTATTAAATGATTGTGCGAAAGAGTTTGAAGAAAACTGGTTGAACAAATGAAAATACAAAACACAATTTGTAGGCAGGTTATATTAACCGACTTAAACGCTTTAGACCCCATTACAGTTTTTCTTGAAGACTTAAGTCTCTTCACAGGAAAAGGTCGAATCACAATTACATGTTTTGGTAAAGCATGGACTGCTTATTGGGGTGCCATGGGCGATGACACATCTGTTGCAGAATTCTTTTGTGGCTGCGATGAACACTACATAGCAAAGAACCTTAGCCGCATAGATTCAAATGTATATGACCTTGATACCCTTCAGGAACAGGCGGCAGAAAAAGGTATTGATTGTTACCGCGATGACCCATGGAACGATTATGAATTTATGGATGCCATGTATGGCGGTGATATGTACGAATGGTCAGACGCATTACCAAAGAAACCTAACCCCGAATACCGATACCTCTGCCGCATTATTAAAGCAGTACAGGAAGGATTAAAAGATGGGTAAGCTAATATCAAAGAATGGGTCTTGGAAACTGTCGTGGGATACGTGGCAAACAATTCCCGACCTTCCGTTCCTTATAGGTGTAGGTGGTCCACCTTTCAGAATGGCATTCACCTTATCATCAAATAAAATAAATCGAGCGGGGTATCTTTACGCCAACCCCGACAAGATTATCGTACAAGAAGGCGGGTGGGTTGTTCATATTGGCGGATGGTTATACTTAAATTAGTCCTTATCAAACCTGCGCTTGAAGACAGCAACATAAAAAGTCTTTTTATTATTGCTACTCACTCTGCCGTTCTTTATCGTTAAAGCCCTGTGCGTGAACTGTAGTGATTCTAAATCATACCCCGCCATTTCTTCGCTGTTGGCAAAATCTTCAATCTTTGCGGCAGTCTCTTCTACTATTTTTATATCTTTCATCGTACACTCTCCGTAAATTCGTATTGCATATCGTCGGGACATGTATAGATTGTCGTGACGTATGAATGTTCTAAAGTTGAATACACTGGCTTACATCGTTCTTTAATATCCGCTCTGAAAATCGACTTGGCTTTACCATCGGCTAGTATTTTGTTTATAATCATAGTACCGCCACCCAAAATAAACATCAGGATGAGTGCCATTCTAATCTTATTGCTGGGCATTTTTATGATTAATCCCAGTAAGCCATTGGGTTATCGTGGTCTGGATAATTCTCAGCAAGGTAAGCATCAACGTCCGCCTGCGCATGTTTCGATACTTCCCAATAGTCGTCTTCATATTGTTTTGTATACTCATAAGAATTGGTCGTAAATATTATTTCATCCTTATCCGCTACGTAAAATGTAACCGCGCCTTCGACGTAAGATTCGTGATGTTCGAATGCCTGACCAGCACTGTAGCGCCGAACTAAATCAATGTGTGCACTACAATCATAGAAAGCGGCTTTGTAAAATATACCAGCTCGCTTATTACCTTTATCGTCAACTAACTCAGTCCACATGGAATGGTCTGTTGCTTCAATCTTCCAACCTTCTGGGAAATTGACATTGATAAACATATCATCGTCGGGTTCAAGGAATTCAAATCCCTGTGATTCCAGATATTGTTTTGGTGACATTTCGTATCGGTCACCCCGCATGCCACGCCATTCCAAACCATCGATAGGTAACGTGTGTGATTCTACAAAGTTTTGTTGACCCACAGTTTCCTGTAATTCAACACCTATTCCGCCGGGCATTGAAGCCGCATAGCTATCTAAATAATCTACTTTTTCTTTCATAATTTTCTCCTAAACGAAACACGCCATGTAATAATCTTCGTAAAGCATCCAGTTAAGTCTGGATAGTTCCCATGCGTGTGGTTCTGTTAAGCCAGCCTCAAGTAAATCTTCTGCGCTAACAGAATATATAATATCGTGGTCAGCACCTTCTAAAACTGTTTTGTTCGGAAAGTATTCGCTTATTACTTTAAGACCTTGCAGGGCGTTGTCGCCTTCCCATCTTCCCGCATGGTCTTCGTCTAATATGGTTCGTAATTCATCAACCGTCATTCTTCTTTCCTCTTTTTGTTTATATGTCCACCGTAGTAGTCAATACCAATCAGTGCAAACATTTCCGATTGCGCCTCGTACATCTTAGTCATTATCTTCGCCGCCTTTCCGTCTACCCAGCCTGCGGAAGACATTAGGTCCGCGCATTCGTTTGTTGCAATCGTTGCATCGTAATACTTTTTGATTGCGTCTTCTAATTTGTCATTACTCATAATTCATACGCTACTAATTCCTCAATAGAATTTTCGTCCTCAATAATAAACCAACCTAGTCGATATAATTCTTTGACATCTTCTTCGGTGATGTTGTGTGCCAATAATTTAACTACAGTGCACGTTGCAAGTAGGTTGGTTGACACACCAATGTGGTCTGCTATCTCATCGCGAACCACAGACACTGGAACAGTACCAACGTATCTTGCCATCAGCAACAACCCTTCATAAAAGCTGTCGATGCCAATGTCTGAATCGTCGCTGCTATTCTGCGCCAAGATGTTCATGAATTCTGTTTTTGTCATTTTACTAATCATACAAAATCCATCACTTGTGATTGTTCGTCAGCAGTCACCGCCGGAATTGCCTCCGCTGTCATTCTCTTGACAGCCATTGCCCATTCACCATAATATGGATATTTTAAACCATTAGTCCTATAGTATGATTCCGCGTATGAGTGAGCTTCGGATTCGTCTTCGTAGTAGAAAATATCAAGGGGTGTATGTTTCCCGACCATTTCAATTTTACCATTCCTAGTAAGCCACCCATTGTTTTCGCAGGGAATACACCATCCCATCGAATCTTCATCTGGTAAAAGAATGCCTTGGAATGTCGTTGACATTACACAAAATCCATTACTTGGTGTTGTATCAAATCGTCGATAGCAATTCCTTCATCGCTGTCGTCTTGTGCTTCAACCCATGCAGAAAGATGTGGGAAGGTTTTACCGTGGTACATATAGTAAGCTGCGGAACAGTTGAAAGCAGTTAGTTTTGTTTCGAAGTAAAACTTCTTGTTACCTTCTTCCGTCCCTTCTACTGGAAGGAGTTGATAAGATAAGTCGTTCACTAAACATAAGATGGTACCTTCAACAGACACAAACCATTTACCTTTACTAATGCCATTCGTTTCATATTCTGGCACGCCCAATTCTTCAAAATCTGGCATTAGATGAATATCCAAGCCACCAACATTACAACCCCACATGCAGATAAAGCTGCAATAAGCCGTGGCACGTTAATGGTTGGATATTCTTCTTCCAGTTTTTGTCGCTCTTCGGGTGTCATGGTCTTAGCGCGGGATGTTAAATTTATCTAATGCAAGACCAGCGACTTTCATCATCGGACAGTTGCCTGTACTTGCTGCAAAAGTTAAACCTACTACTGGAATCCATAAGATAATAGATGCCCCTGTGCTGAACATCATACCAAGTAGGATGATTGCTGCCATTGCTGCGAATGTTGCTCTTAAAGTGTTACTCATTGTTGTTTCCTCATTGTGTTTAAATATCAAATTTCTCTTTTAGTTTTTCGTCAGGAACCACCCTGTCTTTTTCTAATTGTTCAATAGTCTTTCGTGCTTCGTTTATATCGGCACGTAGTTGTTCAAGTATTGGATTATCATCCCCAACTTTGTTCCACCATGTTTTAATAGGGTAGTATTCACTATCTCCACCAAACCCTTCTTTTTCTAATGCAACACAGACGGCAATCGCCCCTGCTAAATCGCGGTGGGTATCAGTACTGACACTATCGCCATACATCCCAACATAACATTCTTTTGGCCATTGTGCGTTGCTTTGCCATTCGTGCGCCATTATATAAACACCATAGTAGTTGATTTGGAATCTAGTCCTGAACAATCTTCTTGCTCGTCTTCCCGAACACCCAAAAGCTCTTTGAATCTTTTATGGTAGGGGTAGGGCGCTTTGTGATAAATGTAATAAGCTTCTGCTGCAAAGTGAGCAGTCAGTTCGTTTTCGTAATGTAGGTTGTATGGCTCTGTGACGTTACATAAGTACGGGAAGCTTGGACCATCTGTTGCTAGATACCTATAATGTCCAGAAATATCTTTCTCTACGGTGCATATAGACCAGTCACTATAACCTTTTACTGGCGTTTTTAATTCCGAAAAAGCATGCATTACGATAGTTCATCGAATCTATGTTCGACGCCATTGTCAGGAAAGGAAGTAATATCAAGTTTCATAATTTAATCATTATAGCATAATAAGTTATAGTTTGTCAATGGTTATTTGTGCTTTATATAAACTGCATAGGTTGTTGTTCATTAATATTTGTGTCGTCTAACGGCTCCGTCGATTTTTTATATTCTGACATGTACGGATACGATATGCCGTGTTTGGTATAATATTTGCATGCTGCTGTATGTGCTTGACATTCGTAGTTAAAGTAAATGTGGTCGTAGTTTGGAATCATTGATTGCCATTCTAAACAAAAGATATCACCATCAGTAGTTAAGAAATGTAGTTTTTCAAGAGGGTCTTCCTTGACAACTTTAACTGCCCAGTTACCTTTATAGGCATTATCAGACTTTTCTTGTTTGGGTAATTGCAATTCGCGAAACATATTAATCCTCTACTCTGTCGTAACCGAAAGCTTCGATGTCACCAACACAGCTTAACAGTTGTGTATGTTTATTAAAGACACCCGCACGACACATAGTCCAATACCAATCATCTTCTGCATATAGGATACCCACAAGTTTATACTCATAGTCATCTTTGCGCCACCATTGACCTAGAAGGTGTTCATAGTTTTGTGGTTTAAATAGTGCCATTACAGTTGTATTGTTCTGACAACCATTTTGCCAGTCTTAGGATTAAACAAAGGGCGAAACACTTTAACAACACCAGAATAATACTTCACATTAATAAGCTCATCCTCTGTGGCGTAAAAGGAAAGCATTCCTCTATTTTGCCAGTTAGCATAGATACGTCGTTCCCCTGTAATCTTAACAGATTCTGTACCTTCATTTAAGAATATCGTTTGCCAAGCAAACGTCTGTGCCGGGAAAGTATTATCTGCTGGTTCAGATTTCGTTGGACTAGCCAACGCTACACTAGGTACCGCCGCTAGTCCAAATAGTTTTAAAAAGTTTCTACGCTTCATTTTTCTTTACCTCATTGATTAATGCATGTAACAAGCATCTGACTTGACTGTCGGGCATTGTATTGACATACATTTCTGAAACTCCAACAACCCAATTGGTATCATCGAAGTTACATTCTTCAGCTGCATATTCAGCAACTAATTGTTTTATAGGT
>Ga0164313_10001178_pt1 | contig 22893 bp, 18 predicted proteins | sample GuaBasSedimGuay4_FD_113735 | JGI IMG/M metagenome (GOLD analysis project Ga0164313, IMG submission 113735) | Subseafloor sediment microbial communities from Guaymas Basin, Gulf of California, Mexico - Guay4, Core 4569-4, 0-3 cm | ecosystem: Environmental > Aquatic > Marine > Hydrothermal vents... | reverse complement strand
CGCATCAGAACGCCGCTGCAGAAAGGAGCGCCACACTGGCAAAGAGATTATTCAATAACGCCGCTCTTTTCCCTCACAGCGCCGCTGAGGAGTTTTTAACACACACGTTCACATGGGCCTGGCAGGGCCGTATTATTTGGCTCGAAATACCGTCAAGCTTTTTTTATACTTTTATGGGGTGAGTAGTTACCTTTATCCTTACATTTTGTAACTTTCGTTTACTGCGGGTCTGGATGACTCATTACAATTCACGTAACAGCACGTCGCAAATTAAGCGGATTCGTTTTAGTATCGGAGATAGCCTAGGAAAGCGCCGTACCACTGCGCGGCCTTTAATGATTAGCTTTCGTTCTAGTTGGTAGCGGTTGAATTTAAATTTAGGTTTGGCATGTACTTTAGTATCAGATATTGGAATATTCATTGCTTGCCATAGTGTATCAATGGGGTAGCCTAGTGTTTTTAAATCTGCTGGGTCCAGTTTTTTGATAAGTTTCTGCATGAACTGGTAATTCGATTGATTGCGCTTTAGTTCCGTCGTCCATTTTGTGAGTGACAACTCTGAAGGCCCCTGGAAGCGTTGAACCCCTAGAGGGTCGCCTGGTTGCAAGGAGCTGGTAGGCTGCTTCGATTGCTTTTGATACGCTAGACTTTCAGATTCATAGGGTAGCTCAAGATATTGACAAATTCGCTGAATTTCTGATTCTGGATTTTTGACTAAGTCTTCGTAATGGACATGTAAAAAGGCAATTTTTGTTTGTCTTAGGAATGCTGCGATAGGTGGGATGTATCGTTCTAATAGTGGCTCGTGTTGTTGCGCAAGGGTATAGTTACCATCAAAAAATGAATTTGCAAATGAGCTAAAAACAGCGACTGGGTGACGTGTTAAAACGATATACTTTGCATCGGGAAAAACTTTAGTGATAAAGGGTAATACAGTGGCATACTCAGGTGTTTTATCAAGACACAGTTGCTTGTTACTGTTTTCCATATGTTGTGTATACAATACGTCACAATAAGCCCTGCAGGCCTGCCAGTAATCCTCCTCCCGATTAGGTAAATTATCTACAAACGCTTGTTGGCCCAGTGCGGAAACAATTGTGTCATAGGGTGCTTTTTCCACTTTCCTCCAGATACCCAAATGCGCCAAAGGTGTGAGAATATGTGGTTCCGCGCCACCATGAATCATTGAATGGGAACTGAGGATGCGTTCCAGCAGAGTTGTACCTGAACGTTGTGCGCCGATAATATATAAGAGTCGAGGTTTCATATAAATTAATTATTACGCTCATTGCTAAATTTTTGTGCGGTATCGCGAATAATCTGTGCCCCATAGGGGCTAAGTAAATCGATTGCATATATTTCTAGATGGCTGACTTGATAAGCTAAACCAATATCAATTGCTTGCTGTAACATCATTGCTGAATCACAGGGTTTGCGCTTGCCGTTCAGTCGGCAACTCTCCGTGTTTGATGCATTCCATAACATTTGCGCAGCAACAGCCGGACGGTTATTCCAAATGACATTCCATAAGTGCAATTCCTTTGTCTTGCGCGGATCAGGTGTGGTTGCTGACAGGTTATTGCGTTGTACAATAAAGCGCCCAGGATAACGCTTATTAGCATAACCGATAATCTCTTTGGCAACTTTAGTCGGTTTATTGCCTAATTTTTCAGGCACTGGCCCGACGGCCATTTTGACTATCTGTCTAGGGAATGCTTGCATCGTTGCATCAATGACCTCCTTGCAAGCATTGACTAATTTGTCCGAGCTATATCCGAGTTCGCGCCATTGTTGAATATCTTGCTTTTGTTTGGGTATGTTCCAGTCCCCCGTCAATGAATTTGCACATTGAGCTGAAACCATTGTTAAAGCAGGTTGATCAGTGTAACGCGCTCCTAGTTGGCCAATTAGCTGCTTTTTATATTGAAGTGCTTCGGCATCCCAGAATAATGGAATACTCATTTTCTGTTGAGAAGTGCGAGAAAAGTCGTTGTTATTGGTGAAAGTAAAAAACCTGAAATTCTTATTTAGCAACCAGTCAGGAATCGATAGCCCACCGTAACTCAAAACCAGACTAATTTGTTTATTAGTTTTACTAATACGGGAAAATTGTGTATCCAGATAGTTCCAGTTATATTGACCTTCTATGGGGACCAGGTCACGCCATTTGTCTCGCACTACGATTCCTGCTATTGATGGATCTGTCAGTAACTTCCCAGGAATTGGGCGGCCACTTTTAGCCAATGCAAAAATGCCGCCCGGGTAAAGATATTGGCTATTTAAACGCTGAGACTGATCTTCCTCAGCACCTCCACAGGCTGATAACAATAGGCTGGTTACTAAGAGCACCAAGAATTGATAGCCGGTTATAGTTATCTTTTGCTTAGCTTCATGTTTCATTTGCACTTTGATTTGCAAGGTGTTTGTTTTCCCAAAAATATAGCCTTCCATTAATGCTTTCTGCCACTAAGGTCATTTCGTTAGCAATTAAATCTTGAAGCACTGGTTCCAGACGCTTCATACTTCTAAAGTGGGGGACTGAAACAAACCACACACGTGGATGTTGATAGAGTATGCTTTGTAATTCCTGATAATTACGTAGCACCGGGTTTCCTACCCACTTGTCCATATAATAAGGTGAATCTGTTGTATCAAAAAAAACAGCGGACGAGGTGATGGATTGTAAAAAATAATTCCCTGTTAATTGTGTATACACTATTAGCGGTGAAGGTGCCTGTACAATAATAATATCACCGGAGTGATAATGTTTTTGCAAGGCCTGGGCTATGGTACGAAAGCTGGCTCCGCGATGATAGTAAGAAAATTCCAGAGGGGGAGCCTTTTTCTTATCTGAGAAAATATTAAAACCTTGCAATCCCCAAGGCAAAGCAATGGCGACTTGAAGGGTAAGCAGTACTGCAATATTTGCTCGTTTAATGACATTGAGTGACACTAGTGATGTGGAGTGTAAGGAACCTGCTAAGTAATCGCAAAATAAGAAGGTTGCTGCTGAGGCTATGATTATGACGTAGGGTAATAAAAAATAACTATAGCGTAAGGCATAGAGCCCTAAAAAAATGGTTAAGAATATTTGGCAACCTAAAAAGAATAAGTAGAGGAATCGCATATTATGATTGGCCCTGAGGAAAAAAAGGCCCACTATAAAGAACAGAATGATCATCATATGGGCATCACCTTTGCTGAAAGCTTGCACATAGAAAAAGGGAGAAAAGTCAGTTTGTGTAAAAGCGAGTCGTAGAAAAGATAAATCGCTTAAAGAGTTGCCCAGTTTTTCATAAGGATAACGCAATATTGTTCTATAGGTTAATTGGGCAACAACGGCTAGAATAGCGATGCCTCCGGCATACCAGGTATGTTTGCCGGTATGCCAATTTGAATTTTCAGAACGCGTAAGCAAGCCGATAATTAAAAATACCGGTAGAACAATACCGGCAACTTCCCAAGTAAAGAATGTTGCCAGAAAGCATAAACAAATTAGATAGGGGAGAGCATTGTTTATCTGTCCTGTGGAAAAAACGCGATGTACCAGTATCGTCAACAGAAGAGTAAAAAATTGTAATTGAGCAGGATAAAAAGCATTATTCCCCCAATAAATCGCCCAAGGTAGAATGGCGAAAATCAATGCAGAAAGGAGCCCCACTTTGCGATTAAATAGGTAGCTTGCAAAGTAGTAGATTAACAGGCTAGTGCCTACTGCAAAAAATACAGCGGGCAAGCGCACTGCAAACTCGGAGAACCCCAGAAAAAATATTGATATTGCTATGGGGTACGGTACCAGTTCATAGGTCGATAATAAAAACTCCTCTCCACCTCGCCATCTGAAAGAATAGCCCCTTTCCAATATGCCTTCCTGAGCATAGCGAATCATGCTTGATTCATCTTGGGTAATAGACGGAACGTCAATATTATGTAATCGTAACAGGAGTGTCAGCAAGGCTATGAAACCGGGGATGTATACTCGCCAGAATAAACTGTGTGTGTGGTTGCCCGGCACTGGCTCTAATCCTTTTCCATGATTATATTATTGGTGTGCTTATATTCTGTTCCGAGTCGAAATAATAGCAAAACAACCACCATCACAACCAACAGAGGGACAATAGCAGGGTAGTAAGGTGCCAGGTCACACCTGGGGTCTGCATTGCTTATCAGTATAGTGGCCAATAGCAAGGCAACAAACCCGAAAGGCTGACTATAAATCAGGCAAGCCTGGGGGAAGCTGAATCTGTTGTGTGCGGTCAGTAATGGAATAAGCCAAATGGCAGGTATCAGGCTGGTAAAAAAAACCAAAAAAAACCATTTAAACTGTTTATACCATTGCAGCAGGGTGTATTTTAATGGATCAGTTAAAACAATCGCTTTTAATATAGGTGGGTACTGTCCCGGTGCGATTGAAGAAAAACGACAGAGCGCTTTTCCACAATGCCATTCAGAGTCTACCCTAAAACTCTTTTGGCTGCTATTTGTCGTTACTAGGCCAGTTATTGCTATTTTGTCAAGTCGGTTTTCGGCACTTTGAACTTGTAGAGTTATACTATTTTTTCCCTTTTGCAAATAAGGTGCAATGGCAAAGTATTCCATTGCATCCTGTCGCGCTGACCTCGTAGGAAATGCTAAACCATTGATGGTCAATTGATAGCTGCCGTCAATGTTAATAGCTAACCAGGCATTGCCAATTTTTTCAGTATTGAGTGTAAAATTTCGGGAGATACTCATGTGTCTGAGGCCTAGGTGATTTATCCAAATCCAGTTTATTGGGCGAAGTTTTTGTAGTTCATCGCTGGATATGGAAAGTAAAATGGCCTGTTTGTCAAAGGTGTTTGTAGCTGGAATAGCGTTAGTCCAGCCACTGTCTTCGTATTCGTTCTGAAACCATGCTACCTGCCCCTGCCTTTGGAATGATTCCTTATTATCTACTCGCCAACTCCCATAACTGGACAGAAAGGTATCATTACCCAGTACGCGCCAATTCAATCTAGCAATGGTCTGAGCATTCCTATGTCTTTGCTGGCTTTCTGAACGGATAGCGAGCGTATTCTTGCCTAACTGCAGAACAGGTGTGACATCGTACGCTTCAGCAGGGGTGCCTCCAGGAAGTTTTTTTTCTCCTATGAGCTGCCCGTTAAGGTAGATACTAAACTCATCGATGGCCGAAACTGTTACAAATGCCCACTCAGGCTTTACCACCAAGTTGAAATTTTTACGTGCATACAAAATTTCTGAGCCATCTGGGTATCCGAGCCATTGTTGCTGTTGCCAGGAAGGTTGAGAGGCAGAAGGTTGCAAAAATAATTGCCCCAAGAATAATATCCTGCTAAAGAAAAACGAGAACAACAACAATATAAATAGTGTGATCAGCAGGGGGCGGCTGTTGTCCAAGTATGATTTACTCATTAAAAGCCACTCAATGCCCTCGTAACTCGATAGTTTTTTGTATTATCCCATTTGGTACATGAAAGATAAGCTGCACGCGCTTTTGACCAGTCCTTAGCCCGCGTGTATGCATCGCCAATGGTACAGTAAATATCGGCTTTTACAGATGGATGGGAAATTTGAATGAGATAGGGATGCAGCAATTCTAATGCTAGCTGCGGAGTGTTGAGTCTAATGTAAAGAGTTGCTAGGAAAAAGCGTGCAACAAGTTGATCCTTGGTGGTGGTTACTTGTTGGAAGGCTTGCATGGCTTTGTGTAAATGGCCTCGTTGGTACTCTGCGAGCCCCTCGCTAGTCCATAATTGATTTATCAGGCGCGGGCTGAAGTTAAAAAGAGCTTTATCCAGAGCTGTGACTGGAAAATAGTTATCATCTGCCTTTTGTAATAGGGCACGTGCCTGCCTATAACTGATGGCAGTCGCAGTATAACTGTTAAACAGGTTGTTTTGTTCAATGATAATCCTTGCTTTTGAAATGTTGGTTGAGGGGTGTAGTCCGTGTGTCACAATTGCGTAGGTATCGGCGGCTTTTAACAGAAAATAAGGTGAGTACCTCAATGCTGGATTGAGTTTGAGTGCCAGGCTGTACTCTTGCAATGCTTCGTTTGCTTCATTATTTGCTAAGTGTTGGTTGCCCTGGTGTTGCGCTTGTGCTGCTTGTAACTGTGTAAATGTCGAAGTAATGACAGGCAAAAACCCAAAACTGATGATTAGAGTTAGCATGACTACTAGCTGTAGAGAGTGTTTCCAGTGCTTCAAGAGTACAATCAGAATTGCGCTATTGGCTAGCAGAGAAATATACCACCCAATACTTAACATTCTAAAAACAATACTTATCTGATCGAGTAAAGTTTCAGATTTTGTGGTAGAGATATAGGTGGGTTCAGATATTATATTTGGTACAAAATATTCTCTGGTAAAGTAATATAATTGCTGCCTTTCCTGGCTTTCTATAAGGTAGCTTACTAACCAGTCAGGGTGGGTCAAGAGAATGTGCCACGGCATAAATAAGACCTGGGCTAGCGCCATAGACAGTAATATCAAGGCTATAAAAAATTGTCTGTATAACAGAAAAGCGCAACCGAACAGTATGAGTAACTGGAATGCCAGGCCTAATGAAGTAGGAAAATATCCTTGCCAGATCCATCCGACTTGATAAGCATTTATTGAAGCTGATAGCGGAAAATCCAGCCATGAAGTATAGACTGCCGCTAGCGCCAATAATAACTGAAATATTGTTAGGAAGAACACGGCCTGGATTCTTTCTGGTTTTTCACTAACTGGCAGAAAAAGTGCCATTCATCTTTTGGGATAAGCTTAAAAAGGTAAACGAAGAGAAAATAAATCGATATATACAATACACTGGCAAGTCCCATAATCCAGTAATCACCACTTTTTGTACTCCAGTGCAATAGGATTCCCGGTAAGATACAAGCGACTAAGCAGCGAGTATAAATAACATGGTAGACTGCCGACACGCCACGTTTGTACAAGAGTATAGCGCCTGTGATAAAAAATAGTAGTTCTGCAATTAGGGTTGCAAATGCTGCACCCAGGTTGCTAAAAAGAGGGATTAACCAGAAATCCAATCCCACGTTAATCGATAGAGAAAAGGCGGTCAGTATCAAAAAAAGATGTTGCTTATTTAGTGCTGAGAAAACGGAAAAGAACAGACTTCCTGGCATAATAAAAAACAAGCTTGCAGAGAGAACCATTAGCACATGAGCTGAACCCTGAAATGCCTCACCGTACGCTATCAAGATAATTTCTTTACTTAGCAGCATCAGCCAAATTGCAAGTGGCGTGCAAAAAATTATAAAAAAGCGCAGACTATGCTTATATAATTGATTAAATTTAAGCATTGATTGCTTTGCCAGACGAGAAAATACTGGAAAAAGCACCCCACTTAGAGCAAGGAAAGCAACTTCCAGCATTTGCGTGACTCGATACGCAGAATTGAACAAGCCTACTGCAATGGCAGTCGCAAGCAAGGTGAGCAAAAGTGTGTCTGCATGCGTAGTCATACGCCTTAGCATTAATCCTAACCCAAGTGGAATCGCCTGCTTGATAAGGAATAGCCAGTATCCTAGATCAAAACACCACTGGGTTCGTACATAACAGGTACGTACCCAGATATAAAGAATGCACCAGTTAATAAATGCGGCAAACAAATATGCTAAGGCAATACCTATCATTGAAGAGTCTAGGTAAATTGCGGTCGAAACTCCGGCAAGTAATGTTGATTTATGAATTAATGCCGTCAGCGCAACTCGCCCCATATTTTCATGCGCTCTTAACACCGCAGCATGAATTGCAGCATGCACCATAATCAGTGCTGCTCCCGCTAGTAGGCAAACAGTTGTTTTAAGCTCAGCTTCAGGTAATACAAAATCAAGAGCTAAATAAAGTAACAGATAGATGAATCCCAAAAAGATCCACGACAAGGTCAATGAGGCACTAATAATGTGTTGTAGATTTTCTCTCTTACGGGCAATTTCGCGTACCGTGATATTCACAATCCCGCCATTGGCAAAGAGTTGAAAAATATTTGCCAAGCTAACAAGAAAGACAAAACGGCCAAATAGGCCAACATCCAGGTAACGGGCAATAAGCACGAAAATCAGAAACAGAATCAGTCCATCTATTAGAAGTCCTGAGCTGATAAAAATTGAATTTTTAATGATTCTTTTGGGGTTTATCATAAAGCTGTGTCTAAATTGATCTCGAAAAATGGGCTGTTCAATGGACACCTGAAATGTATGGGAGATAGCTGTTATAAAAAAATGAGGGTTACGAACATTTTTATACCGATAGTTATAAAATTGAATACCAACGACAACCATTCATCTTGGTGTAGATCATATACAGTAGTAGTAATAAATTGAAAAATGGTGCAGTGCTCCTCGATACGGGTTGTAATAAGCGCTGTCTAATTTGACCAGGTAAAAATTGTAGATAGTCAGAAAATCAGCGTAAAAATACTTGTATTTAAGTTAGCCTCCCATTTTTATCTGGCACACCAGCTATTTAAGCAACAGTCATTCCTGCTAAAAGCATATAAGAATAACTGGTTTGAAAAAGTCTCTTATAGCTCCCTAATAATGAGAGGTTGCCGATTAAAATATGAATCCATATGCTAGTCAAAACTATAAGAAAATTTATCGGTATCTTTAACAAACCAATCTGCAATGATTGAAATTGATTCAGTATTATAATAACTGCGATAGTCCGTTTTTGATGATTTTTTGACGTGAGGCAGCTTAGCGCCCTGTCTGTTAATTTTTTCGCAGATTATGTGCCAGTCGTTGTGAAGATTTTCAAATCGGCCAACAAAATCAACCAGATTATTCCCTTCCAAATCAGTCAGCCAATCCACTTGCGGTGCAAACATTTTTGGGTCGTCATAATAATTTGGGTTTTGATCGACAAAAACCCACTTAACCCAGTCATTAAAAGGGACCGGGGTTTTCTTCAACTGCGTTTTATTGATCATGCTACGGTAGTGGTACTGCGAAGCAATCTTGTCCCAGGGGTTGCGGATGATCGCAAAACTAAATTGCTCCTGCCAGCGAATATTTCCAATTTCTGTTTTGTACTCAAGCGCCGTTTTATGAATGAGAGGTAAACCTAATGCCTTCTCTACACTGGTGCCACCTGTTTTATTGATATGAATAAAAATGTAATTATGAAAAATTCGAGCGCGAGAAAAGAGTATTTTTCGATATGTCTGGCGTAAATACTGCTCACTTTTCTGCAAAGCTATAGTAATCATTATTGAACTCCCTAATAATTATTGCAGCCAGTGGTGTAAATCCCGGTTCAACAAAGTTTCTAGTTCTTTCACATCCGCAGAAAAGTATTCGACCAATTGTATTCTTTCCTCATCAGTCAGTGTCTCTTTACGTTGATTATCAACTGGCTTATAAAGTAATTTTGAGATAAAGGAATTTCTTACCATACCTATCAATTTAAGCCAGCCTAAGTCGTGCGCGACCCGAGACGCCTTGTAAACAGCAATTGCCAGTATGGATGACCTGGGTTGGGAGGCCGGCAAGACCTTTTTTTTGGCATCTTCAAAGATAAAATCGCTATCCACTTCGATAAATTGATAGATATCACGGCTAAATGCCAATGCGTCTCTTTTTAGGTCGTCATGGAGAAAAACTTTGAAATATTCCGACCCAAACAAATCATTATACATTTTGATAGACTCGGCATATTTACTGCGCTCCAAAATCTCAGGGAATCTCTCCATGGTGGAAAAAAAATCAGCTTCAGCTATGCCGTTCCTTTTTTTGAACAGATAGGCCGAAAATGATCTTTCAATAGGGTTGCGCAAACACACAAATAATTTTACGCCAGGTAAACCAGAGGCAATCCTTTCAGCGACCTCTTTTGAATAAAGGTATCCTGGGGTCAACTCTCCTACGGCCTTTATTTTGTCATCTGCATCTTCGAAAAATTGACTATACCATGTATACCCCTTATCAAAATGGTGGGAAAAAAAGTATAATTCTTTAGCGGGCGGAACAAAGACCTCTGGATGAGCATCCAGTGCTTTGAATATCCAGGTCGAACCAGTTTTACCTGGACCAACATATAAAAAATTGGGTAACTTTATTTGTCGCAAGTTTTACTCAATATAATTGTTAACTAGTCTACGTTTTCAGCATTTGGTTCACTTACAATTCTGACTGTGTCGTTGTCGCGCAAGTCAAATTGACCGGCTATCACCACTTGATCGCCTATTTGTAATCCGCTTTTTACCTCTGTATGGCCATCTGCGTAAGCTCCTGTTTTAATAGATTTAATATGTGCCTTCTTCTCAGTATCAATAACAAAAACCTGTGCTTCTCCTATACTGACCCCTGCAATCATTGCTATATTTGGAATACGTATCGATGTTTTGGGGTTCAATATCTGAGCAATACTGTGTAATCCCGGTAAGAGTTTTGCGTCGGCATTAGGTAACTCAATAACGATAGAAATACTGCGTAATTCAGCATCAGCAATTGGTTTTATGTAAGCAATTTTTCCGTTGTAGATTTTAGTTGTATTGCTGTAAAACGAAACATCTGCGTCCAGCCCTGGTTTTATAAAATTTAATTTTTCTTCACTGATCTGGCACTCCAGTATAATGGGGTCTACCACCGCAAGCGTGACCAGACTTACCTCATTATCAATTGTCACTTGGCCGGGCAGCGCTATGTCAACAATGATGCCACCTGCTGGGGCTGATATTTTTTTCAACTCCATTTGTTTTTGCTTTAGTTTGACATTCAATTTTGCCATTTCAACTAGCGTACTGGCATGTAACCACTCTATTCTTCTTTGCTGATATTCTCGTTCTATGCCATACCCTTTAGCTAGATTGCGTTTTGCCCAATCCATGTAGGCCTTATAACCCTCGTCTGCTTCCTTTGTAAGCCATTCCAGTTCATTTGCTGCTGTTAACAGGGCCAGAGATTCTACATCTGCATCTAGCTCAACTAATAACTGACCTTTTTTTACTTGATCATTAATTTTCACGAAGGTATTTTTTACAATTTCGTTATAGCGATTGAGTGAATACATTGGAATTACAGCAGAGGCTTTTGAAGTACATTCAACGGGAATGAAGAAATTTAGTTTCCCCCTTGCGATTTTATGGATTTCAACCGGAATTGGCATGCCCGCTCTACGAGCACTGTTGGCATTTGTCAGTGTTTTATGCTGTTTTGTTTGCCAAACAAGGAATATTATCAAAACTAAAAATATCAGCATGATCACTGAAGGTACTAATTTCTTTGTTTTGATGCCTATAAAATGCATTGACTAAATAACCTTAATCTTTGTGTTTTAGAACTGACAACTGGGGAATGTGTCGTACTTGCTAATTGCAGCGTAAATCCGGTAAATACTCAGGATAAATGGTTAAGTTGTTGAAAACATTTTTATAGGTCTAGTAAACGGATCGTCAATAAATAAACTTGCAAATATTTAGTGAATCAGGCATTTACCTTAAAGCTCCTGTTGCATGTCGGAAAAGGAAGGATAAATAATAGGTCCAACTTGTAAAAAGTCTTTGTTCAATTTTGCAGTCGAGGTGAGCTGGGGTAAATAGCTGCCTTTAATATAATTACCCATTGCCTCCTTGTTAAGCAGTCTTCTATTACAAATCACCTGCCGATATAATAGCTCAGTTCCTCTTGCCAGGGTTTCCCAGTCAAAAACGCCATACAGTGATTGTTTTGCTCGGTCACCTAAAACAGTTTGTAAATTAGTATCTTGCAACAAAAGAGAGATTCCTTTTGCTAACGAAGCATAATTGTGGTCTTCAGCGATATAACCATTATATCCGTGAAATATGGCCTTGGCACTTCCCTTGAAGGTTACTATTGCTTTGCCTGCAGCCATATAATTTAGTAACTTGATCGGGTAGCCCGGACAGTTGGGACGTGGTACAACAGCTACGTTGGCTGCCGCCAAATAATCGGCTAATTGGTCAAGAGGTACGGATTCGATAAATATGATATTTTCTGCAATGCTAAGGTCCTTTGCCATTTGTGTATATTTTTTTGTTGCTGATGTATTCCGAATATTGCCAACCATTAATAATTTGGCAGCCGGTTGAGCTTTAATCACTTCCTGCATTGCAAATAGCAAGTAATCTATACGCTGAAATGCTTCCATTGCGCCAGTATACATAACAATAGGGGCATTGCTTAAACCATGAAGTTTGCGTATACGATCGCCATCGCCATGGTCAAAGATTTCAATTTCTACACCTGGAGGGATGACGATTATTCTCTTTTCCTTAATGCCTAAAGATTGTAAATAGTCTTTTAGTTCATCCGAAAGCGTGGTGATAATATCGCCTGTGCGCGGCACTATATAATCCAATAATTTACCCAAAAAATGGGCTAATTTTCGAGGCTTAATAAAGTCATAACTTGCCAATTCATCAGCCATACTGTTAACGCCGTTATAAATTAACGGTGTACCCGTTACCCTTTTTGCAATCGCAGCCGCGATTGTGGATTCGTAATTGTGTGCATGAATAACCTGTATATCGTAATTTTTAATGATTTTAATTAGTTTAAAAATTATCATAAAATCGTAGAGTAAACGTCTATAAGAAGGACCTATTGCAATATGATTTGCTTTAAGAAAAGGGATGGAGACTCTATGAATCTTTAGACCTTTGGTTGATAGACTTTCATCTTTTTGCGGGTAAGTAACAAGGTGAACATCATGACCAAGCTCAGCTAAATTTATGGCTAATAGCCTAATTGCAGCGGGTGTTCCGTGATTAGCAGGAAATGGGCAGGCAGCGACAATAACAATGCGCATTGCTTCGCGACTAGATTGATCAGCTGGATTTTCTATTTTCATATTATTTTAGGCTGTTATACATCGTAAGCAATTCTAAAAAGGCCTTATAAACAACACCTATATTAGCACCGCTTTGTTCTCCTCTGGCGCGGGGAAAATGGCTGACAGGAACCTCCTGAAAGCTATAGTTATATTTTTTGGCAAGTGCTAAAATTTCAGTGTTAATCATCGCTCCGTCAGAAGTGAGAGAAAGTGTGTCCAGAACCTCCTTTCTAAAGAGTTTGAATGCACAGTCGATATCTTTTGCTTTGATGCCAAGTAAAGCTCGTACTAATCTGTTCCACGCCCAGGCGTTAAAAAGACGCAGAGAAGAGTCAGCACGTTTTCCCCGGTAACCTGAAACGATATCATAGGTTTTAATCAAGGGCAAAAGATGGGCGATTTCACCTATATCAAATTGTAAGTCAGAGTCTGTAAAAAAAATCAGTTCATATTCTGCATTTAAAAAACCTGACTTTAATGCCGCTCCGTAACCTCTATTTCTATCATGATGTATAACTCGAACATCATTAGAATTGCTAATAATTTCATTAACGAGTCGCGGTGTCTGATCTATGCTACCGTCATTGACAACAATTATTTCAACTTTATCAAAGTACTTATACAGGGTTTGACGCGTAATTGTGATCGCTTGTGTTATGTTTTCTTCTTCATTATAAGCAGGTAATACGACCGAAATAGAGTGCTTTTTTTCAATGACTTTGTTCACAAGGCAGATATCAATATAGTGGAAACATAAGGCGGGGTAGTATTGAACATTATCTTATAAGTGTCTCGCGCAAATATGCAGAAATACCCTAAGCAACACTTGCCTGTCTACTCCTTGAGGGTTTCGATCAGACTTCATGGATATCATGTTTACATTGGATAACTACTAATATGTAATCAACATGAAGTTGATATTAAGAGAGGTTAGCATTTATTTTTTTGTTTGTAAGGTAAATTTTCTCGAAAGACCTGGTTCAGCCGATTAGTCAACGTGTAGGCCGTTGCCTGGAAGGGGCTTGTCCCAAGAGCCTAGCGATTGCTTTAGGTGAGTTAGGAACTGCTGGGGCCAGAGCCGACGACTGCATGTATGCAGGAGGTAGATTAGAGCAGCATCAAGCAATACATAGGGACTGCGGGAGTGGATCTTTCGCAATCCCGCTTTTATGTGCGCCTATTTTTCGGACAACGCCTCTTCGCCGATGGCCCCCCTATGGCAGCAGAGATGAATTTCACTACTGCCTTTTCAGTGAGAAGCTTGTTGCAATAGTACACACGTGGATACACATTAAAAGGTGTATAAATGCGAACAAATACCGTACTTGATGAGAAGTTGGTGGAAGAAGCCAAGGCACTCAGCCACATCAAAACCAAACGGGAGCTGATTGACTCACCCTGCGCGAGTTCGTCGCCCACCGTAAACAGTTGGATTTGAGGGATCTGCGAGGTGTTGGTGAGCTGTGCGCCGACTATGATTATAAGAGCTCCCGTGGAGGTAATTACAAAAAAGTCTCGTGATGGTGCACAAGCCAGCTGATGTACCTGGCGGATACCTCGGTGTGGGTCGATTACATTCAGGGGCGTGGCACGGCGGCGGTACAGCTGCTGGAAAACTGCTGCAAAACCCCCTTGCCACGGCCCATCAGCTATCACATCTATATGGAAATCCTGCAGGGCGCCGGGAGCGACAGCGCGTTCGACCGGTTGCAGCGTTATTTTTCAGGGCAGCGATTCTGTGGCTTTGAGAATCCGCAGACCAGCCATGGCAAGGCGGCTCGCATCTATTATGATTGTCGTCGGGCAGGTCTCACCGTGCGTTCATCGGTAGATTGCCTTATCGCCCAATGTGCCCTGGAGAAAGAACTGGAGTTATTACACCAGGACCGGGATTACATCAATATGCAGCCGCTTGTTCCTGGTCTTGCGCAGAAGCATTTTCTGGGGTGATTACACACCCTGACAAGAGAGATTTCCCGGCTGCTATTTTTCACTGACAGAATACCTCACTGCTCTCTGGCCGATTGGCACACTCGCTTGTGCCGCGTGGCCATATACCTGTCCAGAACTCCCTCCAATGCCTTGTAGATAGCGCTTTATCGGGTATGTTGCAGGCCTTGGATGGACACTGTCCGGGCTCGCTGCCCGCCCGGACTGATTGATCACAACGAGGTAATTCGCCAGTCAACTGTGTCGGGTCGAGCGCCGGGAGGGTATCCTCCAGATACGCCTTGTCGATATTCCTCACCGTCTCCCAGCGTATCCCGAAATGCCTGGAGACCGCATGAATGCTGATGTGGCGGCACAATCCGCTGATCATGCGAAAAGCGGCGCGTGAATCGCAAACCCTTATCAACAAACTCGCGGTGCTCCATGCGCCGCTCGTTCGTGCTGATAAATACCTGGGCCAGTTCCATGTCTATCATACAAGGATAGCCAAACAGTGGCACGTCCCTGACCTGACGACGGACATACCGGTTGACAGTTCCCTTCTGCACGATAACGGGGTCGATTGCGTTTCTGCGCCTGCCCCGACGGCAACAAATGACAAGCTGTTGCTCCTCCTCGTCCAGCTTAATTTTATTGACGCATTGCCCCTCGAGGCCCAAAATATCCCTCTGGATGTGGATTCCCATTGTCCTGTTCTATGTAAAGTGTCAGAAACTTTATATACCAACAGCTTACGTGGGGATTGGCATCCTTTTTCACTCATAGAACCGGAGAAGAGCCTTTTATGGCAGCGTCACGTTCTAGCATTGAAAAGCTTGTTAAGCTGATAAAAGGCGGATTTTCGGGAACTGGAAAACTTCCAGTTTATGAAGAGCGCGTAGTCATCATCCACTCGCCTTTTAAGACCGGTACCACGACAATTGCCGGTGCTCTGGTAGTGATGGGCTTCGCCGATATGGACCATGGATTTCACAGGGATTTGAACAGGGCGTATAAGCCACAAATCGACAAGGCAAATAGGCTAGCCATTAAATTTGACTCTTTTGAGGCCTTTAGATCGAAGAGGGGTAAAAAAGTAATTACCTTAATGCAAGGTTTATTGGAGCATACGGAGGGGTACAAGATTTTTGGTGATGTTCCATTTGGCCATTTACGGATTCACCCTTTTGTGAAAAAATTGATAATGCCTAATGCCAGGTTTATCTGGATTGATAGGGATGAAGATGCATGGTTTAAAAGTGCTCAAAAGTGGCATTTGGCACACCCTGAAATATACCCGGGCGCGGATAAGAGTTGGGCAGAAAATCCCGCCGGAGAAAAACGGAAATTAATCCGTCTACGGGAAAACGGCTTTAAGGAATTCAGAAAACTGCAAAAGGTATTCCCTGAGGATTGCCTGGTCATATCCTTAGAGAAAGATGCGCAATGGCAACCCTTATGTGACTTTCTCAATCTTCCCGTCCCAACTGCGAAGTTTCCTGTTCTGAATAAGGCAAAGGCCTAACTCTTACTGATCTTCAAGATTCCACGCATCTTTAACGCGCTCACGAAGGCTATTGATCCATGTAGCGTACTTCGGGTTGTCTGAGATATCAGCCCATTCGCCCGGGTCTTCTTTCAGGTTATACATACGAACATCCGAGTGATCACGACCGCGGAGCGAGAAATGGATATCCTGGTTGACATAGCCATATGTCTTCTTTTTACCAGAAACAAATGCTTCATTGTCCCACCTTGCAGTGGGGTTACTCATAATTCCAGCCATTGAGTTACCGTCGAGGGTAACGTCTGCAGGTTTTTGGATACCAGCAAGATCGAGCAGCGTCGGATAGATATCAACTGACTCCACAACCTGGTTCATCTCAACAGTGTCTTTCTGACCGGGAAGGTGAATCATAAGGGGGTGACGAAGAGACTTATCGTATTCAATGCCTTTACGGAACAGGCCATGTTCAGTCAGGAAGTAGCCATGGTCCCCCCACAATATGATGATAGTGTTATTGTAAACGCCAGTCTGTTTAAGATACTCAATAACTTTACCGATCTGGGCGTCGACGTATGATGTACTCGCCAGGTAGGCGCGGATAGCGCGTTTTGCCTCTGTATTAGTCAGCCCTTCATTCCACATACCACCGTTAGAAACCTGTACCTCAAGAGTTGGATCAAGTACTTTGTCGTGACCTTCAGGAATTGAAGCAATTGTACCGGCATCTTCAAGGTACATTTCAAAATATTTTCTGGGAGCAATCCATGGTAGATGAGGACGAGAAAATCCGATTGCGATCATGAACGGCCTATCCTGATCACGCTGATTATAAATGTAATCGCGGAAATCCCTACGAACCATACCGTCAGTAAGCAGCAAATCGCCACCATCGACGGAAGCCCATGCAAGGGATCCAAGATTGTATCCACCCTCAAGATACTGCTTCAGCTGCTCAGGGCGGCCACCACTATCGACAATACGGGAAACAATCTCTTCAGACCAGTCATTGCCGTGCGTCCAAACTCCGCCATTTACATCCCATACGTGTCTCTCCGAATGTGGCGCATTACCGTGATACACTTTTCCGGTAGTAGCAGTCCAGTATCCGGCTTTTTTGAACAATGCCGGCCATGTTTTTTGGATTTCAATCTGATCGTCAAAAGAGCCTTTAGATCCATCTGGCATACGGTTATTCGACATGCGAAGACCGCTCAACATAGTAGCACGCGATGGTTGACAGAGCGGAAAGCTTACATACGCACGGTTAAACTTGTAACTGGTAGCAGCCAGTTCGTCGATGTTTGGTGTTTTCGCTTCCAGCGAGCCATATGCACCGATTTCAGGACGAAGGTCATCAACCGCAATGAATAGAACGTTAGGATGATTAGTTTGTGCTAACGCTCCGATATGTAAAGCGGCACAAAATCCAAATACTGCAGCTCCCCTGGCATTAAAATTCATTTTCTTTGTTCATTTCATTTATGATCCCTGTGCATGGCGATAGGATGGGCTCCCTGACAGAGCGCTCGAATACCGGGACAGTGCTGGCAGAACAGGTGTAGGGGGTAGGTCATCGCCACTCGCGCCTTCTTCGCAGGGGCTTGGTTATTTTCCATGACCGACTATTGCGCATTTTTTCATTTTCCTGCAACACGCCATTTAGCTCATCCCTGGACGCTTGCAATTCATTCCTTGATTCCTGTAATTCACCCTTTAAAGCAGCTGTTGCCTCCACTTGCTCCGAGAGGTTCATATTTTGCTCAGACAGTTTTTCAATGCGAGCGGTATAAAAGGCCTCTTCTCCTTTGATGTAACGTGTTTGCTTATACACCAATTCAACATGTGAATTGTCCTTGTCGGTATCTGCTTCGACTGAATGGCTGAAAAACTTATCGTATCCGAAGTAGACGAAATCTCTATCATAAAGCCGGTTGACAATGCTCAATGAAGTCGGGTCATATTTATCGAGATAGGTGCTTAAGACGGGCGTCTCTTCTGAATTACTGAGTCCTGCCGACCTCCTGTTCAGGTAAGGAAGATCTGTATCAGCGTCAAGCTTGGCCAGGTTTATCGCCCGGGCATAATCTCGCCTGAGGTTTTCGAGGCGTCCAATGAAGTCAGCTTTACACTTGCCACCTTGGTAGAAGAAGTAATGTTGCGGACAAAAATGAATAAAATTCCAATCGAACCGAATGGTAATCTCGTTAAGTTTTGTTTGAATGAACGTGTTGAAATTTGTGTCATCGGTGATGTCCCACTGGCTATTTTTCTCCTGGAAGGCCGAATACACTCTCTCGTATGGATTTCGAACAAATCCGAAAACGAAATAGTCCGCCAGGAGTGAGGAGTCGGTGTAAACCGATAAATCATCGAGGGTAATATGAGCCTTATCCAATACCCTGCCTAGCTTGGTGTTGTCTTCGTGATCCCAATAAAAGTTGTCCCTATCATCATATTGGGAAAGTGCGTTACGAATGCTCGACCCTGCTGCCTTTGGATTGTGCACGAACATAAATTTCTTTCGGTCAGATACCAGCATGGATTTGATCTCCAATCATTCTATAGCGACGTAAGTGCGGGGATACCACATACACAATAAGTTTCGCAATCCTGGTCTCATTATGACGGGCCCCCTAAACTGGGTCCATACTTAGATGGCGCGAAATTCAGGCCCATTTTATAGGATATAGCTGAGTTGCTTAGCGACACCATAAGCCATGATACAATCTGCGATGTGACAGAGGGTCGGAATTAACGCATGTACTCGCGAGGATTTTTCAGGGAACACTCATCGCTTCTCCTATGGGTGTCGCGCCTGCTTGATATTTGTATCTTCCTGGCCGCCTGCATCGCTGCCTACACAGTGGTATTCGGTTCCGAACCACTGCGCCCTGACTATCAGGTCGCGGTAACACTTTCTGTGATGGTGTTCCTGTCCATATTCCAAATTGCAGGTCTTTATCGTACCTGGCGGGGAGAGGAATTTGCCGCCGAGCTGGCGTCATTATTCCTGGCCTGGAACATTGTCTTTGCCGCATTGATATTTCTGGCCGCCATAAGCAAGACCACTGCAGACTTTTCCCGGGCGTGGCTACTCATGTGGTATACTGGGGGATTCATCTTGTTGTTCTTGCAGCGGCTCGGTCTCAGAAGGGTCCTGAAAATTATGCGCAGCCGGGGCTTTAATCTCCGGCACATCATAATAATCGGCTCAAGTGAGCTTGGAAAAGAGGTTCTCGGGCGCATAGCCGATTCAGTCGATTCGGGGTTCAAAGTCAGTGGATATTTCACCGACGACTCGCGCGAACCTTCTGACCATGTGCCAGTTTGGGGCAATATTGCCGATGCACCTGATTTCCTCCGCAATAACCAGATCGATCAGGTCTGGATAGCCATGTCACTCAAGGAAGCGGATGCTATCGAGCAGATACTCACGGAGCTGAAAGACTCCGTCTGTGATATCCGCCTGATTCCCGACCTGTTCGGATTTCACCTTATCAATCACTCGATTAGCTCGATCTCGGGAATGCCGGTTATAAACCTATCCGTTACACCCATGGATGGGTTAAACCGTTGGATCAAAGCTCTCGAAGACAAGATCCTCGCGCTGGCAATCCTGCTTGCTACCAGCCCCCTGCTGCTGCTGATCAGCATCCTTGTAAAGATGACCGATCGCGGACCGGTAATGTATGCTCAGGAGCGGCTCAGTTGGAATGGCCGGCGTTTCAGAATGTACAAGTTCAGGACTATGCCGGTTAATGCCGAGCAATCCACTGGACCGGTTTGGGCCACCGGGAATGAACGGCGAGCCACCCTGGTGGGAGCTTTCCTAAGGCGCACATCGCTCGATGAGCTACCGCAATTCTGGAATGTTCTCAAGGGAGACATGTCAATAGTCGGACCCCGCCCCGAACGACCGGTATTTGTCAAAAAATTCCGCGGTGAAGTCCCTGGCTATATGCAAAAACACATGGTCAAGGGCGGTATTACAGGCTGGGCACAAATCAACGGCTGGCGAGGGGATACTGACCTGAATAAGAGGATCGAACACGATCTGTATTACATCGACAACTGGTCACTCTGGCTGGATTTAAAAATCATTGTCCTCACGGTTTTCAAGGGCTTGATTCACCCGCATGCCTATTGACTCACCCGTGTTGGGATCCACACCAGGCACTTGACATTATTTTTGAGAGAAGGTTTCGACCGCCGCATTCAGTCGAAGTATTGAACCTGGCATTTCTGACTACACCGAACAAAATCAGTCAATTATAGCCAACATTTCCTCTTTCAACTCCTGCTTTATAGTCGAATAGCCAGATTCATTGGCCAGGTTATTCCACTCGTAAGGATCATTTCTGTGGTCGTACAACTCTTCTTTCCCATTCATATATAAAATATAGCGCCAATCCTTTGTCCGGTAGGAATAGGTTTGTTTCATCACTTTCTTTTTGTTTTTTCCGACACCAATAACACTGAGCGCACCATTGGGTCCTTCCCAGATTTCTGTATTTGGGTCTTCAAGGAACGGCTTTAAACTGTACCCACCTAAGGCTCCCCCCCTTTCATTTTTGCGGTTATCACCGGCTAATCCAGACAAATCAATTAAAGTTGGATAAAGGTCGATCAATGAAACCGGGTGAGTAACCGTTTCTCCGGTTTGAGTATTCGGTGAGCGGATGATTAACGGGATCCGGGTGCTTTCTTCCCAGGGAGAATTTTTAAACAAGTAATCTTTTTCTCCCATTTGCCAGCCATGGTCGCTAGTTAACACAATGATGGTATTGTCCCTGAACTTACTATTATTCACGGCATTGATTACGATTCCTATTTGTTCATCCACAAAGGCTACGCAAGCAAGATAAGCTTGTAGAAAATGTTTCAGCCCCAGTTTTTCGTCACCACCGTATGACTCTTTTAATGTTTGGTAAAACCTCAAGCCCTTTATTTTAGCTGGATAGATATCCTTATAATGGGTGTCTTGCGCATCTCCTTCTTTTATTGGAGAAAGTTCTAATTCGTCCAGCGGAAACAGATCAAAAAATCTTTTGGGCGCGTACAGGGGCGTATGCGGACGAACGAATCCAACGCCGATAAAAAAGGGCTGGTTCTCGTCCTGCTCTTCCAGCGCTCTGATTTTTTTTGCGGCCCATTGAGCATGCATTTCATCCGGTAATAAATCACGGTTTTGTTCATCCGTATAATTCAGGAAATCCTCCGTGCCTATGTTATACAGCCAACCTGTTTTCCCGTTTCCGGATTCATTTTCTGGAAAGGAAGGAACATCCGAAATTGGCGCAAATGAACCATCAATAGGACCAATGCTTCTAAAGGGCTCCGGAACAGAGGGGTGCCCAACCGGTTCTTTTCCATTGAATGCGAGTGGACCGTAATTGTTAATATCGACCCCCCACTCATGCCAATAACTTTTTTTGTTGATATGAAGAAGCTTCCCACTGCCAGCAACGTGGTACCCGTTCTCGGCAAAATGTTCCATCAACGTCTTATTGTTTTTTAATACCGCCTGCTCAAAGTTCTTTGTCCAGCCGAAATCTTTTGAATCATGTGGATAAACACCGGTGAATAAGCTGTTTCTGGAGGGAGAGCAAATGGGCACGTTGCTGTGGGCATTCTTAAACGTCACTCCTGACTGGGCCAGTTGATCTATATTGGGCGTTTTCGCCTGGGGATGTCCACCGAATACGCCCTGATAGTCATTGAGGTCATCAACAATTATAAACACTACGTTTGGTCGCTCGGTCTGGACGGGTGTTTTTTGGGTTTTCGAACATCCAGCTAGTGCGATAATCAAAAAGCAAGTGAGCAAATTACAAAAGCCAGGATGGGTTTTCATGATGTCAGCTCTTAGAAAGCAAGTGAGTGTGAGAAAACCGCTTTTTACTAAAAAACGCACAGTAGCTGTCCCACCAAATACAAAGACATGGAATATCGTTCAGGGATTGAATAATTTACAGGTTATCCACGGCCTCACGGAAAGAGTTGGCGGCATATTCGAGGCCATTGGGGTGGCTGTCCACCCAGTGAGCCACGATCAGCATAAAGTCTTTATCACCAACAGCTTCCAGGTAACCGGACAAGCCGCCCGGAAATTTGCCTCCCTGAAGATTTGGCATCATTGGGCGCAGTGAGCCACACTCCCCGGTTGCTACCTCGATCAGGCGCCGCGAGGCTTCCGCCGGCATCCCCGGCGTGGCGAACGGTCCCGGGGTAACAAACCAGTCGGCACCCAGGTGGCGAAGCCAATGGCACAGCGCTGCATCGTCAATACCCCAGGCAGTGTGCCGCGAAAAAATATCGGCAAAGCTGTTGTGCGCGAGCAGGGGCATCTGTTGCTGCCTTGCCAACACCGGCAATACTCCCAATCCCTGGATGAATGGCGCTACCAGTACACCGTCGACACCCAACTCGCAGGCCAGTTCCCATCGTGGCATTAATTCATCGGGCTCACAGAAAAGATTTGCCAGGTAGAGCTTTCGTTCTCCGGCCAACTGCATGGCCTCGTCACGTACCGCAGTCATTTTCTCCAGGTGATAACGGTAGGCATCCATGTCTGCAAAACAGATGAGTTCATCGTCCTTTACCAGGTGAAAACCGCCGACCAGCACATCCCGGTTCAGGGCGGCCATGACT
>Ga0164313_10001177_pt1 | contig 22893 bp, 21 predicted proteins | sample GuaBasSedimGuay4_FD_113735 | JGI IMG/M metagenome (GOLD analysis project Ga0164313, IMG submission 113735) | Subseafloor sediment microbial communities from Guaymas Basin, Gulf of California, Mexico - Guay4, Core 4569-4, 0-3 cm | ecosystem: Environmental > Aquatic > Marine > Hydrothermal vents... | reverse complement strand
AGACGATGGCCGGGTACAATGGGATACCCATTTGATCGACCGGAATGAAAGTCAACCGTTGATGGGTCATGCTCAGACTGCAAAGGTCCGACCATTTTCTCCCCGAAGACTCCAGAGCCTGAGCCGCGCTTTTCTTAACACCTTCAATATACCATTCTGGCTTTTGCTCGACCCATCCAGGGTGGGGCGTTAGTTGGTCGTAGGTAGTAGACCCTTTACCGAGCAACTTGCCAGAAGTATCCACAATTACACTTTTTGTGCCACTGGTACCGACATCAAAGCCGAGTATGATATCTTTGGTCATTTACTGATTACTCCGACATGTTCTGTATCATTCATTAGAGGTGGTTAGGCTACAACAAATTTTCCTTCTACTTGGTTTCTCTTCCTTGCAAGCATGACAACAACTACACCAAAGACAAGCAGAATTCCTTTGACAATATTTCCGACAAAGAAATATTCACCCATCAGAGTCAAACCGTTACCTAAAATCGATAAAATAATTACGCCTATAAGCGTACCGATTACATTCGGTTGCCCGGCTTTAATAATCATGGCCCCCAGAAAAACAACCGTCAGGCCGTCTAGAAAAAAGGATCCGCCGATATTGGGATTGCCTGAGGCTACCATAGCTGTCAGTAAAACACCGGCGATAGACGCCAAAAGTGCTGAAAAGACATATAGGGACATTAAAATTCTACGTTCATTAATACCTGCTTCCTGAGTGGCCTGCCTGTTTTCACCCAGAGCGTACAGGTGCTGCCCAAGAGTTGTTTTGTCCTGGAACTCCCGACAAATTAAATAAATGGCCAAGGTAATAATAAAAAGAATGGGGATTCCGTAAAACGTTCCATAGACGATCTGATAGACAACACCTGGCGGGTTGGAAATATGAATCACAGCACCACCACTCACCCAGCGTGCGATTGATTTAGCCAGGCCGGAGCCTACGGCCAGGGTGGCTATTAGAGCGGGAAATTTAAAGTAAACGACTAAAATTCCACTGAAAACACCAAAAATTGATCCAAGGCCGACTGCTAATACAAAGGTAACCGGCCATGACAAACCGGCTTTTAGGAACACGGCTGTCATAACTCCGGTAAAAGCGGCGATATCACCATAACTGACATCAATCTCACCGGTAGCGGCAATCCAAGTCAGACCAATAACCATAATTGCAAGTAGACCAGATTGGCGCAAGATTTCAAGCAAATTGCCTGGGGTTCTAAAAGTTGGCGAAGCTATTGCAAACACGGCCATCATTATTAATGTCACCCAAATTAAACCGTACTGCGCCTGGAATAGTTTGCTAATGTGAAATCCGTTTTCGATTTCGGTAGCGTTATCGTTCATGATAATTCCTCTAAAGTTAATTCGCGTGTATTGTGGGTGCGGGAACCGATTTTTTCCTTTTGATTGATGCCCAATCAATCTTTGATGCAATGATGGCAATAATCATAGCAGCGGCGATAATTAAATCACCTAAATAGAAGGGCAGCGCCATTAGAGTAAATCCATTCAACATAATAGCTGAGAAGAGAGCGCCAAAGAATGTACCGATAACGGTTGGCTTTTTAAAAACCGCAATCCCAATATATACTGCCGCGTATGCCGGCATTAAAAAATTAAGACTGGCCTTAACATTACCGACACCTTGGGCAGCGGTTGTCATGATAGCGGCCAATGACGTAAAGCCTGCGCATATAATAAAAGCGACAATAATGTAGGTTTTAACCCTTACACCGGAAAAAACAGCAGCGACCTTATTGCTACCGGTGGCATAAAAACAACGGCCATATTTGGAGCGACTTAAAATAAAAAAACTAATACAGTAAAGCCCTACCATTAAAATAATGGGAAAGGGAATCGTGAACCATTTAGCGTCATTGATCTCGGTGATACCGGAGCTAAGAAAATTGTCATAAATAAATGAACCTTTGGTATAAAAGTAAGCCATACCAAAGGCAATAAACCCGGTACCAATGGTTGTTACCATATCGTCAAGCTTATAGATACCTACCGCAATGCCACTGATCAACCCCCATAAACACCCTACGGCTATACCGGCAAAAACCGCGGGGATAACAAACGCATGAATGTTACCAAGCATAAAGCTGTTCATCATAAGATCGGTTTTATTTAGATAGCTGGTTGTCATTGCAGCCAGACATCCCACCAGATAAAAGGACATATCAAAGTGGCCGACCGCAATTACATACGTAAGGCCCAAGGCAGTGATTGCGGATATAGACATATGCGTAAACAGCATGCGCATATTTCGAGAGGTTAAAAAGCCTTTGTCATATTCAAAGAAACTAAACAGAATAAACATGAGGACAATCATCATTATAAATATAATAATGGGTTTGAATGTATCAGAAAAAATCATTCCTTTTTTATCATTCACTGGTCTTCCCTCCAGTTACGCCACACAGTAACATTTCTTCGAGGCGGCATTCGTGAACGCTCTTTTGGAGCGTAACACGCCCTTTGTAAAGGACCATGGCCTGGTCGCACATACCGAAAACCTCTTCACAATCCGAGGAAATAATTATGATCGCTTTGCCTTGTTCGGCAAGTTTACGGATCAGATGATAAATCCCGGTTTTTGCGCCAACATCAACGCCGACTGTCGGCTCAGCAAATATATAAACCTGGGACTCGGTAAAAAGGCCTTTGCTGATCACCACTTTTTGTTGATTCCCTCCGCTGAGCAATGACACCTCCTGGCTTATGCTCCGTGCAGCCAACTGAACCTGATCGGCAAGCTCTTGTACAAAACGTTTCTCTTTTTTATGTTGAATCAGTCCTGTTGCATCGGAAATTCTTTTTAAATTTGACAAGGACACATTGAAGTAAATGGGCTCATCATTGATCTGACCTTCATGGCGACGATCACCGGGAACTAAAAAAATGCCATTGTGGATCGCCTCGCTGGCTGAATTAATTGACAACTCCTCGCCATTCATTCGAATGATTCCCGATGTTTTGGGAATAACACCAAAAAGCGATTTGCCTAATTCTTCAACACCTGATCCGACCAGGCCGAAAATACCGAGTATTTCGCCCCTATGTAATTTAAAGGAAATATTCTGGAAGCTGCCCTCAAGCGCGAAGTTGTCTGCAGTAAAAAATTCATTTCCAACTGAAGCACTCTTTTCCGGATATATTTTATCAAGCTTTTTCCCAATCATTAACTCAGCCACTGCTAAATGATTTTTTGTTTCATCATCATTTGTACTAAGCGTCGCTACATTGTTGCCATTACGCAAAATCGTAAGCCGATCGGCAATTTGGTAAATTTCTTCCAATCGGTGCGTAATATAGATGATAGCAACATTGCGTTCCTTCAAAACGTGGATAAGACGGAAAAGAACTTCGGTTTCAGTCTCCGTCAAGATGGAAGTCGGTTCATCCAGAATGAGGACAGTCATTTCTTTTGAAAGGGCACGTAAAACAGCGATGATTTCTTTTTCAACCGCGCTCAATTCCGAAACCGGTTGAGTCAAATCTATATTTACAGGGAAGCGTTCTAAAAGGGCTTCAGCCTTTTTCCGTATCTTGCGTTTGTTGATACGGGGGAACAACCCTTTTTTTTCAGTTTCCGTCCCCAAATAAATATTTTCATAGCCGGTAAAAGAGGGAATCATTTGTGGATCTTGGTAAACAGTCGCGATCCCGTTATTAATTGCATCTTGAGGGTTGTTGATTTCAATCGATTTGCCGTCAAGCTGAATCAAACCGGCATCTTTTTTATAAACACCGGATAGTATTTTTATTAAAGTAGATTTACCGGCACCATTAATTCCAAGCAAGGCATGAACTTCTCCGTGCTGCAACTCAAAATTGACGCCATCCAGGGCTTTAATGCCGGCAAATTCTTTTTGGATGCCCTGCATTCTTAATTTGGTGGTTTCCACGCCAATCACCTTCCTTGTTATAATTTTAGAAAGTAAAGCCCCCTACTACCAAAACACTTAGTAGGAGAGGGCTCTGGTTTACCGTTTTTAATTAACCCTATAAGCCCTTCAATGGTTAAGGGTTGGTATGGTTTTGTAATTGTCGTTTCTATACCTAATTAAAGATTAAAGAACGCGCTCCCAACCGAACTTTGCTGCGACTCCTGGGATATCGTAATCTTCAGGATTCTTAATTCCCTTTAACTCATCTTTCGTAATTCCAAATACCGGCGCAATTACCGTGCGCGGGACTTGTTCACCTGCAAGATATTTTTGAGCATAGTAGACGGTTAAATAGCTCATAGTATAAATACTCTGAGCGAGGGTCATTTTAAAAGGCGTATCCTGTTTGATGAAATCAAAGGCGGCTTTGCCACCGTCTATGCCGGTCGTGACGATTTCATCTGCTCTACCAGCGGCTTTAATGGCAAGTGCGCCTTCCATGGCCGCACCGTCCCATGCACACCAGATGGCATCCAAATCACCCTTTTTTGGATTTGCAGTCAGCATGTTGTCTACAGCCATACGAGGTGTAACCGCACCTGTGGAATCCCAGGACCACTTGGCGACAACCTCTATATCAGGGTATTTTGATTTAAGCGCCCACATGGCACCTTGACCTCTAAGGTCCCAGGACTCATTTACAGGTAAATCAATAATGCCGATTTTGCCTTTACCGCCAATTCGTTTGGCAATCCAATCAATTCCGTACATTCCCATACCAAAGTCATTTGATAGGACTGAGGTAACACAATCTGCACCAGCGACAATAGCATCAGCAATGAATACTGGGATTCCTGCCGCTACCGCTCTCTTGACTGCCGGTGTTATACCAGCCGGGTCGGATGGAGTGATAAATAGAGCATCTGGTTTCATTTTGATAAAGGCTTCAATTTGATCTGATTGTTTTTTAGGATCATAATTTGCATCGGTAAAGGTAATTGTTCCACCTAATTCCTTTACAGCGGTTTCAAAACCGAACCTCTGCCTTTGTCCAGACTCGTTTTCCATCCAACCTAGCGAGCAAGCAAATTTGTAATCCTTAGCTGTAGCCATCGACGGAATGCATATCGCGAACATTACAATCAATACCAAAATAGTTTTAAAAAGCTTTAAACCGGAATAATTCATTTCACCCTCCTAATTTATTGTTATTAATTAACTACAATGAGTAAATTCCACCTCCTTTCAATCCAATAGAGACAATGCACTTCGCCACTATTGCTTCAGAATTCTGCCAACCATGTCTGCCCTCATCTTTCGTCCAATTGTGTATTTCCAAACATTTTTCTTTGCATATTTACAAAAAGCGGAGCTGTCGTTAACCTTCTGCATAAACTCCTCTTAATATGTCAGAGGGGTCTGGTATAGTACATTCTTTCTCACTGTAATTAACAGCCACCTCAATCTCTTCACCAACCTTTTTTTCTAAATTTTTATACTGTTTTTCAGTGAAAATACCTTCCTTGAGGAGTTCTGTCTTATATCTCTTGATCGGATCTTTTTTTTCGCCTCTTTTTCTCTCCTCATCACTACGATAAATATCTGCATCACTAATGGAATGACCTGTCCAACGATGAACCATGCTCTCTATAAGTGTAGGACCCTTTCCGGCACGAGCTCTTTTGATAGCGTTTTTGGTTTCTAAATAAACTTTTTTGACATCATTTCCATCTACATTGACCCCCGGCATGCCATACCCTTTGGCTCGATCTACAAGTTTTTTCATCCCGGTTGCTTTTTCCACGGAAACAGACATGGCATAACCATTGTTAATAAGGACGAAAATAACCGGCAGTTTAAGCGCCGCAGCTAAATTCAAACCTTCATGAAAATCACCCCTGTTGGCAGCTCCGTCACCAAAAAAACAAACCATCACCGCGCCCTTATCATCCATTTTAAGACCCAGGCCCACACCCACAGCGATGGGAATAACGCTTCCGATTGGTCCTGGCATCGGAATAATATGATTGGGAAGATCTCCATACATGTGAGAACCTGTCGGGACCCTTCCCCCTTCACACCCCTGGTCTTTGGCATAATAACCGGCCATCAGGTCTTTCAGAGGCATGCCTTTCATCAATTCCGGGTTCTTTCCACGATGGGAAAGCGAAACATAATCTTTTTTTTCCAAACCATAGCAAACTCCTACACTGGTAGCCTCCTGACCGATTCCTGGATGATGGTGGCCACGCAAACGCGCTTCTTTGAAAAGGGTCGTGATACGTTCTTCAAGGCGTCTTCCCATCAACATCCAGTAAGCCATTTCTTTTAAACTTTTCTGTGGTATTACCATATGAATTCCTCACTTTTCAGACATCTTGTAAATACTGTTCATCAGTGCAATATTAAAAGGAGCGATTTCAGGGACTCGAGTTTATCCCGCATCTCGGCAAAAAATCGAGAAGCAGGGCCACCATGCACCGCCCGATGGTCGTATGAGTTGGTTACAAACATTTTTTTTCTGATTTCTATGGCCCCATCCACTACGGCAGGAACCTCCCGCACAGCCCCGACACAAACGATCGTCGTCTGGGGAGGTACTATTATCGAAAATCCGGAATATAGTCCCAGCGGCCCCACATTGGAAATGGTAATTGTGGCATCCTGGACATCCTGGGGCTCAAGTTTATCTTTCCGAGCCCGGCCAACTATAGATTTCAGTTCTGCGGCCAAATCGGCAATAGACTTATTCTGAACCTGCTTTACAACCGGCACAATCAGCTTTCCATTGGCATCAACAGCGATACCAATGTTCAAATCATGTCGGACAACATAATGATCTCCAAAACAATGCGCATTGATCTCGGGTGTAACCAGCGTGCCAGCCTGAATCGCTTTCATCAAAAAAGGCATATAGGTCAAACGTGGGATGGATGCATCATTTTGGGTTTCGGTGATATAGTCAGATAATTCCGTCACATCGATATCAATGGATTGGGCGTGGTGGGGAATCTCGGTCCAACTGGCGGTTAGACGGTCGGCGATGACTTTCCGCCAATGGGTGAGGGTCACTTTTTTATCAGCAACAGGTGTCTGCACAACAGGTGAATAAGCCGGCTCAATATTTTCATGTGCCGACTCAGCCTTATCTTGACTTGGAAGAACAATTTTAAGAACATCCTCTTTTGTAATCCGCCCTCCCGGTCCACTGCCGGATGTGATCAGGGACAGATCAATACCTTTTTTTCTGGCAATGGTCTTTGCAAGTCGAGACACCCTTTTTCTTTTGGCTTTCTCACCATCTTGAAAGACCAATTTATCTGGGTCTGGTTTGCCTGATTCCTTTTGCATTTGAACTGGTTTTACCGACTCGGAGGCACCGGTCTGGATCTCAGATGAAATAATTCCAAGAATGCCCCCGACCGGAATTACTTCACCGACTTGACATCGTATTTCCGATAAAAACCCACTGCATGGTGCGGGTATCTCAACGTTAACCTTTTCGGTCTCTACAGAAAGGATCGGTTCCCCTTCTATCACCTCATCCCCAATACTTTTGAACCATTCAACAATGGTTGCTTCTGCTATGCCAAACCCAGTTTCTGGAACTTTTATTTCGTGCAACATCTATGATCCCTCCTCAACCTAAACAATCTCTTGAACAGCCTGAACAATATTTTTTGCATTCGGCAGATAAAACTGCTCCATTTCCGGAGAAGAGGGGACCGGACAAAAGGGAGCCCCGACACGTTTAACGGGTGCTTCAAGGAAATCAATGCCTTTGTCTGCCAGGATGGCTGCAATTTCCCCCCCGAACCCACCAATAACAGGGGCTTCATGCACAATAACGGCCTTTCCGGTCTTTTCAACAGATTTGAGAATAATCTCTTCATCCAACGGTAGAATAGTTCGTGGGTCAACCACCTCTGCCTGGATGTTTTCCTGTTCTAGTTGGTCTGCCGCATCGAGAGCCTGTTGCACCATGGCAGACAGGGCGATGATAGTAACATCGTCCCCTTCCCTTTTAATATCACCCTTTCCAATCGGAATGATGTAATCATCATCCGGTACCGGCCCTTGAAGCCTTTTGTACAGAAATTTGTGCTCCAATACCAATACCGGGTCGTTGTCTCGAACAGCTGCCTTTAACAGTCCTTTGACATCGGATGGGGTAGAAGGCATTACAACCTTTAGGCCGGGAACACCGGCAAACCAGCTCTCAAAACACTGGGAATGGTGCATTCCCGCACCAACGCCACCTCCGTAGGCAGTTCGATAAACAATGGGCATATCAACCTCTCCACCCAGTGACCAACGCATCTTGGCAGCACAATTGACAATTTGTTCCGAGGCGATCGTCAGAAAATCACCGAACATGAGTTCTACAATCGGACGATATCCCACAAGTGCAGCGCCGGTAGCACACCCGGCAATGGCAGATTCTGAAAGTGGTGCATCAATTACGCGGTTTTCACCAAATTTGTCTAAAAGTCCGCGGGTGGCACCAAAAACGCCGCCGCCACCATAGCCAACTGCAATATCCTCCCCAATTATAAACACACGATCATCTCTGGCCATTTCTTCTGTGAGAGCTTCATTCACAGCATCCAGATAGAATAAATCCTTCATTGCTACCTCACTGATATTAAAAATTATTGAATTGTTAGTAATGTGTTCTACCGCCGAATACCTATCTTACCTTACGCTGCCTTTTGGTACAGTTCGATAATGACATTGTCCGGTCCCCTGAAAAAGGCGATCTTGGGACCGTCTTTTCTTGTAACCATTGGTGGGGAGTTGAACTCGTAGCCAAGCGCCTTGATCTCTTGATAGCTTTTTTCGACATCTTCAACAATAAAAGCGATGTGGGTAAGCCCTGGATCATCCTGGGACTTGTAAATATAATTCAGCTTAGCTTGGTCTTTATTTTTGTATTCAATCAGCTCTAAACGATGAGGGCCTTTGGTGACATAACAAACATCCACCTCAGTATTTTCTACTGCAACTACTTGGCTGACTTTTTCCCCCTCATGGTGGGCCCGAATACCTTCTTCCATCCCAAGGACCTTTGTATAGAACTGAACTGATTCTTTAAGGTTACGGACACTTATCCCCACATGTAAAAAATCTTTGGCCATGCTCCCCTCCGGGCTGTTGTTGTGAAACATATGAAAACACACACCGACTTGTTATCTTGTAATTGCTTGCTTACATGCTTATATGTTTATAAGAGTACATTGTCAAGAGCTTAAGTCACTGCCAGCGTCAACCGTACAATCAAATTATGTTTTATATGGAAATAATTACGATGAAATCCCAGATTAATAGCGGTATGCTATTTTGCAGGTATGTTCAAATAAATACATGGCTGAAATTTATCAATTTTCCATCAGACAATAGACTCAAGACAAATACACATATCAAATGGTATTAATTTTTTTCGAATTACTAAACCATTTTTTCCACAGGCCCAAACGATATGATTTCAGGCAAAGTAATTCGGAGGTCTTTCAAGCGAAGATTTCAATACGCATTTAGTGCCACTAATTCGAGCATCAAAATTTTCTACGGCCTGACCATTGGAGTCATATGCAACTCCTCTCATTCTAAAGCAGGGTTCCCACAGTTCCACTTGAAGCAACTGTGCGTCCAGGAGCGACATTCTTGCCGCCATCACCTCTCTCTCCGCTCGAATTATCTCAAGGTTGTATATTTCGCTAAGAAGGCCGTAGAGATCTGAAGTAAATCTATTTTCGGGAACTTCATTCAATTCCGAAAACCGGGAAAACGGTAAATATGAATCAACCACAATAAGAGGCTGATTATCGATAAAGCGTAATCGTTTCAAATGAATAACTGAATCGCCTGGCTCTATCCCCAATGCACTTGATACAGAAGTTAATGCTTCCTCGCGAGTCCTTTCAAGCAGTTCCGTTTTACAGTTCCGCCCTATTTTATCAACCATCTCACCGAAGCTTAACAAGGTGCTCATCAAAACCAATGACACGTCCTTTAATTTTTTAACAATCGTACCTTTGCCCCGAACTCTTTTCAGGTAGTCATTTTTAATGAGTATATTGATAGCGCGATTAACGGTCGGGCGGCTTACTTCGAGTTGGGAAGAAATTTCCTCTTCACTGAAAAAACGACTTCCTGGATTAGCCATATTTGAGGCCAGAAAATGTTCCAACACATAGGCGACCTGATAATACAGCGGCAGATCGCTTTCTGTTAAATAGGCTTTGTATCCGGTCAACGCATTATGCCCATCATCATATGTTTTCATAGTATTTTAACCACTTGATATATTTATTTTATATAAGAATGAGCACGGTTAATCTTCAATACCGAATGCCCCCTTGAATGCGTCGGCAATTTCAGGATGCACATCAGGATTAATACCATCCGCATCATACTCTATATTTAGAACATTCAAATCATGCTTCAATTGTACAATTTCTTCTTCCGGGCTCACCCTGGGTGGTACAGACCGGGAAAGGGGTGTCAACCAGGCATTAAGCGTATGACCACCATCCACCATCAAATCATGACCAGTGACATAATTGGAAGCATCTGAAGCCAGAAAAACAACGGGTCCATATAGATCTTCCGGCCTTTGTACATGACCTAAAGGCGTTAGTTTCCGGATCTGATCACGCACAATTACCGGCGTTGACGCATGCATGGGAGTGAGGACATAACTAGGGCTGATACAATTAACATTGATATTGTACTGACCCCACTCTGCAGCCAGGGTTTTTGTCATATGGACAATACCCGCCTTTGAAGCATCGTAAGACGCATTGCAATTAGCAATCGTGGCTGACATTGATGCCATATTAATAATCTTGCCTCCAGGAGGTGATTGCTTGATCATTTGTTGCGCTTCAGCTTGTGCACTGAGAAATATTCCGGTCAAATTAACAGCTATGACCTTGTCCCATGAATCCTGGTCAATCTCTTCATCAGCTCCGAGAATGGCGATTCCTGCATTGTTGACACCAATATCTAATCGGCCAAACTGCTTAACAACTGTCTGCACCATGTCCTGAACTTGGTCCTTTGCTGCGACATCGCATTTCACAAATAACGATTCTCGCCCCAGTGCCTTGATTTCTTCAACAACACTGTTGCCGGCCATTTCATTCCTGGCAACTATTGCTACATCAGCCCCAGCCTGGGCCAAAGCCAAAGCAAAACCACGCCCGATACCTATTGACCCTCCGGTTACCAGCGCTTTTTTTCCCGAAAGATCAAATATTTTCATATCACCCATACCCACCTCCTTAGAAAATTATAGTTGGCTATCTTAACCGCATGGTGAATCCATGAAATCTTCTACTTGTAAGCACATGCTGTCATGATCACATCGCTATCATTGCAAAAGTGGCATGTCAAATATAATATCGGGCATTTTCTAATAAAGAGACAGACTTTTTACGATTGGCTTTAAAGGTAGGCCCCTTTAATTATTAGGAATTTTACTTGACAAATAAGATAGCTTTCAATATCTATGTAAGCCTGTGTTTACATGATAATATGTTAATAAAAAGGAGCCATAATATGGAAGCATTGGTAAAAACAGAGCACGGCAGGGGTTTTATGACAATAAAGAAAGTTGATACGCCTGTACCCGATAGGAACGAAGTTTTAATCAAGATTAAGGCTGCCGGAATATGCGGGTCGGATATTCACTTTTATGATGGATCTTTGACCCATTGTATACCGCCGGTGATTTTAGGACATGAATTTTCTGGTGAAATTGTACAGATTGGAGATGATGTTACCCGATTTTCCGTTAATGATAGAGTTGTCTCAGAACCGCATAAAGGAGGATGCGGCCTTTGCATGTTCTGTCATACAGGTCAAACAGAGGTTTGTCCGGAAAAACGTGCAATTGGCTACAAAATTGATGGCGCTTTTGCCCCGTTTATAACGATGCCCGAGGCATCATTACATCGAATACCTGACCATCTTTCATTTGAACATGCTGCGCTTGCTGAACCCCTTGCGGTGGTAATCAAAGGCGTATTGGAACGTGTCAGAGTCAATCCGGAGGACTTTGTTGTCGTACTAGGCTGTGGCCCGATAGGTCTACTGGCTGCTAATGCAGCCAAAGCCGAAGGCGCTCGATGCGTTGTGATTACGGGTACAGATTTAGATGAAAAAACCCGACTAAAGGCAGCCCGTGAAATGAATATTGATCACGTGATCAATGTTCAACAAGACAATCTCAAGGAGACTGTTTTGTCTCTTACAAATGGCATCGGTGCGGATCTTGTTGTCGAGGCTTGTGGTATTGAAGCCGCTATCAATCAGGCGTTTGACATCATAAGGATAGATGGCCGAATTGCCGCCATAGGACACACGGGTCGCGAATCTTTATCTATGCCATGGGAAACAGCCCTGCACAAGGCAGCCCATGTCACCTGGAGTTTCAGTTCAAGCTGGTCGAGTTGGGATAAAGCGGTATCGATGCTGAGCGAAAGAAAAATTGATGCGGATAAGATTGTTTCTCATACCTACCCGCTCAAAGAATGGGAAACTGCCTTTTCAGCCCTCGAAAGGTTGGAAGCCATTAAGGTATTATTAGTCCCCTAAAGGAAGATAGAGGAATTCTGATCACAATCCGTTTCACATCCATTTTGTATTTGCTAATAGGAAGGTAGACCATGAAAGTAATCCTTTGTTTTGGTGATTCCAATACGTATGGCCGTGACCCGGTCACCAGTGGACGGCTTGATAAAAAAGTGCGATGGCCTGGGGTACTTCAGAGTACTCTTGGAGAGGACTATCATGTTATCGAAGAAGGATTGAACGGTAGAACGACCGTCTGGGACGATCCTGTGCGGGGCGGGTTAAAAAGAAACGGTAGCATCTATTTGCTACCCTGTCTTGAATCACATGCTCCCATCGATCAATTGATCATCATGTTAGGGACCAATGATCTAAAGGCTAGGTTCGCGGTCACTCCCTATGATATTGGAGAAAGTATGGGGGCCCTAATTGATATCGTCCAGAAGAGCCAATGCGGCCTAACGGAAAAGGGCCCGGAAATATTAATAATGGCCCCTCCACCACTTGGCAAACTAACAGAATGGGCAGAAACGTTTCAAGGCGGCGTTGAAAAATCTAAAAAGCTTGCTTCTTATTACGAGTCAGTTGCCGCATCATACGGGTGCCAGTTCTTTGACACTTCAACTGTAATTCAATCCAGCAAATTGGACGGCCTTCATTTCGATCCTGAAGAACATCATAAACTTGGAACGGCCGTTGCCAATATCATTTACGAAAATATAAACTGATTAATCGAGTATATTAATGGGTGCATTTGCAACCCGGCTCCGGTCCTCTATGCTTTTACCTTGCGCTTGTGATTCATTACACAAAGCATACTTTCACAAAGGGGTTCATCTATAAGAAATAATTCATGTAGTTACCCTGGGAGTTGGTGCGTTGTCCGAGACGGCATTCCCATCGATATCATTAGTATTTGAACCATTTAAATATTTAGATTTTATGCTATCAAAAGATATACCGTCCAGATAAACAATGAAGACAATTATAAATCCTTTGATTATGAGGTTCTCGTAGTATCCAACACCTAGGAAGGTAGCAGCATTAGATATTATTACAATTACAAAAGTGCCAAAGACCGCATTGAGTAAGTTGCCTTTCCCTCCACTAATACTGACGCCGCCAATTGTAGCTGCCGCAATATAATTCACAAGGGTGCCCGTACGAATCATAGACGCAGACGCATACCCCAATTTTGATGATTGAACTACCCCTGAAACTGAAGCCATCAAACCAGCAAACACAAAGACGAAAATAATGGTTGTTTCAATTGGAATTCCAGATAGTCTGCTGGCGTTTACATTATTTCCAATACTATATATCCATCTCCCGATATAATGATTGTTCATTACAATAAAGCCAATGATGGTGAGAGTAATATATATTAAGAACGATACCGGTACCACTCCTACCCTACCATAGCCTATCCAAAAGTATGCTTCGGGCAGGTTTCCAATAGTGACACTTTTCGTAAGATAAGCTGCAACCCCACTCCCAACAATCATTACGGCTAAGGTGACGATAAAAGAAACAACCTTCATCTTGCCCACAAAAAAACCATTAAAAGCGCCAATAGCCGCTCCAATTAAGAGTATCACCAGTATCCCTAAAGCTATATTTCCGGTGTTCCCTATTACTAATGTTCCTATAATTGAAGAGACGGTCATCACTGCAACTAAAGACAAATCGAGTTGCCCGATAATGATGACAGGGGTTATACCCAGAACCAATAATCCCAGAGCAGAAACTTGATACAGCATATTGGTCAAATTTCTTAGAGAAAAAAATCCTTCTGCAAAAAACGAGATTATTATAACTGCTATAATAGAGATGCCACCTATTATAACGCTATTTAGGTTTATGTTAGTGACAAATCCTTTTATTATTTTATTATCCATTATTTTCAATCAATTTATCAATTGGTTATATTGCAGTTTTCTTTGGATTGACCTTGCATTACTTTTTTAAGTAGTTAATACCCAATTACACGAATGGTGTTGAACGATACGGGTATTATTTTGGCTGCCCCGTTAATCGTTTCGATCCAGTGGAAATAACGATTCACTATTGAGCGAGTTAAGTCTAATAACAACCTTATTTCAAATTTACCAAGCTCGCATATAGACTATTGAAGATCCCCGCTGCAAGCAGCGGGGAATCTTCACCGTATGGAATCCGATCTTTTTTTGATGCGCTCTCTGTCGCGGTCTAATCCGGGTGCTGCAGATTGGACTACTGCTCAAGAGTGACATTTTATTTGTCGGGATGGAATTCTACACCCCACAGGTTCTTTTCAGTATCAATATTTTCTTTAGTAATCGTTGTTCCTGACATCCAGTTAAACTGTTTAGGTGTTGTGGTTTCACTAAACTTCTCACCATTAAAAAGCCTTTTTACCATTTCAATAGCTGTCACAGCCATACCATTCATATCGAGGACAGTGCTGGCATCCATATAACCGGCTTTGATATCATCAACACCTACAGGAAACAGATCCTGGCTGGCAATATAAACATGGCCCTTTTCGCCACGCTTTTTAAGCATGTCCTGGTTCTGAAGGGCCGTTTTTACCCCTGGCCATAAATAATCGGAAGCAAGCAGGGCAACATTAATGCTATTATCGGCTTCCAAAGCATTGGTTGCACCGGTCAGTGCTTTATCGAGACTCCAGGCATCGCAAACGATTTCTGAAACAATTGTCCAACCGAGTTCCTTAGAGGCATTCTCGAAACCTTGCTTTCTTTTCAATGCATTCTCGTCTTTAGGATCGCCGACAACATGCAATACCTTTACGTCTTTGGCCTTTACACCATCTGCGGCCATCATCTTGCTAACAGCCATAGCGGCATCGTATGCCTGCGCTACAGTATCCTGCCCTGCGAATGCGTCAAATTTTACAGAAGCATTGGGATCTTGTGGTCTCATGTAACCGACTATTGGGATTCCTGCAGCGTGAACTGATCGAATGCTTGATATAATCGCCTTTGAATCAACAGCCATTGCAATAACAACATCAACATTCCTTGCTACCAAATCATCAATGTCTTGTGATTGTTTAGCGGCATCATTTTCGGCAATAGCAGATATGTAATTCCATCCATTTGCTTCAGAATACCTCTTCAAATATTCTTCACCAGCAATAAAGGCAAGCGAGAATCTGCCAACAGAAGAGAACCCAACGGTTTTCTTTTTTGAAGCGGCAAAACAGGACGGTAACGCGGTGAAAGATACGATCAAAATACTAATCAAAACAACAATTCCAAGTCTTCTGATGTTAGTCATTTTTCCTCCAAATATTATAGATTTATGGCAGTAAGTGGTTATCAACATGGAACTTACTAGAAATTATCACCCCCTTTTCATAATTTGCATGTTAGTCTTTCTTCATTTTATTTATCGATAGCGATTTTTAAATGAATCTGCTAAAATTGCTAAAAAAATCACAAGTCCAGTTATAAAAGGGTGAACATATGGGGAAATTCCTATAATAGTTAGCCCATTTTGAAGCATCACAATTAGAACGACCCCCAATAGAGCTCCTGGCAGTATAGTACCCCGTCCTCCGAAAAGACTTACGCCACCAATCACAGCCATGGAGATCGCAGTAAATTCCCATCCATCAGCAAAACTAGCATGCAAATATCCGATTTGAGTTACATATATTACACCCGCCAGTGATGCTATAAAACCGGACAGTGTAAACAATAACAATTTCATGTTTTTTATATTTACACCAAGATGCTCAGCGGATTTTTCATTATCTCCAATCGCAAAGACTGTTTTTCCAAAAGCAGTTTTGGTCAATATTATTTGTCCAATGGCCATGACTAAAAACATAATTATTACTTCATAATAGAAGGGTCCAATCTTAAATCTGGTAAACTGTGTCATTACCGTTGGTACTGGAATTCCTCCTCTTTCCGCAACGAGCAAATGTCCAATTCCGCGGCCTGCAATTAGTACTCCAAGGGTCACGATAAAGGCCGGAACTTTTAAGCGTGTAATCACAATACCATTGAAAAATCCCATTAATGTTCCAAACATCAACGTTAATACAATCCCAATGGTAATGGGATAACCAGCTGAAATTGCTGTCATCCCAACACTCATCGACACATATGCCACTGCACCTACGGAAATATCGAAATCACTACTGATGATTACAAAAGAAAGTCCTGTAACCAGGATCCCATAGTAAGAACACTGTAACAACAAATTTGACAGGTTCGACACACTGCAAAATTTGCTGCTAGCTACACTAAAGTAGACAAAAACACCAATAAATACCAAATAGAAAATATTATTGACTATAAAATTTAGAATTGTTTTTGACGTATTATGAGACAGTTTGGTATTCACTTGTTCCCCATCGAATATTCCATTAGTGTTTCTTTATTCGCTTGATTATGATCCAGTGTATTCACTAATTTATTGTTAGCTAAAACTATTATACGATCACTCATATGTATTATCTCATCTATATCTGAACTTATGAGTATGACAGAAATTCCTTCCTCTACTAGATCTTTTACAAGCTTGTAGACATCTGCTTTAGCCCCAATATCCAAGCCCTTGGTTGGATCATCAAGAATGAATATATCAGGTTTAAATATGAGCCATCTGGCGATAACGACCTTCTGTTGGTTTCCTCCGCTTAATGTATTAACTTTCTGATGTACATTAACCAGCTTTATGTCCAATTCCTTTGTGGCTGTAATGGCTTTTGATTTTTCTTGTACTTTCTTTATAAATCCTAGCTTATTGGCAAATTTTTTTATTCTTCCTATGGACATGTTGCTAAGGACAGGTGAATCTAGAAATAATCCTTCTTCTCTTCTGTTTTCTGGCACATAGCCAAAGTTTTTTGTAAAGTTTTTTGGCAATCCGACAAACCCATTTTTTGTTTTTATTTCTACCGTCCCATTTGTTATCGGATCCAATTTTAAAATACCCCGAATCAACTCGGTTCTTCCTGATCCCATTAGACCCCACACACCGAGCACTTCTCTTTGCTTTAGCCTGAAGCTGACGTTCTCAATACCATTCGTTGAGGAAAGTTCATTAACTTTCAAGAGAACTTCATCACTATCCTGCACAGCATCAATGTTGTGACTATGATCTTCTCCACCATACATTTTAGTCACATAGTCACCAAGCATCAGCTTCGCCAGTTCTTTTGTATTGGTGTCCTTGACTTTAACCTCACCTGCATTTGCTCCGTCCCGCATAACATAGATCCTATCTGCAATGCGAAATATTTCTTCAAAATGGTGGGTAATATAAATGATAATATATCCCTCAGACTTCAACAATTTTATCAGAGCATAAAGGCTTTCTTTTTCTTTTAAGGTAAGGGATGATGTAGGTTCATCAAAAATGATAATCGATGCGCCGGTCGCGATGGCTCTGCTTATTTCAACTATTTGTTTTTGCCCTACGGCAAGATCTTCTACCTTGTCATTGGGCTTGATAGATGGCTCTATCATTTTCAATATTTTAGAGCATTTTGCATTTATTTTCTTGGAGTTTAAAAAGAATAAGGACTTATTACGATCAAATTCATTGAACATCACGTTTTCTGCTACCGTAAGATTATTAAAGATAGCTAATTCCTGATGTATGTATGAAACGCCTTTCTTCATAGAGTCTCGTGGAGATTTGAATTGAACCGGCTGGTCATCAAAATAAATTTCTCCAGAATCTTTTTGCTTTACCCCACCTAAAATATCCATCAGTGTGCTTTTACCAGCACCATTCTGTCCGACTATTGAAATTACTTCACTGGCAGTAAATTCCATACTGACATTTTTCAGTGCTTGAACACCTGGGAAGCTTTTATTTATATTTTCAAGCCGTATTGATTTATGCTTTTTATCATTCATACAAAACCGCCTCTAATGATACTTAGCTCGCCTCGATATTCAATTGGGTTGATTCTCGTAACGCCGGGATACATCCCTTATCGTTTCCAATTTCAGACCTGCAGCATCAGCCGCTTCGATTGTACGTATTAAACGGCCGCGGGCTGAACGTCCTTCACATTTATGACGTGGATCGCCTTTAAGACCAGCAACCAGGCCTTCTTTAAGCCTATCCCGGGAAAAACTTTTCCCGGTTATAGATTCCTGTAGATCAATAACGTCATCGGCAACGTCAAGGGCAAATTGACGATCCTTTTCCCATAGCATCGACGTAGTTGTTCCTTCTTCCAGCACCAACCCTGCAATATTTATGGTAAAGACGAAAACATTTTTCAGAACCAATTCGGACAATAAGTCATCTTCGCTGTCCAATACATTGCAGGGGATTTCAAGCTGTTCCAATGACCTTGAAATAATTTCGGCCATAGGACCGTAGACCGGCGACGGACGGATAGGATTATAGTCCATGCCTTTTTTCTTTTCAAACCAGACTGACATTATGGTCGGGTTTCGGACGTTATATTTTTCCCAGTCCTTGGGAAGTAATTCATTTTGAATAAGAACCAGCTTATTCTTCCATTGCTTTGGTATTGTTTTCATGACATCAGGAAAGTCTTTTTCTGCAACCCCAACCAATACCATTCGCGGATCTGGTAGGTTTTTTGCTTCCTCTTCGATGTCCATGCCTCTTGTAACCGGAAATACCGGATGACCGTTTCGCAAAAATGCCCTGGCGAGTACACCTGCCAACTCTCCAATACCTATGATGACAATGGGTTGTTCCATCATTTCTCCTAAATCAGGACTTTTTCTATTGACAGCACCTTGTCAGGAATAATTACTCCGCTTTTAAGGTTTGATATAGTTCAAAAGCTTTTTCTGGCGTCTCACCGTCATGGATAACGGCCCGAACCGCCTGAATCATAGCAATTGGGTCATCCGCCTGGAAGATATTTCGACCCATATCTACTCCGGCCGCTCCCTGATCAACCGCTTGGTATGCCATGGCTAAAGCATCTTTTTCCGGTAATTTTTTCCCACCTGCCAAAACAATGGGAACCGGACACGTATTCGCTACATGCTCGAAGTTTTCACAGAAATAGGTTTTGACCACGTGCGCGCCGTTCTCAGCACACACACGGGAGGCCAAAGAAAGATAGCGAGCATCGCGTGCCATGTCTTTACCGACTGCCGTGACACCTAAGGTTGGAATACCAAAACGAGATCCAAGGTCGACCGTACGGGTCAAATTTCGAATCGTAGTTGCTTCATACTGGTCGCCAACCGCCACCATGACTGCGAGTAGGGATGCATTGATCCGGATCGCCTCCTCGATGTCCATAACACACTCATCGTTTAGTTCCGTTAAAACCGTCGTCCCCGCAGAATAACGCAACGACACAGGCTTACCGGCAGTCGGTGGCACAAGCGTACGCAACGCGCCCCGTGTACACATAATGCAGTCGGCATACTCGATTAGCGGTACAATCGTCAGATCCATACGTTCCAATCCGGAAGTAGGTCCCATAATGTAGCCATGGTCAAATGCCAGCATCACTGTATGGCCAGAAACTGGATTAAATATGCGAGCCAAACGGTCCTTCATGCCCCATTCCAAAGAATTCGATCCTTTTAAAAAGAAACCTTCTGTTTTCTGGGAAATATCTGTGTGATATTGCTTTGCTTCTATATTACCATCCATATCCGGCATGAACTTACTCTCCTTTTTTACTACGATTACTTTAATCTCGTTAAGTACCTTTATGATTAATAGGTAAACGTATTGTTTCAGAATTTTAATTGTCAGACGCAGCAACTATTAAGGTGATGGCGACACTGCCACATGACCCATAATCACGGTAATCCTTCGAAAAAACCTTGAAAAATCAAGGCCATTGATGTTGCCCCCGGATCCTGAAACCCGATGGTGCGGTCACCAAGATTCCTGGCTCGTCCAAAGCGTGCCTTGAACTCCTTGGTAGAAACCGCACCTTTTTCTGCGGCCTCGGCTGCTTTTTGAAGCGCTTCCTTAATGGTTTTTCCAGCATCGGCTGTTTGCCGAATGGCATCAATAGCTGGCAGCAAAGCATCCATCATGGTTTTATCACCCACTTGGGCCTTAGACTGGCGGCGTACACCGGCTAAACCTGCTTCGAACATTTCAGCCATTGTTTTGCAATCAATCTCATTTTCTTCACTGACGCCGTTGCTCAATCCCATTAAAAAAGAACCCAACAGTGGACCAGTGGCACCGCCATCCACTCCCATTACAGCCCAGCCAACATCTTTGAGCAGGCCTTTCAGCTCTTTTTTTTCAGACTCCTCGATGTGCTTCTCTGCAATAGTCATAGCTCTAGCAATGGTCGTACCATGATCGCCATCACCAATAGCGGAATCCAATTTAGACAATTCATCACGATTAGCCCGGATTATATCTGCAGCCGATCGAATCATCCGACCAATATCCTCAATACCGATCGTGTCACCCATAAAATTCACCTTTTTGTTGCTATTGAATTAACGTACAGTTAGATATGGCGTGTCACAGGGTGCATCCCACAGCTGCAATATTTCATCATCCATTTTGCCAACAAACATCTGAAATCCTGCCATTTCCTGTACTGTCAAATATTCACCAACCAGAGATCTCGCTACTTCAATGCCCTTGTCTGCCAGGTATTCTTTTACCTTGCGAAATACAATGTAAAGCTCCATCAAGGTCGTTGCTCCAGCACCGTTCAGCATGACGAAGAGTTTGTCACCACTTTTGGCGCCAACCGCTTTGCTTAACTGAGTAATCATAATTTCAGCAGTCTCATCAGCCGTCATCATTTTAGATTTGCCTGTACCGGCTTCACCGTGCTGCCCCATACCGATTTCCATTTCATCGTCGGCGAGATCGAAAATAGCTTCACCACTCGACGGGTGGGTGGCTGTTTTCAGGGCAACAGCCAGAGTTGCCATATTGTTATTGAATTTTTCGGCAATGGCATAAACTTCATCCAGACTTTTGCCTGCTTCAGCGGCAGCCCCAGCTATTTTGACAAGTGGGATGCATCCGGACAAACCTCTTCGATCTTCTATCGGTGTGTCGGCACCAGGGGCGATATCTTCATGCGTCAGAATCCTTTTTACCTTGATTCCTTCATCCACAGCCATATCCATCGCCGTATTGGCACTCATTACATCACCTTCGTGGTTTAGAACGACTAGCAAAATACCAGCATCACGGTTGGCTGTTTTAAGTGCTTCATATACATTCGGTGGCCCTGGTGCGGCAAAAATATCACCGACCACACTTATATCCAGCATGCCTTCTCCGACAAATCCACTCAAAGCCGGTTCATGTCCTGAACCGCCCAAAGTAACAATGGCCACTTTAGAGGTGTCTTTCGGCTGGGCACGCACAACGAGCTTTTTCGATTGCAAAGCCACCTTATTCGAATACGCTTTTACGTAACCATCCAGCAACTCGGCGGTAAGATTTTCAGGGTCGTTGATAAATTTTTTCATAGACATTGATTTATTCTCCTATTGTATGTTTTTCGGAAATTTTTTGCCTAAAATCTAAGTCTTAATTATTAATCATCCATTTGGACCAGTTCGAGTTTTTCATTGTTAGGGCCTCTAAAATAGCAAATCTTTACCTTATCGTTGCCTTCAAAGGGAAACAGAATTTCTGATGGCTCACAACCCAAGCTTTTTACATGCCCGCGCATAGCCTCTATATCGGTTACCTGAAATCCTATGTGGCCGCTTCCATATCCAGGTTCGACGCCTCTCCAATTGTCCATCTGGAGCAATTCCACGGCTGCATCGCCTTCGCTCATTTGGCCTTTGGCAACATCGAGGCGGTCTACAGCAAAGGTTCCCTCGGGAAAACTCACTCCCAACGCATCTTTATACCATTGGGCTGTTTTTTCATAATTGGGAACAGTGTAGGCGAATAAAATCATTTTTGCATTTTCCGGGGCTTTTTCCATTTTTCATCTCCTTTTTCAAATTTATGGACCTTGGTACTTATTTCAGTGGTGAGCATTTTATATAAACAAGAACGGAACATATGTCAAAACATTTGTAATAATTTTGTCCGGACATATGTTATTATTGATAATTTTCTGTTAATACTATGTAAATTAAAATATTGAGAAGCGATAAATTTATGCTATAAGAAGATTTTATTGAAGGCAATTCAAGAATGCGCGATGGCTATAAGGGGTGATTCAGGAAAAATGAATATCACGGCATATTCAATGTAAGAGCTTGAAGAAGGTTTAGTGTTGGTATAATCGCTTTTTTTGATTTTGGTTTAACGGCTCAACCCTATCAATACTTAGAACCCATGTGTAGAGTCCTGAAATGACCATGTTCTATTTTTATTAAAACCTCTAAGAAATGCAGAACTGTAAGGCACGTATGCTTTACAACATAACAAAATAGGGTGCATCGCACGGAGCGTCCCAAAATTTGATCAACGTGTCGTCAAGTCTTGT
>Ga0164313_10001176_pt1 | contig 22897 bp, 19 predicted proteins | sample GuaBasSedimGuay4_FD_113735 | JGI IMG/M metagenome (GOLD analysis project Ga0164313, IMG submission 113735) | Subseafloor sediment microbial communities from Guaymas Basin, Gulf of California, Mexico - Guay4, Core 4569-4, 0-3 cm | ecosystem: Environmental > Aquatic > Marine > Hydrothermal vents... | reverse complement strand
GTCGGCGATGGTTTCGGGCCGTCCCAGGAAGGAGAACACCACGATCGAGATCAGCATGACGAAAAACAGGAAGCTGGTGCCGCACCGCGGATGGAGAGTCGTGAAGGGACGTGCGCCGTCGGCATCGAGGGAGCGGCCGTTTTCGAAGGCGTGAATGCTCTTGTGCTCCGCGCCGTGGTACTCGAAAACCCTGGCCATGTCCGGCAGTTTGCTGATGGCCCACAGGTAGAGAATAAACATCAGCACACGGAAGAATCCGTCCACCATGTTCCACACGACACTGCCTTCACCCTCGGCGACCACCAGGTCGGTCAGGATGATCGGCAGATAGAAAAACAACCCCATGCTCAGCACGAAGGAAAAGGCCACCGTGGCCCACATCAGGACTGTGTCCCAGAACGAACTCTTCTTCTGGTCGACACGCTCCTCGCTGGTCGCCTGGTCGGCCGAAAACATCAGGGCGTCGATACCCAGGGCCATGCTCTCGATCAGGTGGATACCCCCGCGCATCACCGGAATGTTCAGGAATGGCAGCTTCCGCATGACGCTCTTGAACGTCTTCTTGCGGATCACGATGCGATTGTCGGGCGTACGGACAGCCATGGCCATGTAGGCAGGGCTGCGCATCATCACGCCTTCGATGAGGGCTTGTCCGCCAACGGCCAGGTCCATTTGCCGGGCTTCGGTCTCTTCTATCTGATCAGGTGCAGATTCACTCATGTCTTCTCTTTCGAAGTTGTTTTCCACCAGGTTGTCCCATCCCCCTTCCAACGGGCTACAGGATAACCAAAAAACGGCGCCGGGACATCAACCCGGCGCCATTTATGGACTTTTTCTGTAAATCCAGCCTTCAGGCCGAGCCCCGCATTTTCCGGGTCAGCAACTACTTCTTACCGTAGTTGCCTTCTCCGTAACGCTTGCGGAAGCGCTCGACGCGACCGGCGGTATCGACAATCTTCTGCTGTCCCGTGAAGAAGGGATGGCAGTTGGAGCAGATTTCGACGTTGAGCTTTTCCTTGGTCGAACGGGTCTGGATCACGTTGCCGCACAGGCAGGTGATGGTGCAGTCCACGTATTTGGGATGTATGTTCTTCTTCATTGTCCTCACAGCCTCTATTCCTGCATTAATCGCCGGCACTTCCTGTCCGGCAAACAAAGTCTCGCTGAGGCCAAAAAGAAATAGGGAATAGGGCTTATGGCAAGAAAATTTTCCCGTTTCCCACCTGGCCCAAACCCGGATTAGCCGTGAATCACTCCGTATCAGGCGTTCATGGCGCCCAGGAACTGTTCGTTGTCCTTGGTCTTGCCCAGTTTATCGATGAGGAATTCCATGGCCTCGATCGGGTTGTAATCGCTCAGATACTTGCGCAGGACCCAGATTTTGGCCAGATCCTTGGGCTCGATGAGCAAATCCTCTTTACGTGTACCGGATTTGAAGATGTCGATGGCGGGATAGACCCGACGCTCGGCGATCTTGCGGTCCAGGACCAGTTCCATGTTGCCGGTACCCTTGAACTCCTCGAAAATCACTTCATCCATGCGGCTGCCGGTCTCGATCAGGGCCGTGGCGATGATCGTCAGTGAACCGCCGTCCTCGATGTTCCGCGCCGCGCCGAAGAAACGCTTGGGCTTCTGCAGGGCGTTCGAATCGACGCCACCGGAAAGAATTTTGCCCGAATGCGGGACCACCGCGTTATGGGCCCTGGCCAGGCGGGTAATCGAATCCAGCAGGATCACCACGTCCAGGCCGTTCTCGACCAGGCGCCTCGACTTCGCCAGCACCATGTTGGCCACCTGCACGTGACGCTCGGCCGGCTCGTCGAAAGTCGAACTTACGACCTCGCCGTCCACGGACCGCGCCATGTCGGTCACTTCCTCGGGCCGCTCATCGATCAGAAGCACGATCAGGTGGACTTCAGGATGATTGGTGGAAATGGCGTTGGCGATTTTCTGGAGGATCATCGTCTTGCCTGCCCGCGGAGGGGACACGATCAGGCCGCGCTGTCCTTTGCCGATCGGGCTGAGAAGATTGATTAACCGGGTGGTCATGTTCTTGGAGCTGTGCTCGAGATTGAGCATGTCCTCGGGATACAGGGGAGTAAGGTTGTCGAAGAGGGTGACTTTTTTCGCGACCTCGGGGTCGTTGTAGTTGACCGACTCGACCTTCAACAGGGCGAAATAACGTTCATTGTCCTTCGGCGGACGCACCTGGCCCGAGATGGTGTCCCCGGTCTTCAAGTCGAACTTCTTGATCTGGGAAGGGGACAGGTAGATGTCATCGGGCCCGGGCAGGTAGTTGAACTTCGCCGAGCGCAGGAATCCGTATCCCTCGGCCAGTATCTGCAACACACCTTCGGCATAGATCAGACCGTTCTTTTCGGTCTGCCCCTCGAGAATCTTGAAGATGAGTTCTGATTTGCGAAGGGTGCTGAGCGCCTCGATGTTCATTCCACGAGCGACCTCCACCAGCTCGTGGATGTTCATCTCCTGAAGTTCCTTGATATCCATTTTGCTCCTCGAACCTGACAGTTGACTGAAGTGATTGTGGCAAACGCCGGGCGTGCCGTGGCAGCCCGAATGGGTGGGATGAATTCCCTCAAAAAAAGTGTGGTTGTTCCCCTAGGTAATTCCTGAGAATTCCTGAATTTTTCCGGAAATCACGCGGTGCGGGCTTGCTCGCCCTGTATTGGTGCTCCAATCATAGCACAAAACGTGCGAGAAGGCCATGCACCTGGTTTATTTTCCCCCTGCACCTACTGCGGTGCGCTTTGGAGCTCTTCGAAGGTCTTGTTGTTGGCTTCAGCGCCGGCAAAATCACCCAATTCAAACTGGGTCAAACTGAGATACAGGAAACCTTCCGCCGTAGCTGGGAAATTATTGGTCATGGCCACTCCGATTTCCATTGCCCGGTTGAAAAGGGTATTGGATTTATCGGCCAGTTCCGTTTTCAAGGCGGGATCGGTTTCTGACTCGGCCTGCTTCTTGATATCCTTGGCGTATTGGTAATACGTCCGCTGACGCATCAACATGGTGTTGGACGTCGGAATGGTTTCGAGATCGGCGGCGCGATCCAGCACCACGATGGCATCTTCGTACCGCCCGACGTTCGACCCGGCATACCAGGTCCCCGCCGCAACGAGCATACTCTTGTTGTCGGCATCGTTGGTAGCGTCGGTATCGGATTCGTTAAGGTCCACGACCATGACGTAGAAATCCCCGGCCCGGGCGTAATCCCCGTCATCGATGGCAAGGTTGGCGATATCGATGAGCAGTCCCGTATCGTCGCCGTGCTCGGCCAGCAACGTGTCAAAGATATCCTTGGCTTCATCGTTCCGGCCCAGGGCAGCCAGTACGTTGGCCTTGTTCAACTGAAGTTCGTAGGCTTCGGGATTCTTGGCCAGCACCTGGTCGAGCAGCACCAATGCCTCGTTGAGAAGGTCCTCGCGGGTTTCGATATATTCGTCCATCTGGGACATCTGCATCTTCATCCTGGCAATGTTCTTGATGGGCGCCATGGAATCCGGAAGGGCGGCGTACGCCAGCCTCATGTGTCCTTCGGCCTGAACGAAGTAATCCTCGTCCCAATCGAGTTTGGCCTGCCTCACCCGGTTGTTGTAGTTGTAGACGAGGGATTGTTCGACCTTTTCACCGAAGGCCTCGGCATCCAGGGTATCGGCCTTCATATACGCGCCGTAGGCAAGTTCGTAGTTCTTGAAGGCTTCGGGGTAGTCGTCGGTCTCGACGGCTTCTTCAGCCAGGTGGCTGTATGCTTCACCAAGGTAGAAATAGGCATCGGGTTCATCGTCGCGGTACTCGAACCCTTCGTGGATCACGTTGACGGCTTTTTCGTAGTTCTGCTCATCGATATACAAAATGGCGCTGGTCGTGTGGGCGGAGCGGCAACCTGCCATTCCCGACAACCCAACCAGAACAAGCAGGCCGGCCAACAGGATGATTCGCACTTTGGTCATGATGTGTCCCCCCTCGGGACATTTCCGGGCATTGGGGAATACCGGGACAAATTCAACGGATAAAACCCTGACTGGGGTGGGGATCAGTTGGCGCACGGAAGGGTCGAACCCCTTCATCGCCTGTAATAAGTAAGAAATCAGGGCCTTTGCTGTCAACCAGGATTATTGCCGGCGCGGGCCCGACGCCCCCCGGCCCCGCATGCCGCCGCGTCGATCCTTTTCGAAGGACAGCATTTCCAGGTATCGCGCCCGTTGGTCTGGATCCAGAACGGCCATTTCCTGAAGCACCGTTTCGGCCACCAGGGAGTCCAAAACCGCCTGTTCCTGCCCCAATTCGCCAATAGCAAGACGTATCCGGTCCTGGTCGACCTCGTCGCTGGTCATCAAAGAATGCAAAAGATCGCGTTTTTCGCTGATGAGAACCCTTTTCTGCATCAACATACGCCCGGTTTCCAGATGAACTTTCCTGAAGACTTTTCTCTGCTCGGCACTCAGATCCAACCTGTCGGCGATATGTTCCATGCGACGGGCGAACATTTTTCGCCGCGCGGTTGTGTCCTGTTCCGACCAGCGGCCATGGGTCAGCCGGGATTCACGGCCCAACCTCGTATGGCCTCGCGGGTCCGGCCCCCGGCGGTCACCCAGCAGACGAAGCCCCAGGCCCAGGTTCAGGCCAAGTGAAACCAGCAGTACCAGCACCCAGCCTTTTTTCATGATCCGTTCCCCTCTTCGGGCAGGTCCGCGCCCAGCAGAATATCGTCCAGCCCGTTGGAGCCGCCTCCCCCGAGCCAGCTTGATTCGGACAACCAGGATGATTCCACCAACCAGGACGTGTCCGTCATCCCGGAGTCCACACCCTCCTGTTGGTCAGGCCCGGAGGGCAGCAGAACCCCCAACATCAGGCCGGCCGCCACAGCAGCGGTTGCCAGGCCGGTCCGGGTCAGGTTTCCGGCCCCAAAGAACCACTCCCGTTCAGAAGACTCCCTGCCGAAGGTCCGCGCCTGGACTGCGGGCCAGACACTGCCGGAATCGGAGGGGGGCGAGTCCAGGGCGCCGAGCATCTCCCACATCCCGCGAGCGGTATCGGCCTCTTTCCTGCACGAGGAACACTCGTTCAGATGGTCTTCGACCTCACCTGCCCGGACACTGTCCAGTTCCCCGGAGATATAAGACTGAATCATGTTCGTGACGTGTTTCATAACTGATCACCTTTACCGGCAAAATCCTCCCGCAGAGCCGCCATGGCCCGCTGGATGAGTGATTCAACCCCGGGAACCGTCGTATTCATGGCTTCGGCCACCTCTTTGTATCGCATGCCCTGGAACCGATGCAAGGCCAGTGCTTCCCTTTGTCGTCCCGGCAGGCGGGAAAGGGCAGCCCGAACCGCCTCTTCCCTTTGGCTGGTTTCCAGATCCTCGTCGGGACCCGGTTCGGCGCCGCCGGTATCGTGAACCCCCGGATCGAAACTGACCCACCGCAGGATCTTTCGCCTTCGCAGGCGGCTGCGGGCCAGGTTGCCCGCGATCCTGAAGAGCCAGCTCTTGAACATGCCCACCGCCTGGTAGGAGCCGGCTTTCCTGAACACCTGGACAAATGTGTCCTGGACCAGGTCCTCGGCTTCCTCCACCGAACCGGTCATGTGGATCAGAAAACTCAACACGTCCCGTTCCCACCGCTGGACGAGGAGACGGAAAGCCGCCTCCTCGCCCTCTGCGGTCCGGATCATGAGAGCATCGTCGTCCATGGTTCGGGGCATTCGGGACAATTGCAACCGTCCTGTGAGTGGTCTTCAACACGCTACCAGCTGCCGCGGGCGCCTTGCCGTCCCTGGCCCTCACCATGGTGCCCCATGCCGCGGGCACCACTCCGGCCACCTTCCCGCCGACCATCCCGGCCCTGATGGCTTTCGCGCAGCATCAGCATCTTGTCACGCTGCTCGGGTGTCAACTGCTTGCGCACTTCCAGCCTGCTGGTCAGGCGGTTGGCCTGGATCTCCGTCCGCAGGTCACCGATCTTCCCGGTCAGGTCCAGGGCGGTCTTTTCGGAGGGCTCGTCCTTGAGCATCTCGCCCTCCAGCACGTTGCGCAGGCGCATCATTTCCTTGCGCAGTTCCATGTTCTTCGCCTGGCCCTCGTCGTGGATGCCCTCGATGGCCGTGACCTGCTCATCGGTCAGTTCCAGCCGTTCGGCCAGAAATTCCATTCGATGACCGGGGCCGAATTCGCCACCACCGAATCCACCTCTGCCGCCGTGACCATTGCCTGCGCCCTTCCCTTGGGCCAGGGCCGTCCCGGCGCCCAATACCATCATCGCCGCCAGGGTCAGGAAAACCAGGGTTTTCAATCCGTTGTTTGTTCTTGCGTTCATTGTTTTTCCTCCGCTTGGGGCCGGTTGGCCCGGTAAATTGATCAAGTGCCGATTACCTCATTCAATTCACCAAACGCGGCGGCTGGAAAAAACCAGCGGAGAAAAACCAGTTTAGTATTTCAGCAAGTCGAGATTCTTCTGCAGCAACGGGTTGCCGGGAACAGCGGCCAGCCCCCGCTCGAAAACATCCCGGGCTTCCCGGCGCCGTCCCGCCCGGGCCAGGATGATACCCAGATCGATGTATCCCCGGGCATCTTCCGGATGGGTTTCGATCATGTCCCTTGCCAACGCAAGCGCCTCTTCGCCACGTCCCGCTTCGGCCAGCAGAATGGTCCGGTTGTGGAGGGTATCCGCTTCCCGGGGGTGATCCCTCAGGATGGCGCCGGTCAATTCAAGAGCTTCATCACGGCGGCCATCCTCCAGCCACAAAGCCAAAAGGGCCTTGTTAATTTCCAGGTTCCGGAAGGTAACCAGGGCCCCCTCGGCCAGGATCCCGGCGGCTTCCTCGCGCTGTCCCTTTTCAATCAGCAGGGCGGCCAGTCCCAGCCAGGGCGCCGGTCCCGCGGCATTGTTCGCCAGGGATTCCCGATAGAGATTTTCGGCGGTTGCGCGGGCCAGGGCGGATCCATCAGCATTTTCCTGATCACCAATCTCGGCCCAGCGGAGCGCCTCGTTGGCCAGGGCCTGCGCCCGCCACAGATCCCGCGTGCCCTCCAGACCCCAGGGAATCGTGACCGCCACGGCCAGGAGGCAAACGAGCATCACCAACCGGTTTTTCCGCAATATTTCCACCAACCCCGCAGTCGCCAGAAGGCAAAGTACGGGCACCATGGCCAAGCGGTATCTGGACACAACGAAAAAGAGGCTCTGGCCCGCCACCAGCACCGCCAGAACGGCCACCAACCAGCGTACCGGGGGATCCCGCCATCGCCCGACCGCCCCGGCCAGACCCAGGGCCATCAGCATGGCGAAAGGAACCGGCATCCAGGCCAATGCAGGGGCCGCGTTTCGCCAACCGGCCAGGGGTGTCAACTGGTCGATTTCCCAACCCTGCAAATGGAGCCAGACCTTTTTCAACCAGAGACCGCCTGTTCGGCCGGGGTTTCCCGCCATTACCCGCCAGGCCTCCCTGCCCCATATCCGGTCGGCGGCTGCCAATGAAGGGACCGGGCCGCCCCGCCTTTCGGCCAGGTATTCGCGGCCCGCGGGATCATGGCGCCAGTCCCCCGGTACGACCGCCACATAGAACCCGTTGGCTTCAGGGCCGTTTCCAATGAACAGATTCACCCCCGCGTTGAGGGTGGGACCCGTCAGCCGGCCGGCGATCCTGCTGTTGTGGATGACCGCCGGCGCGAGCACCGCCAAAACGGCGGCCAGCACAAGCAGGACCTGACCGGCACGGTCCCTTGTCCCTGTTGCATTCCGGACCACCAGTACCACCGCCGGAATCAGGAGCAGAAGAGCGGTGCCCCGCAGCAATCCAGCCAGCCCGAGAACCCCGCCAAGGATCAACGGATAAACGAAACCACGGCCGGGCCCACCGGCGCGGTCCGCCAGGCGGGTCATCAGGTAGACCGCGGCGGTAATCAACAGAACCAGGGGCAATTCAAGAAGGATGGACACGGCATAAACCGCGGCGGGCCGATACAGCGCGAACAGGACGGCAGGAAGCCAGAGAATCAGGTCGTTTTTCCACCCGGTTTCCCTCTCCCGGCCCGAAATACTACCGGCAATCAGGCGCAGCAGGATCACGACACCCAGCCAGCAACCGATCTGGAATATGCGGATTCCCCTCAGTTGGCCAGGTGGGAATACCCGGCTGTCGGGCACACTTTCCCCGCTGCCGGAAAGGGCAATCAGAATCGGATACAGGGGAGAGATAAAATACGGTTCCGATGCCCCGGGGAATTCTTCCGTCCAGGCGGCGGCCTGATCCAGGTAATAGACTTCGTCCAGGACCGGCACCCTGCCGAAGACGGAATTCTCGGCCTGGCCCAGGAATATCACCCAGAATACGAGGGTGACCATCGCCAGGGTCAGCGGCCAGATCCATCCACGGGAAATCCGGGAAGGTATCCGTCCGCCGGGGCCCTTCATTACACGCTGAACCTGATTTCCAGGATATCCCCGTCCTGGACCTCGTACCCTTTGCCCTCGAGACTGACCTTGTTGGCCTGCTTGGCCGCGGACATGGATCCGGCTTCCATCAAATCGTCGTAGGGCGTGACCTCGGCACGAATGAAACCACGCTGAAGATCCGAATGGATGACCCCCGCGGCAACCGGGGCCAGTGATCCCTTGCGAACCGCCCAGGCGCGGCATTCGTCCTCGCCGACGGTGAAGAAACTGTGGAGATTAAGAGCGCCGTAGGAAGCGCGGATCATCTGGTTCATGGCGGGTTCGGTGATGCCAAGATCGGCCAGGAACTCGGCTGCATCGGCGGGATCCAGTTCGGCCAGCTCCTCTTCCATCCGGGCACAAAGCGCCACGGTTTCCGCTCCAGAGGCCTTGGCCGCGGCGATGACCTCTTTTGGTGCCTCCGCGCCTTCTTCGTGGTTCAAAACCACGATCATGGGTTTGAGGGTCAGGAAGGTGTAACCAGCCGAGAGTTTGATTTCATCCGGATTGAGTTCGAGATCCCTCAGGGGGCGGTCGTTTTCGAGCTGGTCCCGGAATTTTTCCATCATGGGAGGCTCCAGGGGGTTGGCCACCTTGCCCATCCGGGTTTTGTCCTTGGTGAGACGTTCCAACCGATTTTCCACGATCTGCAGATCGGCCAGGGCCAATTCGAGAGCCATCGTTTCCAGTTCCCCGGCGGGGTCAGGCGTCCCGTAGCCGCCATCGAAACAACGGATGACCTGGGCCAGGGCATCCACCTTGCGGCCATGTTCGAGAAACCTGGTGGCTTCGCGGCCACCGTCAGCCGCCGCACCGACCTGGAACCCGGGGATATCCACCCACTCCACGGTGGCGTGAACAGTGCGCCTGGGGTGGAACATGTCCGTCAGGCGATCGAGCCTGGGATCGGGCACCCGCCCCACCGCCAGGTGGGGATCCACTCCGCCCTGCCCGGTGGGCATCCCGGCACCGGTGATCACGTTGAATAGGGTCGTCTTGCCGGTGAACTTCACCCCGATGATACCGATCTGCACTTCTGCCTCCCGTGGAACAAAATCTAGGGTCAGGTGATCAGAACACACCCCGACCCGGAGTGGAATAAAAAACACTTCCGGACAAGGGAGCCGTTACGGAGAAAAACGGGTTAGAATCCCGGCGGGGCCAGTTCCGGGGCATAAGGCAACGACCACATGGACAAGGGGCCCTGGATGTTGGCCGCATCCACGGCGGCAACCCTGATCCGGTATTTGTTGCCGTAGGTGACGGGCAGCAAGATCGATTTGGACATCACCGGGTCAAAATTCAGGGTGTCCACCTCGTTGACAAGTACTTGGGCCACATAGTGGTGCACGGTTGACCCGGTCGTGGGGGCGGTCCAGACGAATTCCACATCCGGGGCGCTCTGGCTGTTGAAGGTCTTGTTTTCCTGGACAAGGGCGGTTCCAATACCCACCACCGCGACCGCGGCCACCGCCAGGAGCACCTTCAGCATCGTCGACCTGGTTTTCTTTTGCATTTTTTTACTTCCGTTATTTAAGCAAGTGCGCATTTCCGCAGAAGACGGGCCTGGAACTAGTTCGTTCAACAACAAATATATATCGATTTTTCTTCAGACGCAAAATTAGGCATGAAAACAAAAATCACCTTTAATTAGCAGAATAATGCCTGAAAAATGAATTTCAGGGTTGCCAAACAGGGTTGAAGATCCCCATATTTACCCCGGTTGTCAAATGGCAGCCCTGTATTTCTACTCCTTGGAGGGAGGTCGGGAACTCAGAAATTCACGGAGGAATTTGATAAAATGACAGGTAAAGTCCTTATTACCCTTGGCTTTATTTTTGTCCTTTGCCAAACCCCTTTAACCGCCGGCGCAGAGACCCTTTCGGTCCCCGGTGACCACTCCACCATCCTTTCCGCTTTTAGTGCCGCCCTTCCCGGCGACAGGATTGAACTCTCCCCCGGGGTTTATTATGAACATGGCCTCCTTCTTCCTTCCGGAATCATTCTGGTCGGAATGGGATCGGAGCCCGGTGATGTTGTCATCGATGGACAAAGCCGCGGCCGGCTAATCCTGTGTGAAAGCATTGGCAAATCAAGCTTTATCGAGAATCTCACCCTGGCCAACGGCTTTGCCAGCGGTGCCTCCAGTTATGACCAGAGCGGTGGCGCCCTACTTTCCAGCAACAGCATCCTTCGCCTTACTGATTGTATATTCATCGGTAATGAAGCCGACAGTCACGGTGGGGCCCTCCGGTGCAACAATTCCGACATCCTGATCAATGATTGCGTATTCATCGACAACAACGCCCCAAATGGAGGAGGAGGAGCCGTCGACTGCAGTTATGGATCCTCTCCCCTTTTCCGGAATTGCGACTTCGAGGGCAACAACGCCGCCTGGGGAGGGGCCATTTCCTGTCGGGCGGACTCATCCCCCATTATCCGGGACAGCCGGTTCACCAACAATTCGGCCACCGGCGACCTGGGCTTCGGCGGAGCCGTATTTTCCGATTTTGAAGCCACCCCACTTTTCAGCAACTCGACCTTCTATGGGAACAACGCGGTTTATGGCGGCGCCCTGGCCAGTTTCCAGGATGCCGAAACGAACCTGGAAAGCTGCACCGTCGCCGGCAATTCCGCTGAAATAAGTGGTGGCGGCCTGTTCTGTCACGACTCCTCGCCCCGTGTGACCAACTCGATCATCGCCTTCCAGGATGGCACCGGCATCGCCGCCCAGGGCGCCGCGGTACCAGTGATTACCTGTACGGACCTGTTCGGCAACAGCCAGGGCGACTGGGTGGGCAACATAGCGGATCAAAGCTGGGTCCAGGACAACCTGTCGGTCGATCCCTCTTTCTGCTCCGATAATCCCGGCCAGGATCTGGAATTTTCCCTCCAGGACGATTCACCCTGCGGGCCGGATGCGAACTCCTGTGGAACCATCGGCGCCTGGCCTGTCGGTTGTGTGGTCGTTCCCACCCAGCTGTCCTCTTTCGACGTGGACTGGGGCGCAGATTTCGCCAAGATGTCCTGGCAGGCGCTTTCAAGCGGTGAGGAATCCACCTTCCGCCTTACAGGCGCCCTGGAATCCACCAGTGGTGACGAATGGGACATTCCCTTCCGCCACGATGGCGGCGGGTATTTCATCGCCGAGGATCACGTCTCCCGGCCCGGAAGTGGCCAGAGCTACCTCTTCCGTCTCTATATTGTTGACGGCCAAGGGGAAACATCCCTGCTCAGCGAGGTCAAGCTGCTCTCGGTGCCGGACTACCCCGGGATCCGGGACCTGAAAGCCTGGCCCAACCCCTTCAATCCCATGACCTCGATCTCCTTCAGCCTGGGCCAGACCCAGCAGACGCGGATTTCCATCTACACTGTGGACGGCCGCCGGGTCAAAACCCTGGCCAGCAGCGTATTGCAGTCCGGCCCCCAGGAGATCCAGTGGGACGGAACAGACAGCAGCGGGCGGAACGTAAGTGCTGGAGCCTATATCGCGCTGGTGGAGGGTGAGCACCAGATGCAGACCATCAAGCTGACTATGATCAAGTAGGTTGTGCCTCCGAAATTGTGTTTTTCCTCTCCCCTTGCTCCTTTTCAGGGCAAGGGGAGTTTTCTTAATATGCCATCTTCAGCTCATGCCTGCGGTTACACTTCAAAGCCCGGGTCTCAACTTTCCGGTCATAGTAGTCACTCCAGGCCGGTGGTAGTTCACATCGTGTCCTGAATATCCTCATTTGCAGCAACTCCTCGATATCCAACGGCCGGTCCATTATCCCACGCTCCATAGCCGGAGTTGGGCTTCCGCGAACTTTTTCCCTCCGACCTTTTATGTAATTCCGCCAAACCAGAAGGATCGCCAACCTCTCCGCACTCGCCTGTCTGCGCTTGGACCAGGCAATCGTCTCCCGCTTATGGTTGGCACTGCAATGCCGGATTATTAGGTCCAACAAGTTTATTTCCCACATCAAGTTGTTCTGATCCCGATGATCACTACCAAGAGTGATCCGGTGGTCAACCTGGGTGGTCAACCCTTTGAGGGACCTCTTATATGCTGGATGATCATCACTAAAGACAGTAGCTGAGGGTTGACCGTGCAGCGTAACCTCCAGCAACTCCCGCATATCCTTTTCGATAGCCTTGGGATCTGGTCGTCCGAGTTCCTTTTCCAACTTCGCGCGTCGCTTCTTTTGGACATCGGTCATCCTCCCCTTCCTTCGCAACTCACTGTCGGTGAAATAGATGATAAAATCCGTGTCTTTCTCCACGGCGATGTGGTGATGAATCGGGAAGTACTGGCTGTACTCGAAAGACTCGAACCCATCGACAACGACTTCGTGGACCGGAGGAGTGCCTCGCATCATCTGTTGATGGAAAAGCATGCAGTGGCGACCCAGTCGTGCGATGTGACGATTGATGGTTTCCTGGGTCACCTTCAAATCCTTGGCGAGCTGTCGATTGGCCATGCAACCGACAGTTTTCATGATGATCTGGGCATCGAGTTCAGGAATCTTTTGCCAGTAGGTCGTGGAGAATGTTTGTGTACTGAAACTGCGTTTACAGGTCTTGCATGTAAACCTCTGGATACGGTGTGGAGTGGTGAATCTCCGATAGTAGCCGATCTTCTTGTAGGGCCACGGATCGCCGGAGTTCTTGTGGTGTTTGCAGTTGGGGTTGGGACAAAAGGGAGGAGCCCAAGAATTTGTGGAAATTATTGAAGTAGCCATGTCCAGCTAACCGCAAGAGGTAGGCCGGACACAATCTCGAAGGCACAACCTAACCCTTATCAGGGGACTTTTCTGCGGGCCACGATTCCCGCGGCCGGACGGCCGTCAGGATCGTGGCTTTCTTCATGGGCCAGGATCTCGCAGCTTCCCGCGGGGAAATACCGCAACAGTTCATTGGGGCCCAACCGGTGGCGGGGACTGGGGTGCCCCGTATAACCCGGCGCCGACCGGAAAGTCCTCACCATGGCCACTCCCCCGACCTGCAGCAGGCGCGGGATCATCGTCAGCAGTTCCGATTGCCGGAAACGGAAGTTGAGGACCGCCGCCCAGGGCCCTTTCGGGACCACTGCGGGATCTCGCAGATCACCAGGCAGGAAGCGGCAGGTCACTTTACGGCTGGCCGCGAGCCTGTTTCCCAGCTCAAGGGCTTCCTGCTGCCAGTCGATCCCGGTAACCCGATAGCCCCGCTCGGCAAGCCAAACAACCGCGCGGCCGCTGCCGCAGGCAAGATCAAGAACCGGCCCCGCGGCCGGTGGCGGAAGCAGGTCCACGTGTCGCGCCAGCCAAAGCGGAGGTTTCCAGAGGCAATGCGTGGAGGGTCCCGATTCCTTCAGGTCATCCGGAAGTTCGCGGGCCACCTCGACAGGCAAGGCCAGTGCTGTCACGGTCGCCCGGTTCCGGCCGGCAAGATGAGAGGCCAGCAGGTCGATTTCATCCTGCCGGGTACCAACCACCAGCAGTGGATCGTGGCGGGGAGGTAAAAAGATGGACGGCAGCTCCTTTTCCAGGAACTTCGGAACCATCCACCGGTTACCCTCTGCCTCCAGGGGATGGCTGGCCGACCTTGCCAGATGACCTGCCCGGAATGCATCAGGCGGGCGTACATCCAGCACATTGCCCATTGACCAGCCCGGAGCGGACTGCAGGCGGGACAGAAAATCTTCCATATCGGACGGAGCCATGAAATCCCTCCCGAAAACAGGGTTGGCGAACCTGGCCGCCGTTGTCTAGACTGAGCCGACGAATTGGCCCCCTGACGGTCCTGCTTTATTATGGACCAAATGAGCCGATGTCAAAGAAGCATCATCCCATGCTTCACATTTTTTGATTCGACCCCGTTCCAGGGATTCCACCAGCCCGACCGGAATCCAGGAGTAGATAATGCCAACGATTCAAACCTTCGTCGTCACACCGAACCTTCCGGACCCCCTCAAGCCCCTGTTGGACATTGCCCGCAATATCTGGTGGTCCTGGAACGTGGAAGCCATTTCCCTGCTGCGCCGGGTCGACCCCGACCTGTGGGACAAGCACGATGGCAATCCCGTGGCCGTGCTGGGTTCCCTGTCCGCCGAGAGGGTAAGCGAACTGGAGCGGGACCGGGCCTTCCTGGCCCATCTGGAAAGGGTACGGAGCGACCTTGATCGGTACCTCAACCTGGACTCCTGGTTCGACGGTGAGCACGAAAACCTCAAGAACGGCCTGATCGGCTATTTTTCCCTGGAATTCGGGCTCCATGAATCCCTGCCCCTGTATTCGGGCGGCCTCGGCATCCTGGCCGGCGACCATCTGAAATCCGCCACGGATCTTGGCCTGCCCCTGGTCGGTATGGGACTGGCCTATCAATACGGATATTTCCGTCAGTATCTCAACCACGACGGCTGGCAGATGGAGGAATATCCGGTCAACGATTTCTATAATATGTCCATGTCCCTGGAACAGGATGAAAACGGCCACGACCACATGATCGAGGTCCACTATCCCGGCCGCGTCGTGAAGGCGAGGATCTGGCGCCTCCAGGTCGGACGCAATCCCCTGTTCCTGCTGGATACCAACATCCCTGAAAACCAGGCCGATGACCGCGAACTCACCAGCCGCCTCTACAGCGGGGACCACGACATGCGCATCCGGCAGGAGATCCTGCTGGGCATCGGCGGATTGCGCGCCCTGATCAAGCTCGGTTTCGAACCGACTGTCTGCCATTTGAACGAGGGGCACTCGGCCTTTCTCGCCCTCGAGCGCATCAACCTGCTGATGAAGAACCAGAACCTGGATTTCGATACGGCTTTCGAGGTGGTTCGCGCCAGCAACGTTTTCACTACCCACACACCGGTCCCGGCGGGCAACGATCATTTCCATCCCGACCTGGTCCGCACCTATCTGAAGCCCAAGGCCGATGAACTTGGCATCGACATGGAGCGTCTGCTGGCCCTGGGCCGCCAGGATCCCTCCAACAAGGCGGAAACCTTCTGCATGACCGTCCTGGCCCTGCGCCTGAGCCGGTTCGTGAACGGTGTGAGCGAGCTCCACGGGCACGTGTCGCGCAAGATGTGGCAGCAGGTCTGGCCGGGTGTGCCCGCCGAGGAGATTCCCATCGCCCACGTGACCAACGGCATCCACACCCGCAGTTGGCTTTGCACCGAAATCGCCCGTCTCTACGACCGTTACCTGGGTCCCCGCTGGTTCGAGGACCCGACCAACAAGACCCTTTGGGACCGCGTGGACCAGATCCCGGACGCCGAATTGTGGCGTTCACACGAACGCATGCGCGAACGTCTGGTAGGGTTCGTTCGACGTCGCCTGCGCAACCAGCTTCGCACCCGGGGAGCCAAGCGTTCCTGGATCCGTCAGGCCTCCGAAGTGCTTGATCCCGAGGCGTTGACCATCGGTTTCGCCCGACGGTTCGCCACCTACAAGAGGGCCGCCCTCATCCTGAGTGATCCCGCCCGCCTGAGCCGTATCCTGAATGATCCCGACCGGCCTGTTCAGATCATCTTCGCGGGCAAGGCACACCCCAAGGACCATCCCGGCAAGGAATTGATTCGGCAGCTCATCCACCAGGCCGAGCAGGACGAATTCCGCAAGCGCATCGTCTTTGTCGACGACTACAACATCGAAGTCGCGCGCTACCTCGTGCAGGGAGTCGACATCTGGCTGAACACCCCCCGCCGCCCCCTGGAGGCCAGCGGGACCAGCGGTATGAAGGTCCCGCCCAACGGCGGCATCAATCTTTCCGTACTCGACGGCTGGTGGTGTGAAGGCTATAAGCAGGACAACGGCTGGGCCATCGGCGCGGGTGAGGAATTCGAGGACCAGGCCTACCAGGACGACGTGGAAAGCACGGCCCTGTACGACCTGCTGGAGAACGAGATCGTCCCCACTTTCTACGAACGCAGCAGTGACGACGTCCCCCGTGAATGGACCCGCATCATGAAAAATTCCATGCGGACGGTGAACGCCGAGTTCAACACCAACCGCATGGTCGAGGAATACACCGAGCGCTTCTACATTCCCTGCATAGAAAACGCCAAGCGGCTGGGTGCGGACGGTTTCACGGCCGCGAAGGAACTCGCGGCCTGGCGCGGCCGGATGAACGCCGGTTGGGATCAGCTGAGAATCATCGAAGTGGACGCGCCCCCGCTTTCGGCCCAGCCCATGGGTTCGACCCTGCCGGTGAAGGCGACTCTCCATCTGGGCGATATTCCAGCCGACGAAATCCTGGTCGAGGTGTACCACGGGTTATTGGATTCGTCCGGAGAGATCGTCAACGGCGAAACCGCCACGCTGTTCGCGGGTGAAGCCGACGGCGATGGTACGGTGACCTTCTCCGGCGATATCGCCTGTCGCAGGGCAGGACGCCGGGGATTCACAGTGCGGGCCGTGCCGCGCAAGGATGGTTATCCCCTGGACCGGTTCGAAACCGGCCTGGTCTCCTGGTGGGACGACCCTTCAGGCGGCGTTGCCCAGGACCAGTCCGGGGCCCGGAGCACTACCGTTCACCGCGCCTGATAAGACGGCCTGAATCCCTCGTGGGAACCGGCCTGGCCAAACATATCGGCGATGAGCTTCTGCTCCTGCTCCGGCGACCTGCCAATATACGGCCGCATGGCCAGGTCCCGGTTCTCCGTGTGGACCATGGCCAGGTAGGAAGCCAGGTTTCCGTCGAGTTCCTGGCGCAGGCCGATTGCTTCATCCCGCCGTCCCAGTTCTTCATACAATTCGAGGACCCTCACCGGATACTCGGAGGGTCCCGGGTCCAGGCGATGCGCGCTCCGGGTCAGATGGAGCGGGATGATCCGGAGTCCCTTTTCCCGCAGGACAACCCCGCTGTCGTCCAGATGCCGGGCCATGGTCGGAGGGTCCCAGACGAAAGCCATCGCCACCAGGGTGCACACCAGGGCCCCGGCGTACCAGTCGCCCCGCATCTTTTTCTGGATACCGGGGTCACCCATCATCTGACGGGCGCCTTCCAGGGCCTGGGCCATCCAGCCTATAAATCCGGCCGCCAGGATTCCCGCTGACACCATGAAGACTCCCTCGATAAACGCGGGATGGATGGATCCCGCCCCGACCCCCTGATTGCGGCTCCAGATCTGCAGGCCGTTGGCCAGAACCAGGGCCGCACCGACAATCGGCCACCCCGCCCAGATCACTGCCGCACCCCGCCTGGCGCAACCGGCCAGCAGCAGCCCCAATCCCGGAGCAATCAATCCCACGACCCCCACCGCCCAGGGCTTGCGCAACATGGAAGGCAATTTTTGTTGGGGATGCTTCTCACTGCTTCCGGCCAGATATGCAGTGCGAGCCCAGACCGAAAAGGCCGTCACCATTACCAGCGCCCCGATCAGGGCCAATGGCCACAGCGGCAAGCCCTTTCCGGTGATATCCAGAATAAAACCACGACCGGCAATCATACCCATGCCGGCGGTGCCGCTGATCATGCCCGCGGTGAGCAATCCCTTACGGTTTCGGTTTTCCGGATTGAAATGAACGGAGAACGGTCCCAGCAGATATGTCAGGATAACCAGGGAAGCAAATTGCACTCCCTCGCTGGGCGGTTTGCTTTCCTTATGGGACTGGGCTTTGGGGGCCGGCTTCGGTTTCGAGGCCGGTTTGGGCGACCGGAAGCGGGCCCGGCTTACCGGAGCGACATCCCTCGGTTCCTTGACGGGGGCCTTGGTTTCCAGATCTTCCCCCAATTCGATCGAATAGATTTTTTCGTTGTTATACATGGCGGTGCCTTCAGGTCTGATGCCGCTTTGTCATTTGCGGCCTGGTTACATCCCCCTCGAATTCACCACCGGAATTTGCAATTAGTATTCCGCGTCCCTATTTCGCACCCAACCCGGGCACGATTCCCTGCAGATCGGCCACGTATTGTTTGAAAAGGCGGCGCCCCAGGGGGGTGACCCGGATCAGGGTCAGGGGTTTCTTGCCCTCGAAGGTTTTTTCGATGCTGACCAGTCCCCCCTCCTCCAGCTTGCTCAGGTGTACGGAGAGGGTGCCATCGGTAAGCTGGAGGCTGTTGCGGAGAGCGGTGAAGGCGTGGGCTTTTCTGGCGCGCAGCAGAAAGGACAGGATCAGTAGCCTGACCCTGCCATGGATGAGTGGCGATAAGGGAGCGCGTTCCCGGTCGCCCGGTGAACCTGGTCCCGTATGTCCGGTTCCTGCCACGACCTCCGGCCTCCTTGCCGGGCGTCATCGCCTACTCCGTCCTCCGGCCACATCCTTGTGACCACATGGGTCCGGAGTGGATTCGCTGTGCAGGGACCGGTCGCCGTGGGAAACATCCCGCCGACTTCCGGTCCCTGTGTCTCAGGAAAGGCCGCCCTGCCTTTCCTGAAGCGGGTTCATCGGATGGCTTTGGCCTCCGCCCGCCAAAAATCTTCCCCGAATCCTTTCGGGTGAAGATGGTTGGCGAGGGGGCGGCTGGCACCCAGGACCAGTGATCCGCCCCCCGCTTGCCGCTCGGAGATCCTTCTCCGGCCCCATTCGGGGGTCCTTGGCCGATGGCCGTTGCTCCGTCGGGACCCGGCGAAACCATCTCGACAAACCAAACCCGGAATACCAAAAACCTCTCCGGGTCGATCTTGCGGGTAGTCTTCGTCACCGGAAATCCTTCTCCGGTTCGGATGTCCAAACAACCAACCGCAGTACTTTAATATTCCAAGTACTTTTATATTTCAAGTAGAAAAACCAATTATTTCAAAGTTTTTTCGAGGGCTTTTTTACAGTTTCAGGAAGGGCCGAATAAACCCGCTCAAAACGGGGTTTCCGGCTGGACTTGGCGGCGCGCGGAGTTATCTTGATCCGGACTGTCAGAGGCGGGTAAACCCTCCCGCAACACCATCATTCCAGTAATAATTCCATGAAGGAGGTTGTCATGAAGGCGGAAAAGCTCATCAGGATCGAGGACCAGTACGGGGCCGATAACTATCACCCCCTGGACATTGTCATCAAGAAAGCCGAAGGCGTTTGGGTCGAAGACGTCGAGGGCAACCGTTTCATGGACTTTCTGGCCGCCTACAGCGCCGTGAACCAGGGTCACTGCCATCCCCGGCTGCTGAAGGCCCTGCGCCGCCAGGCCGCCAAGGTCACCCTGACCAGCCGCGCCTTCCGCAACGACCAGCTGCCCTACTTCTGCGAGGAAGTCTGCGAGCTGACCGGTTACGAAAAGGTCCTGCCCATGAACTCCGGCGCCGAGGCCGTGGAGACCGCCATCAAGGCCGCGCGCAAGTGGGGCGAGAAAATCAAGGGGATCAAAAAGAACAAGGCCGAGATCATCGTCTGCGCAGACAACTTCCACGGCCGCACCACCACCATCGTGGGCTTTTCCACCGAGGACCAGTACAAGGACGGCTTCGGCCCCTTCACCCCCGGGTTCAAGATCATCCCCTTCGGTGACGCCGCCGCGCTGAAAAAGGCCATCAACAAGAACACCGCCGCCTTCATGGTGGAACCGGTCCAGGGCGAAGCGGGCATCAACATCCCGCCCAAGGGTTTTCTCAGGAAGGCCGCCGCCCTGTGCAAGGAAAACAACGTGCTGTTCATCGCCGACGAGATCCAGTCGGGCCTGGGCCGCACCGGCAAAATGTTCGCTTACGAACACGAAGGTATCCGGCCCGACGGTGTGATCATCGGCAAAGCCCTCAGCGGCGGATTCTACCCCGTTTCGGCTTTCCTTTCGGACTCGGAAGTCATGAGTGTCTTCAATCCCGGCGACCACGGTTCGACGTTTGGCGGCAACCCGCTGGGCATGGCCGTCGCGCGTGAGGCCTTGAAGGTGCTGGTCGAAGAAAAGCTGGTGGAAAACAGCGCCAAGCTGGGTCCCTGGTTCATGGGTGAACTCAAGGCCATGAAATACAAGAGCATCAAGAAGGTGCGCGGCCAGGGGCTGTTCATCGGGTTGGTTCTCGACCGCCCGGCCCGTCCCTACTGCGAGGCACTGATGGCTGAAGGGATGCTGTGCAAGGAAACCCACGAGAACGTGATCCGGTTTGCTCCTCCTTTGGTCATCACCAAAAAGGAACTGAACATGGCGTTGCGGAAGATCAACAAGGTGTTCAAGAAGCTGGGTTAGGCAGGGGCTTTTACCCGCGGATTGAAGAAGGCCCGGAGCCGATTGGTTCCGGGCCTTGGTTTTTTTGAGGGTTTACCATGGCATCGATATTGTCAGCAATGTCTATCTGCCAAGTTTCCAAAAGTGCCGCCAGCCCAGGAAGACACCAGAATGATCCGGGCGCCTCAAATACCACAACAAGCCCAGAACCACAACCACCGCCAGGACGGTCATCACGATCCCAGTCGTAACCCGGGATGTTCCTTTTGCCCCCAGAACATCCTCCAGGGAGCCCGACACGGCCCCCACCACAGCAAAGGCCAGGCGGTCGCGGGCGATTGAATCCTTCAGCGGCCATGGCGCCCCTTGCGTACTGGGCCGCCACGTCCCTGTCCTGACCCTTCCTTAATCCTTCGTAGAACAATTCCATGAACCGGCGGCTGGCGAAATGATTTCAGCCCATTCGAAATGTCGGAATAAGGCAGACAAGCCCAGTGGAAAACTCAGGAACGAAATTGCTCCCGGAGCCGCTGGAAACGGTTCACGTATATGATTTCGAAAAGATCCCGGTGTTCGGGGAAGTGCTTTCCGCACCATTTGCGCAGATTGAGGATTTCGATATCGATATCAACATCCGGGTAATCGCTGGCAACGATAAGGAAACAGATGCGGTCTGCCTGGCGCTTCAAATCATCAGCAGGATCGGGCACGGCAGGCTTCCTGAACAGCAAGTCGAGAGCTTGGCTGGGCCTGACCATCATTCGCCTCCTCATCGACAATCTAGACCGCTGGTTGAGGGATGGCCATCGTATTTGAGAGGGAGGTTGTGCCGTCACGACTAAAAGATGAACAATCCAACATTTTTTACAATCAGGTCTCCTGGATTGATATAATCCTGCCATAAGGTTGATTTCCTTCGCCGGGGCCCGCCCCCCCCCATTGAGGTCTCACTCATTCGAGGAGCGGCATTATGAAGAGGATGGTTCTAGCCCTGACTTTGACGGCTTTTACTCTCAGCGGATCCGCTTTCGCCCAGAACCCAACCAACACGGATAACATTGGCCTGTACCTGACGCCCGGTGGTTATGCTGATCCCGGCGCCGAGGACGGTACCGGTAGCTGCGGCGCATTTGGGGAGAATGAAATATTTACCGTGTTTGTGGTTCTTTCCGAGCTCACTTACGATGAAGTATGGGCCTGGGAAATCAAAATTACTCCTCTCAACATGTTGTTCATGGGGGACACTGTTTACGGAAATCACATCAACGCCGGTACCCTGGACAACGAGTATATTGTCGGTTTGGCCGATCCGTTATTCGCCATGGACGGAGCCGTTGTTGTGGCCGAAATCCTGTATTCGGTCAACAGCTACTACAATGACATTTCGCAGCCGAGTTACGGCTTCCTCGAAGGTATCGAATTCAGCTTGCTTCCGAGTGGTGCTCCGGCCTATCTGGAAGTCCCCGGCAGCACGGGTGTCGAACTGCATTTGGCCATTGGCGATCCCATAAACCCTTCCATTCCCCAGATGATCATTAACGGCGATTGCAATGTGGTCGGAACGGAAGAATCCACCTGGGGTGGTTTGAAGAGTCTGTACCGATAGCAGCAACACTCAACAAAGGACAACGGTGCAAGGTCGTTTGGAAAGGGGAATGACCGGGTGGAATTTCGAATCCACATTCGAGATGTCGGGAAAAGGCAGGCAAGTTCAGCTTCAGAGTACAGGAAAGGCCCGATGGATTAAATGGTAGGCAGAGGGGGCCGCCCGCCCCCAGTCCCTCCCAAATATTCCGTCCGCAGTGATATCATTGCAGTTACGTAGACCCAGGTATAGCATGTCTGGATGTTCAAATTTATCCTTCACGCTTTCGCTGCGGCCCTCCGATCCCGCAGACAGCTCGCCCTGGAAAACATCGCACTGCGCCATCAGCTTGAGGTTCTACAGCGCAACTCTAAGCGACCTAGGTTGAAGCCGTCGGACCGTGCTATGTGGGCCATGCTCTCCCTCATTCTCCCAGATTGGAAACGTCACCTGATTATCGTCCAACCAGATACTGTCATCCGCTGGCACCGAGCCGGTTGGCGACTTTGTTGGCGCTGGAGAAGCAATCCAAGAAGAGGCAGGCCCAAGGTGTCTGTCGAGGCCCGCACCCTGATAGGACGGATGTCACTGGAGAACCCGCTCTGGGGTGCCCCGCGCATCCACGGTGAATTGCTGAAGCTCGGCCACGAAGTCTGCGAGACATCCATCGCCAAGTACATGGTGCAGCGGCCTGGTACACCCAACCAGACCTGGCATACTTTCATCCGCAATCATATGGCCGAGATCGTCGCCATCGATTTCTTCACGGTCCCGACCGTTACCTTTCGGACGTTCTATG
>Ga0164313_10001175_pt1 | contig 22900 bp, 22 predicted proteins | sample GuaBasSedimGuay4_FD_113735 | JGI IMG/M metagenome (GOLD analysis project Ga0164313, IMG submission 113735) | Subseafloor sediment microbial communities from Guaymas Basin, Gulf of California, Mexico - Guay4, Core 4569-4, 0-3 cm | ecosystem: Environmental > Aquatic > Marine > Hydrothermal vents... | reverse complement strand
TAACATATCATGAAGGAGAAAATGTTGAAATTCCAAATGTTACAATACATCGCATTCCATCTGTCCCCGGGTTAAGAGATATCAGGCCTGGTTTTTCATTTAAAAAAATTATCTGCGACATAATGATGCTGTGTATGTGCTTTAAGATTGTTTGTAAAACAAGGTACGATTTGGTTCACGCAGTTGAGGAATCTGTCTTTATAGCTATGTTGTTGAGATTGTTTTTTAGAATTCCTTTTGTATATGATATGGACTCATCTTTGTCCCGGCAAATGACAGATAAGCATCGAATCCTTCTGCCAATAAGGGGCGTTATGGAATCAATCGAAAAGATGGCGGCAAAGTATAGTTCAGGCATAGTTGTCGTATGTAAATCACTTGAAAAAATTGCAAGAAAGTATGCCCCAAACAATCTGTTGGTGCGTTTAGAGGATATAAGCCTGCTTGATGGTGAGCCGCGAGAATGTGAAAAAATATATAACACATCAGAGATTAGTGGCGCCACTATCATGTACGTTGGAAACCTGGAAAAGTATCAAGGCATTGATCTCCTTTTAGACAGTTTCAAATTGGTTCTGGAGAAATTTGCCGACGCCCATTTAGTGATTATAGGAGGAAGTGTTGAAGACATAACAGCTTATAAGGATTTATCATGTCAACTTGGCATAAACAGTAACGTCCGTTTTGTTGGTCAAAAACCGGTTTCGCAATTAGGATCTTACCTCAGTCAGGCGGATGTTCTTGTTTCTCCAAGGATCCAGGGCGAAAATACACCTATGAAAATTTACTCGTATCTTGATTCCGGCAGGCCATTACTGGCGACATACCTTCCAACACATACCCAGGTGCTTGATAACCAGATAGCATTATTGGTGCAACCGGAACCTGATGCAATGGCAGATGGAATAATTTCACTGATCGACGATATTGATTTGGCAACCGCACTGGCCTTTCGTGCAAAAGAACGGGTTAAACAAGAATACAGTTTTAAAGCATTTCAAAAAAAACTGTTGGGATTTTATGAAACCATCAATGCTGTTAAGGACGAAAATTTTTATGAGGCGTTTAAATGAAAATATTAGTTACAGGGGGTAAGGGCTTTCTTGGAAGTCATCTTGTGGCCGGGCTGGTCAAAGATGGAGAAGAGGTGCGTATTTTTGCGCACAAACATCAAGATACCAGTAAAAAAGATCTTGCTGAGGAGAATGTTGTATGGGGTGATATAAGAGATCAAACTGTTGTTGAGAAAGCTATCAATGGCGTTGATAAAGTGATTCATCTTGTGTCCAATTTTCGGAAAGGCGGATCAGATAAAAATGAGGCGTACAGCATTAATGTTGAAGGCACGAATAATGTTTTAAATGCCGCCCTAAAACACAAGATCAAACAGCTCATTCATTGCAGTACTATTGGTGTGCATGGTAATGTACGTTCCATTCCTGCAGATGAAGAAACGGATTTCAATCCGTGTGACCTTTACCAGGAAACAAAGTTGATAGCTGAGAAACGAGTTTGGGAGTTTTACAAAGAGACAGGATTACCGACCACGGTGATTCGTCCGATTTCCCTGTTTGGGCCTGGTGACCTTCGCATGCTAAAGCTCTTCCGAATGATTAAAAAAGGCCGCTTCTTTATGGTAGGAAAAGGGAATGCGCTGTTTCAGCCGGCTTATATCGATGATGTGGTTCGTGGTTTTCTCCTTTGCCTTAATAATGAAAAGGCAATTGGAGAAGCCTTCATAATTGGAGGTGACGAATATCTGCCACTGAAAGCGTTAGTTCGGCTAATCGCATCTGAACTCAAGGTGCCCCCGCCGAAACTCAAAGTTCCCCTGGCACCGGTTCTATGCTTAGCCACGTTATGTGAGCACTTTTGTATTCCCTTCGGTATTGAACCTCCTCTGCACAGGCGCCGAGTCAGCTTTTTCCAAAACAATAGAGCTTTCTCCGTCGAGAAAGCAAAACGGATCTTGGGATATGAACCCCACGTCTCTCTCAGGGAGGGAATTCAAAGAACCATTCAGTGGTATGAAGATCACGGATGGCTATAGGTTTAAGTCATGAATGAAATGAAAGATACATTAAAAGCAAAGGAAATTTGGAGTCCGGAAGAGCAAGGTCTTGAAAGAACAGAGTTTCAGACCGCCTTGACTGATACTAAAAAGTCAGCTCTGAAAAAGTATCAGGAGATTGTGACTGGTTCATCAAATTTGATGGGATTAATTAAATACGAAGTCTTGACCGGCTTGTTGGGGCCACTACCTGGAGCAGCAGGTTTGGTTCTCAGAAAAAAATATTTCAAATCATTTCTGGGTAAAGTCGGACAAAATGTTGTGTTTGGCAGGTCTATAACCATCAGGCATGCTCATAAGATTTACATCGGCAACAATGTAGTCATAGATGATTATGCCGTGCTCGACGCAAAAGGAGCAGATAATAATGGTATTCTAATAGGCAACAATGTTATGATTGGAAGGAATACAGTAATCAGTTGCAAGAATGGCAACATCACTATTGGGGATAATACAAATGTTGCGATGAACTGCTTCATCCAATCTGCAAAAGAAGTAATGATAGGCAGAAATGTTCTCTTCTCGGCCTATTGTTATGTTATCGGAGGCGGAGACCACAAGACAGATCGGACGGATATTCCCATCATTACTCAGGGCCAGGTGGTCAGGGGAATCAATATTGAGGATAATTGCTTGCTTGGAGCTGGAGTGATGGTTCAAGACGGGGTAATAATAGGGAGGGATAGTATCGTTGGTACCGGTGCGGTTGTAACAAGATCTGTTCCGGAATTCAGTATTGCTGCTGGCGTCCCCGCCAAGGTATTGAGAAAGCGAACTCCAAAATCTGAACGTAGGGATAATTTATGATAAAAGTTCTACACGTTGATAGACAAGCTGTCTGTTGGAGTCCCGGCAAAAACCATCAAGTTTCGGGCTGTTTGAGTGGTTTTTGTTGATCATGAACAAGTCCAAAGCTAAATATCTGCTGAAGCTGATTGTCGGTCTGTCGATCATCATTGTCATCCTGACACAGATCAACTGGCATGATTTTATGGAAAGTATCAGGAGGGCCAATGTAGCCTTGCTTCTGCTGGCTTTCCTGCTGCTGTTTGTGGAACGTGTTTGGGCCGTGTTTAAATGGCGAGAGCTGTTAAGGATGCAGGACTTTCAGGTGTCTCTGTGGGGTCTATTTTGCATTTATACTATTGGTGCCTTCTGGGGTCTTTTTCTTCCATCTAGTCTCTCTACAGATGTGGTCAGGGGCTATTATCTTTCCCGAAAAATATCAAATATGGCCATGTCAACTGCTTCAGTGGTCGTTGACCGGATGATGGGACTTTTTTCCCTGTTGTTTCTCTGTGGGGTGAGTATCCTGTTGGCAGAAGATCTCTTTGATCGCTCTATTGCCAGTTCTATTCTACCGTTTTCAGTGGTCAGTATTATAGCGGCTGTTCTGGCCTTTCAGGAAGGAATACCTGATTTTCTCGAACAAAAGGTGTCTTTTTTTTCCAGAAACCCCATAGGGCAGAAGGTGCTGAAAATGCATCGTGCATTTCATAGCTTTAAGCAATATCCTGGTGCCATGTTCAAGGCATTTCTCTATTCTTTAATCCTGCAGGTTATTCGTGTAATGACTATCTATGTGACAGCACTTGCGTTCTCGTTGGAGGTGGAGTTGGGAAAAGTCTTTTTAGTTGTTCCTGTTTCGGTTATTATTATCATGCTACCCTTGTCAGTTGGCGGTTTGGGGGTTCGTGAGGGATCATTTGTTGCACTTTTTGCTCTTGTTGGTGTCTCCGTTAATGATTCTTTTATTATCGCCAGTACCAATTCAATTATGGTGGCCTTCATTGCCCTGTTGGGAGGGTTGATTTTCTTGATGTACCGAAGTGAACTCGAACGAGAAAAATATTCTGGAAAAGTTATTCATGAGTGAGCAAAATTTCACCGCCAAAGATGTAACTGTCGCCGTATTGAATTATAATGGCGTTGACAAAATTCCAGACCTGTTTGCCTCTATAGAGAGGCTGACTACCCCACCTGCCGAGGTAATTATGGTGGATGATGGTTCCACTGATTTCAGCACTCAATGGGTGCAGGAGCATCATCCACATGTTCGGATCATTACCTTTCCAAGGAATACCGGTATGTTAAATGTTGTGCGCAATGCCTCACTCAAGGAGGCTAAAACTGATTTGGTATTTATTCTGGATAACGATGTTGTCTTGCTGAAAGATTGTTTGGAAAAGGCTCTGGTGGCAATGAATACCATGCCCGATGCAACGGTGTGTGCAACAAGGGCTGTCCACGAAGAAGATCCGGATCGTATCTATCAGGATGGGCAACTTCTCCACTACGTTGGGGCATCACCAAATATCAATCGTGATAAAACTATTGCAGAGGCAGATACAGAGCCGCGTCTGAGCATTGGCTGGGGTGTGCAACTCATAAACAGAAAACGTTCTGCCATTGTTGGTTGGTTTAATGAAGAATATTTTATGGGTTGGGGCGATGACGGCGAATTTAATCATAAACTGAATATTGCCGGCTTGAACTGTTATCATGTTCCAGCCTCAGTAGTCATTCATAAACGCCATACAAGTTCCAAGCGTTATTTTGGCACGGTTACCAATCGCTGGCGATTTATTCTTGAAATGTATCACATCAAAACACTGTTCCTGGTCTCACCAGCACTGCTATTGTATGAATTACTACTTATGGCCTTTCTGGTTATGAAGGGGAGTCTGTGTGATTATTTTAGGGGGATGATGCATTTTGCTAAAAATATCAAGAGGATATTGGCTGAGCGAAAAAAAATACAAGCACGGCGTATGATTCCGGACAGGCAACTTATTGGCAATGGCGATATCTTTGTCTACACTGATGAGTTTTCTTCTCCTGTCTTAACTGTTGGATATAAAATGATGAATTTTCTTTTTAATAGCTACTGGCAAATAATCAGAAAATTAATATAGATGAGTTGTTTCTGATTATTTTTTAACAAAGGAGGAATACGCAGGCTGAGGCTGGTATTATCTAAATGGGATTGTATTGCTTATTAGCAGTTTATTTCTTATGGACATCAATCTGAATATCTGGAGGGAATAAGAAAATGAGCGCAATTCTTTTTCATTCTGTCAAACGGTATTTTGTTTTGGTTGCTATCATTGTTGTCTTATCGGGAGTGCAAAGTACTCGAGTCTTTGCTGTTAATCAAGTGGGATTATATGATGTGTGGGAGACTCAAGTCACAAACTACAGCAGCTATTCAAATCCCTTTGATTTCCGAAAGATCGAACTTCAAGCCGCCTTTACCTCGCCCTCGGGAAGGTATGTCAATTTCTTTGGCTTTTACGATGGAGATGGAAGCGGGAGCCAGGCTGGCAATATCTGGAAGCTGCGATTTATGCCTGACGAGATAGGTGTCTGGACATATACCTACACTTGGAGCGATGGTACGCTTGGAGGTTCTGGCGATTTCTCAGTAATACAATCAAATAATAAAAAAAATCATGGGCATGTACATGTTGATACTAACAATCCGAAATATCTTGTTCACGATGATGGCACTGCCCATTATTGGTGGGGTGCGAACTGGATCAATGCTAAAGCATATGGGCCGCAACATATAGAGTGGGTTATCAATGAAAAGCATATAACAGATGAAACATTTATCACCCTCCTCGATACCCTGGAAAAATATAAACATAATGGTCTGTTAATAAAGATATCATTATTCCCTCTTGAGGAAGATAAATACACCTGGAATCTAAAATGGATTCATCGTGCTGAATGGTTGGTTAAAGAAATGCAGGCTCGCGGTATTTATGCGCAGATTAACTTTTTTGATACATGGTCTCGTGAAAAGAATAGCCTGGATAATAATACAGATGGTAAACAGCAAGTTTTTAATGTATGGGAGCCGGGTGATGAGGGTGCCAAAAAAAACTATATTAAAACAATTGTTTCGAGATTTGCCGGTTTTTCTAATGTGTACTGGGAGCTTGGCAATGAAATGGAGCATTTGCCAAATTCAGGGACAGATTTTGTGGAACAGGCTAACAGTAAGTACATTCCATGGATACGCCAATATGATCCGTATGATCTTCCAATTGGTCTTTCCGAAGGATGTTGGAGAACGGCTGATGTTGACATCGGTTTTTTACATCAGCCAAATACCCTTTTTACCTCTCCATCTGAAGATACCCGGGATCGGCCGATAATAATGAACGAACTTGTTTCCGGCGGAATCACAGGGTCTTTGTGGGAGGATTCAACTATTCGGCACGATGACAATCGTGTCGTTTACAGAAAAACATTTTGGCTGATGTTTATCTTGGGTGGCTCGGGCTCCAGCAATGCAACCTGGCTTGATTTTAGTACTCCCTTAAATCAGGCCGTCAAAAATGTAATGAATGACCAAATGTATCTACGATACTTTATAGAAAGTCTTCCTGTGAATATTAATGCGATGATACCAGATAGCTCTTTTGTTATTTCAGGCCCCGGCACTTATAAGACGCGCTGTAAAACGGGTATTATCTATGTCAGTTATTTCCACCTGTCAGCTAATGAGGCGATGCAGAAAGGCAGTGTAAAGGTTAACCTCCCTGAAGGCAATTACAGGATTGAATGGTTTGACCCAATAAGGCACGGAACATATACACCAAAAAAGATGGTTAGATCGGAGGGCAGGGTGGTTTCAATAGAACATCCAGAGTTTCTTGAGGATATAGTTTTGTTGGTAAGGAATGATTCGTTATAATTGCAAGCAAATCATCTGAGAAGCAATACCAACCTGCTACAAGCGGTAGTAGAAATTTCTTGGATTACCTTTTGTGTTGAATTATGCCACTACCAATAGCCCATTCGGCTGCCGGACTTGCCGGATATCTTGCCTTTAGAAAAACGAATCCGGACAGCCCACCGAAACAAGAAATATTCCTGTTGGGACTATGTCTGTTCCTTGCCAACCTTCCGGATCTGGATTTTATACCCGGTTTCTTGTGTGGCGACCCTGGCAGATTTCACCACGGGTTCAGCCATAGCCTTGCTGTCGGGCTGATTGGGACACTGATATTTTACCGATTTATAGGACACAGGCTCAGGTGGATTTCAAAAAAACGGGTTTTCGTCTGTTGCCTTGTATCACTCCTGTCTCATCCCATTTTGGATTACTTTTCCGCTGTTCCGTGATGTCCAGAGGAATCAAGACACCAGATTCTTACCGTCTTGGATTTTATTAGATTTGCCTTGAAGTTTGCTCACCATTAGGGTAAATTCTGTCTAAAAGATGAAACACCAGCTAATATTTATCATAAAACTCATAATGTAAGAGCGTTATATATTAAAACATAATTGGTTTTTAAATATCTTTCATATGTGTTCCTCAGGCTCCGCTCGTCCTTGATAAGGAGGCCAAATGGCTGTACTACGCTATTATGAGTTCATTTTGCGCTTTGTAATCAAGGATTGCTCGATTTTATAAAATAAAGCCATAAGATGTCCCCCCCACGCACTCTTGCAAGAATTTAACAACTTGCACAAATCGTTCGAACAAATTATAGTATCCGAAAACGTTTGGGGAACTTTTATTAATATCACGCACATGAGGTGCAGCGATGGAAGCGAGAGGGATTTTACTGGAAATACCCGCCGATATACTGAGAGCGGTAAGACTGCCTTCAAAAGAAATAGAACCCGAATTTCGTATTTATGTCCAATACTTGACCAAAGAGCAGGCCTGCCTTTTTACTTTGCAAGAGCAAAGCAAGATGTTGTTGGATTTACATAATCCCAATTCCACCAAGCCCCTTAAAAGCTCAATTTTGGGGTCAAAAAAGCGGGTTTTGATGATAGCCGGTCAATAAACTATGAAAACTAACAAGGTTATTGCCCCCTTTTTATGGCTGGATGCATTTTTAGGAAGGACAGGAGGATCAAATATGAGTAATATCAGTGTTAATGAAGTGATTAAAGAATTTGGCGAGCTTCCTTATGCAGATAAGGAATACGTTGCAGAGATAATAAGAAAACAGGTGATTGAGTTGAAGAGAGAGAAGCTTGCACGGAGGGCTCAAGACGCTAAGATGAATCTTGAAAAGGGGTTTGTCAAAAGCGGTGGCATAAATGAGTTGTTGGATGACCTCGAAAGTGATTAAAGCCGCATGGGATGAAGGGTTCAAAAGGTCTTACAAAAAGCGAGTAAGGAATAATTCAAGACTGAAAAAGAAATTCTGGGAAAAGATGAGCGCTTTTCTGGAAAATCCGTTTTTTCCATTACTAAGAACCCACAAACTTAGCGGTAAGCTGTCTGGACAATGGGCTTTCAGTGTTGACGATGATTGTAGGATTGTTTTTGAGTTCATTAAGGAAAAAAATAAAATGTTACCTAACCTGAATTTTAACTGCGCGGTTCGTCCCCCAGGAGTCCCCCATGAAAGGAGAGTATAATGGAATCTATATCTTTGAAAATTCCTCCTGAAATAGTGGCACAAATAAAGCTTCCGCCAAAGCGGGCTCAAAGAGTCCTGATGGAAGAGCTTGTGTTGCGACTTTATGAAGAAGGCATTATTTCTGCTGGCCAGGGAGCATATCTGTTAAAAATGGATCGCCTGTCCTTTGAGCACTTTTTGGCAGAGCATTGTATAGCTATTCATTGCGATATTGAAGAGCTGGACCAGGATATTTCTAACTTGGATCGGGCGTTATGATGGTCAGCAATACCACCCCAATCAGTAATTTACTCCATATTGATAAAATTTCAGTTTTAAATAAACTGTTCGGCACTGTTTATATCCCGAAAGCAGTAGCTGATGAAGTGAATGTTGTTTTTTCAAGTTATGAAGAATGGCAGGAGTGTCTTGAAAGGGAGCAGATAATTATTCAGTCCATATCGAACATTATTTTTTACCGAGCCCTTAGCCTGGAAAAGAAAGTAAAATAAGGAATTTCAAAAAAACGGGTTTTCGGCTGTTGTCTTGTATCACTTCTGTCTCAAGCCACTATGTTTCCATCAATCAAACTTTCATATGGAATATCCATACCATAATGCAGCTTCACAATCTGTTTCATTGTAAGGGTTCGTTTGCGCTGTCTTGGAGTAATCCTCCATACCCACATTTTTATATATTGTGGTTGCATGAGTCAAGCGGATACCACCTTGGATTTTATTAGATTTGCCTTGAAGTTTGCTCACCATTAGGGTAAATTTTGTCTAAAAGATGAAACATCAGCCAATATTTATCATAAATTCATAATGTAAGAGCGTCTCCATTTCGTTTTTTACTTTTTAAAAAAACAGGGAGATTAACAAAGGAAAATGTTTGATGGATACATTGCATAAGCTGGAAGTTTTTAAGTATGCTTGTTTCAACGATGCCGAACTAGATCAAGTGTTAGGAAAACTGTTAGATATTGCATTAAGCCGCCATCGACGGCGATTGGAGCGCTATGAGCACGACTTGGGCGACTTCGAAAATCGCTACAGCATGAGCTCGGCTACGTTCTATGAGCGCTTTGAGGCTGGAAAACTGGGTGATGCGATGGATTTCTTTGAATGGGCAGGCTTGTACGAACTTCGCCAGGACATTCTGAAAAAGATCCGACGTCTGGAGTCCGGTTTGTGAAAAACGCTGCTGATTACCTGGCCTATATCAAAGCGCTTATAGTTGTAAATTCCCAAGTGTTGCGGTGGACCGTGGTACGTGAAGAAGCGCAGGGTGATATGGGAATGTTGCGTTATCGACTCATACTGCGTAGCAGTAGCCTGCTGGAGATGTTCGAGCGTTTTCAGGTAGTGGAAGGAAAAGTACAGGTGGCAAAGTATAGCTTTCATTGGCAGAACGAAGCCGGTCAGTTACTGAAGCGCTGGGACAACGCGGCCCATCATCCCGAACTTTCGACACACCCTCACCACGTTCATGATGGCGCTGAGGCAAATGCGCGGCGACCTCATGTACCAATCAATGCTGAAGAGGCGCTGGCTCTTGTTGCAGCAGAACCACCGGGATGAAAGCCGTTGCTACTTTTAATCTCTTACCTTGCAACACTTTAGCGCTTTTAAATATTATTTTTTGGACAGGATTTACAAGATATTCAGGATTTAAATTGTTGTAGCCGTTCACGGCTTGAAGCTTGAAATTGGAAATTGGCCTGCCTGTGCGTTGCACGCAGACAGGGAAGAACAGTACAAAAGCATGAAGGTCAAATTTCTAATTTCAATGTTCCGTGAACACTTACAAATCTTGTTTATCCTTGCCTGCCCGCCTCCTCTGGTATGCTAAAAAACTATCTGCATTTTGTTGAAAGGATAAAATTTGTCGATTTTTATGGCTGAATGCATTTTTAGGAAGGACAACTGCCTGTAAATGAAAGGATACGACAAAATGGAAACAAGAAGAACATCACTTTCCTATAATGACTATGTAAGAGGAATTAAGTTTTTAAACATAGATAAACAATCTACCCTCGTGGAAACCTTAACAACCTGGCACAAATATTCCATTGGTAAAAAAAGAAAAAAAAATAGTATTATGGAGCTTGAGGGACTGGGCGCTAATATATGGAAAGGCATTGATGCTCAGGATTATGTTCATAAGGAGAGAGAGTCATGGGATTAGTCGATGAATTACGAGGGTTGAGGATTTGTATCGATACTGCTCCATTTATATATTTTATTGAAAAAAATTCTAAATATCTGGGCATGTTGCGACCGTTTTTTGCTGAAATCAATGCCGGGAAAATTGATGCGTTAACATCAACCATCACACTATTAGAGGTGTTAGTTCTTCCATTCAAGACGAAAAATGAATCTCTGGCCGAAAAATACCGTGATATATTACTGTACGCTGAAGGATTAACAACTTTTGAGATTTTTCATGAAGTTTCAGAATTGTCATCAAAACTTAGGGCAAAATATTTAATTAGAACTCCTGATGCAATTCAGATAGCTGTTGGGATAATATATGGCGCTGATGCGTTTTTAACTAATGACCCCAGCCTGAAGAAAGTAAATGATATCAGGGTGGTGATACTTGAAGATTTTTTAAAAAAGTAACAAAGCCATGCCAGACTTGATGCCCGCCTGCCTATCCTGAGTGAGCTGAAAGGTTTTGGATATTCTATACATATGTTTTGCTGTGACATTCTCAAAAAGATCCGAAGTCTGGAGTCCGGTTTGTGAATAACGCTACTGATTACCTGGCCTATATCAAAGCACTTATAGTTGTAAATTCCCAAGTGTTGCGGTTGACCGTTGAATTATGCCATTACCAATAGCCCATTCGGCTGCCGGACTTGCTGGATATCTTGCTTTTAAGAAAACGAAGCCGGACAGCCCACCGAAACAAGAGATATTCCTGTTGGGATCCTGTCTGTTCCTTGCCAATCTTCCGGATCTGGATTTTATACCCGGTTTCTTGTGTGGCGACCCTGGCAGATTTCACCACGGGTTCAGCCATAGCCTTGCCGTCGGGCTGATTGGGACACTGATATTTTACCGATTTGCAGAGTACTGGCTCAAGGGGATTTCAAAAAAACGGGTTTTCATCTGTTGCCTTGTATCACTCCTGTCTCATCCCATATTGGATTACTTTTCCGCAGATACGTCTAAGCCCTTTGGAGTCCCTTTGTTCTGGCCCTTTGATAGCGAATACTATATCTCTCCTTTTCCTTTGTTCCGCATTGTTCAGAGGAATCAAGACACCATCGGTACTTTTTTCGCTACCATAATAAATACCAACAACATCTGGGGCATAGCAGTAGAAACCCTTTTTGCCGGAACAGTCTTGTTTGCGATCTTCGCTTTTAAAAGTCGATCTAAGCCTGTTTTATCGCTTTCCTGCTTCCTGTTATCTATATTGTGTGGACTGTTCTATTACAGCTTGCAGATCAAACCAAATTTGATCGTATAGGAACAGAAATAGCTGTTGAATGTTCGGTATTGGGTATTTATTTATTCAATTTTAGAATAATTTAAGGAGCGAAGCGACGTCATTATTCGACGTTCGATGTTCAATGTTCGATGTTGGACTTGGACGTTCATCTTTCAAAACAACCCCGTATTGGCATAAATGCAACCCGTTAACGCTTACAAAATAACTCAGCGCTTATGGAAACAGAGGGCAGTCTTTTGTTGACAGATATTGTCTGAGTATATATTCTTAACAAAATTGTTAAGGATGTGTATTTGTATTATGAAAGCAAATGTTTTGGACTATTTATCAAGCAGGTTATTTTTTTCCGTGGATGATCTGGCGGAAGCCGCGGGTATTAAAAATGAATCCGCCCAGGTATTATGCAGCCGTTATGTTAAAAACGGGATATTTTTAAGGGTGAAAAAAAATTTCTATGTATTGGTCCGGAACTGGCGTCAGTACAATTATGAGGATTACTTCAAAATAGCCAACTATTTGCAGGTTCCTTCCTACGTCTCTTGCGTGACTGCGCTTTCGTTTTATGGGATTACTACTCAGGTTCAGAGAGACTGGTACGATAATATTTCTGTTAAACGGTCGATCAGATTTGATGCACAGGGCGTTGCGTTTCATTACTACAAATTTAAAACAGCGTATTACTTCGGATTTGTCAGGCGCAGAGATCTTTTCATTGCCACAAAGGAAAAAGCGTTCGTTGATACAGCACACCTTTGCGCGTTCGGAAAATATTCTATGGATTGGCATGCCTGTGATCTGGAGATGCTGGATAAGAGGTTAATCGCTGATATGGCAACCATTTTCCCCAAAAAAACACAGAAGACTATCAGAGTGCTGTGCAAGATTTAATCATGCAGGAACGGTTTGAGTTGGAAGTTCTGGACAGGCTCAATAGCGGTAAATTTCTCATGCATTTTGTTTTTTGCGGCGGCACGATGCTGCGTCTGTGCCACGGACTCGATCGATTTTCTGTTGATCTGGATTTTTGGATCATCAAAGACCTGAGGCCGGAGTTCTTCGAAAATTTGAAGGCTTATCTTGCGAGGTATTATGAAATAAAAGACAGCGCAGAAAAATTTTATACAATTCTTTTTGAACTAAAATCGCCTGCTTATCCCCGAAGTCTGAAACTGGAAATCCGCAGGGAAGTCAAAAAAATCCATGTGGAACAGGTAATCGCTTATAGCAAATATGCAAATACGCAGGTTTTTTTGAAGGCTGTATCTCTGAAGGATATGATGAAATCGAAACTCGATGCATTTCTGGATCGTAAGGAAATCAGGGATGTCTTTGATATGGAATTTTTGTTTAGAAGAGGTACACCGCTGGAGGCATCTGTTGATACGCTCAGAGAGACGCTCAGGCTTATCAATGCCTTGCCAGTGAGAGATTATACCGTAAAGCTTGGCTCACTATTGGAAAAAAAACAGCGGAAATATTATTCTGCTGAAAATTTCAAAATATTAAAAGAGGCGCTGATTGAGAAAACAGGAGCACTTGAAGATAATATCTTATAATAAATTATTAGTTATTCTTTCCTTACTTAAAAAAGGAATTTTATCCATCCGCAGAGAAGGTTTCGGCAGTTTCATCGTAAAAGCAAGCTATTACTTAAAAAGGAATAAAGATATTTTAACCTTTGGCTTAGTTAAAGGAGAATACAAAAAATGGTTGGATGAAAATAGAGTATCTAAAAATAATATTATGTCTGAAATTGACAAATTAAAGCAAAAGCCGAAGGTCAGCATTATAATACCTGTGTTTAATGTTGCTCCCAAGTGGCTTGACTTGTCAATTAGATGCGTAAAGTGCCAGTATTACGAAAATTGGGAGTTATGTATAGTTGATGACTGCACAACAAATCAAAAAACTTTAAATTATTTAAAATCAATTCAAGACGAACAAAAGATTAAAATAAAATTTCTTGATAAAAATTCTGGAATTGCAGTTGCATCAAATGCTGCCATCAATATTGCAAGCGGTGAATATATTGCTCTTATGGATCATGATGATGAAATTACTAAAGATGCTCTATTTGAGGTAGTTAAAGCAATTAACAAGGAAAATCCGGACTTTATTTACTCTGATGAAGATAAAATTGATAGAAATGGAAATAAAAAGAATCCTTTTTTCAAGCCTGACTGGTCTCCAGACCTTTTAAGATCGCAAAACTATATATGCCATTTTGCTGTAATAAGAAAAAAACTAATGGATAGCATTAAAGGATTCAGGCAAGGATATGAAGGAGCCCAGGACCATGATTTATTTTTAAGGATTTCTGAAAAAACAAATAATATTTATCATATACCAAAAGTTCTGTATAGTTGGCGTGAAATAGAAACTTCTATTACATATAATTCATTATCAAAACCATACGCTCAATTAGCTGGATTAAGGGCTGTTAATGACCATTTGAACAGGGTTTTCAATAATAGCGCCTATGCGGAACAAAAAAAATATCTTTTTGTCTATGAGACCAGATTCCCCGTAAAGAATATTCCCCTGGTCAGCATAATAATACCTGCAATATCCAAAGCAACTTATTTAAAGACCTGTGTGAATAGCATATTAACTGAATCTACATATAATAATTATGAAATAATAATATTATTAAATTATAACTCATTAAATATAGAAACTAAAAATTGGTTAAAAGATCTATCAAATAAATATTCAAGGGTAAGAATTGTAGCTATCAATTCTCCTTTTTTTTGTTCTAAATTATATAATCTTGGTATTATGGAAGCAAAAGGAGATGTATTTATTTTTTTAGGTAATAACACAAAGGTTATTTCAAAAGACTGGATTGAAAAATTATCTGAACAGGCTGTCAGAGATGATGTCGGAGCTGTATGTCCTTTGTTGTTATATAAAGATGGAAGCATTCAGCATGCAGGAATAGTTGTTATGCTTGACAAAGGGGCCGTGAATGTTTTTCAGGGAATGAAACCAATCCATATTGGATCTCCTTATGTATCTCCTATGGTTAAAAGAAACGTCTTGGCTGTAAGTAGTTCATGCCTTGCAATTTCTAGAAAAACCATTGATAAAATTGGAGTATTTAACGAAAACTTCAAGCATTGCGGAAGCAATATTGAAATCTGTCTCAGGGCACATGAAAATGGCTTCAATAATATTTTCGACCCTTTTGTAAAGCTATATCATTTTAAATCTAAGCATACCGATAATATCCCGGAATCTGATTTTCAAATTTTGATAAAACGTTTTAATACCTCTGGTGAAAGTTCCATTGATCCTTATTTTAATAATAATTTATCTTTAAAAAATGCAATGCCGGTGCTAAGGGCTCATGCAAAGAAATGGAAAACTAATTAGTAATATTCCCTTGCTGCAAAAGGGGATTTTTACGATTCGTAAACAAGGATTTAGTGGATTTTTTGATAAAGCCAGGCATTATTTATTAAGTCATCACACAAAAAATTATTCTAAATGGATCAAAAAGAATAGTATTACTAACCAGAGAATTGAAGAAATAAAAAATGAAATTGCTAACTTCAAATACAATTATACTATTAGTATAATTATGCCGGTTTACAATGTTGATAAGGTCTGGCTGAGCAAAGCTATCGATTCGGTTATTAATCAGATTTATGAAAACTGGGAACTGTGCATAGTTGATGATGCGTCTACCAAAAAAGATGTAAAAAAAACATTAGAAGAGTACTCTAATAAAGACAGCAGAATAAAGGTTATATTTCTTAAAAAAAATATTGGCATATCTGGAGCTTCCAATAAAGCTTTAACTTTAGCGACAGGCGAGTTTATTGGCTTATTAGATAATGATGATGAGCTGAGTACTGATGCGCTGTTTGAAAATATAAAATTAATAAATAAGCATCCGGATATAAATATGATTTACAGTGATGAAGATAAACTTAAAATGAATGGGAAGAGATGCGAACCTTTTTTTAAGCCTGACTGGTCTCCACATATGCTTCTTTCATGTATGTATATAGGACATTTTGGCGTATATAGAAAAAAAATTGTAGATGAAATCGGTGGGTTCAGAATTGGTTATGAAGGGAGCCAGGATTATGACCTTGTTTTAAGATTTACCGAAAAAACAGATAAAATATTTCATTTGCCAAAAATACTTTATCATTGGAGGAAGATACCAGGTTCGGCAGCTTTTGCAGAAGATAGTAAAAGTTATGCTTATGTATCAGCGAAAAAGGCTCTGAAAGATGCAATGAAAAGAAGAAATATTCCTTCAAAAATATATGATGGCCAATGGACAGGTTCATATAGAATAAAATATGAAATAATTGAAAAGCCAACAATTAGTATCTTGATACCCACAAAAGATCAGATTTCTTTATTAAGAAAATGTATAAACAGTATATTATACAATAACTCATACAATAACTATGAAATATTAATTATAGATAATAATAGTATTGAACCGGAAACTTTTGAATATTTTTCAGTTCTATTGAGTCAAAAAAATATAAGGGTTATAGATTATAAAAATAGTTTTAATTTTTCAGCGATTAATAACTATGGAGTCTTGGAATCCAAAGGAAACGTTTTACTATTTTTAAAAAATAACTGTGAAATTCGTGACAAAGATAGCATTGACTCGATGATAGAGCATATCCAAAAAAAGGATGTTGGCGCCGTCGGAGCAAAATTGTTCTTTAGCGATAATGCATTAAAACATTGCGGGTTAATGGTACTTCAGAGCGATCACAGGATCGCAGGTTGCCCCTCTTATGGGTATTCAGAGACATTTAACGGTTATTGTGGAAGGAATAACATTGTACATAATGTTAGCGCTATAACAGATACTGCAATGATGATAAGACGAGAAGTTTTTAATGAAGTAAATGGATTTGATGAAAAACTGGAATTATTATACAGGGAGGTGGATTTTTGTCTTAAGCTCAGGGAAAGAGGGTATCTTATAGTTTTTACACCTTATGCAAAAATTTATCACCATGAATCTTTTGATAAAAACTATGGGAAAAAAACATTACTAAGAAGGGATATGGATTATTTTCAAGTAAAATGGAAGAAAATTTTAGAAAAAGAAGATCCTTATTTTAATCCAAACCTGACTCTTAACAGAAATGACTTTTCCATAAAGATATAATGCAAGTCGGACTTCAGCAGCAGACTTCTTCTAACCCATGACACATGTGAACGGTTACAGATATTAATAATATGCATAGCAAGTTAGTTGAAGTTATAATAATAAACTGGAATGGAAAAAAATTTCTTAAAGATTGTCTGGATGGCTTAAAGCGGCAAACGTTCCAGGATTTTTCTATAGTCTTGGTAGATAATGGTTCGATTGATGGATCTGTATATTACGTCCAACAAAATTATCCTGAAGTAAAGATAGTAGATCTTGAAAGAAATACAGGTTTTTGTACGGCTAATAATTTAGCTGTCAGATTTGTTGCCTCCAAATACGTTGCATTGCTTAATAATGATGCGGTTCCTCATGCAGATTGGCTTAACTGCTTGATGAAATCAATGGAATCAAATCCTGATGCTGGTTTTGCGGCATCAAAAATGCTTTATTATGAAAATCCCAAAACTATTGACAGGGCAGGAGACTCTTATACAAGAGCAGGAGCGGGTCTTCTACGTGGTCGAGGTAAAAGAATAAATAACTATAATAAACATGAATGGATCTTTGGAGCCAGCGCTGGGGCGGCAATTTACAGAGCCGACATGATAAAAAAAATAGGTCTTTTTGATGAGGATTTCTTTTTACTCTATGAAGACGTTGACCTTAGTTTCAGAGCACAATTGCAAGGTTACAAGTGCATATATGTGCCTGATGCCGTTGTATATCACAAAGCTAGCGCAAGCATAGGTTATGACTCAGCAATTTCAGTTTACTACAGCCATCGAAATCTGGAATGGGTTTATATCCAAAATATGCCTGCCGGATTGATACTTAAAACTATCTTCCCCCATATTATCTATGACATAGCGGCTTTTTTCTTTTTTGCAGCGCGCGGCCGAAACAAAGATTTTATAAAAGCTAAATGGGATGCGCTGAAGGGTGTAAAGAAAGCATTAAAAAAAAGAAAGCAAATTCAAAAGAACAGGACAGTTGAAATTGATTATATCTGGAGACTGTTGGAAAGAGAATTGTTTTTTACCAGATTAACCAGACGATTAAAAACAACCTGATTTGTGAAAAAGCTATTAGCTCTTAGCTAAAGGCTAACTGCTAAAAGCTAACTGCTAAAAATCTTCGATTTGAGAATAGCATCCAACTGACTATAATTTCAGGTGTTTTGAGTTTTCGTACAGCCAATAGTTACAGTAAAGGATTCTGATTTGATAGATATTATCATAGTTAATTATAACAGCACGGATTATCTTATTAAATGCCTTGGGTCTATTTATGATTCCATAGGAGATATTTCTGCAAATATTTTTGTACAAGACAATGACTCTGATGATGATGTAAGCCGCGCAAGTAAATCTTTCCCGGAGGTTATACTCACCAGAAATACATATAATATGGGCTTTGCTGCGGCAGTTAATCAGGCTTTAAAAGTAAGTTTTTCGCCTTATGTTGTTCTTTTGAATCCTGATACTCATATTGAAAAGGATTTTTTTAAATCGGTCATTTGTTACATGGAAGATAATCCCGATGTGGGGGTTATGGGACCAACAATCTTTGATCATGATGGATCTGTTCAAGGATCGGCCAGGTCTTTCCCCACCCCTCTTACAGGATTGTTCGGCCGCAAGTCACTTCTCAGTAAATTATTCCCCGGCAATAAAATCACCAGGCAGAATGTACTCACAAACAGATGCGATGGTATAACTCCTATAGAGGCTGATTGGGTCTCCGGAGCCTGCATGGTCGTGAGGAGAAAGGCTATTGAGGATGCCGGCTTGATGGACGAACGGTTTTTCATGTACTGGGAGGATACTGACTGGTGCAAACGCATGCGGCATTCCGGATGGAAGGTGGTGTACTTCCCGCAAGCGTCCATCGTTCATTATGTTGGGGGAAGCAGTGATAAACTGCTTTTTCGCTCGGTCTTTGAATTTCATAAGAGCAGTTATCTGCTTTTCAATAAGTACAATAAGCCTTCTCTTTGGTTTATGAGATTTATAGTTATTGCCGGACTTTCAATAAGACTTGTTTTCACTCTTGCCTCCAACGGAATACGTGTCTGGTATCAACACCATGGCATACGACACAAAAAGATAACACAAGCTAAAGGAAAGAAAGAAAAAGTCAAGATATTGCGTTTGATTGCCCGTCTTAATATAGGCGGACCTGCTATTCATGTTCATTTATTAACAAAAGGATTGGATACTGAAAGATTTGAATCAACTTTGGTGACAGGAAAAATCTCTCCCCAGGAAGGAGATATGAGTTACCTGTTTGAATCTATGGAAAATAAACCTATAATTATTCCCGAACTCCAAAGAGAGATAAGCCTCAAAATGGATTTTAAGGCTTTTTTTCAAATTTTCAGAATACTTTACCTGGTAAAACCTGATATTGTTCATACGCATACAGCAAAAGCCGGCACTAGTGCCAGGATTGCTGCAAGCGCATATAATCTTTTTTGTGCCAAACATGTACGCGTGGTTCACACTTTTCACGGGCATATTTTTAAAGGCTATTTTAGTCGTCCAACATCATTGATGTTCGTGTGGATTGAGCGTCTATTTGCTATGGTAACTGATGTAATTATAGCTATAAGCGAAATACAGAAAAGAGAACTTGTCTATAAATATCGAATTGCTCCGGCTGATAAAATCAAAATTATAGAATTGGGATTTGACTTGTCACCTTTTCTGTCCTGCGACTTACTGAAAGGACAATTTAGACGAAAAATCGGGATAGATGATGATACACTTTTGATTGGGATAATTGGACGATTGGCTCCTATAAAGAACCATATGATGTTTCTTAAGGCCGCAAAATTATTTCTCGAAAACAATCCTGGTATTCCGGTAAAATTTTTGGTAGTGGGAGATGGCGAATTAAGGAATGAACTGGAAGCCTATTGTAATAAGCAGGGTCTGTCCAATCATGTTTTATTCTGTGGCTGGGTAAGAGATGTGCCTTCAGTATATGCTGATCTTGATATTCTATCCCTGACTTCAATAAATGAAGGAACACCTGTCTCAATTATTGAAGCTATGGCTTCTTTGGTGCCGGTAATTGCTACCAACGCAGGGGGAGTTCCGGATCTCTTGGGAATTCCAGTCAATGCCTCACAACCTAACGGCTTTAAACTATGTGAAAGAGGGATTCTTTGCCAAAATAATGATGTATCCGGATTTTCTAAGGGACTTAAATATCTTGCCAAGAATGGTATAAACCAAAAGGAAGAGTGTATAAAAAGGGCGCGAGTATTTGTTAGACAAAGGTATTCTCAAGAACGGCTTTTAAATGATATGGAAACGACCTATCTCAACTTGATGGAAAAAGTGCCTGCAAAAGACAAGTTTTTACTTTTACAGACAGAGGGAATGCGTTCCTTAGACTGAAGGTTTTTCAAATAAAAAGGACAATGGGGTTGGCATTTAATATTTAGAAGTACTAAAGCGTTACTGTTATTTTATAGGAAGTTTCTGTAGTTTTCGGGGACTTGAGGAGTGATGATGGAAGGATAAGCTTAAGCTATCTTTCAACATGGTATTGGATGGTATGAGAATGATCGCTGTATTAGCTGAACTGTATTAACTGAAAAAGTTGCCCTGGATTTGAAATAGGACTTAGTTATGACTCTGGTTGAGATGCTTGAGATACACGCAAGAGATATCCCTGACAAAATAGCTATTATCTATCATGACACAAAAATCAGTTACAGAGAACTAAATCAGACTGTTAACAAGCTGGCCAATGCCTTGGTGGAGATGGGAATAAATAAGGGAGATAGAGTTGGGCTAATGCTTCCCAGGGTTCCTGAACTGGTAATCAGTTTTCTGGCTATAGCAAAAATTCGATGTATAGTTGTTCCCATAAATTTTGAGTTCTTGTATGATAAAATAAATGAGCTACTGCAGAATACTGCCCCCAGGTGCCTTATTGTCCATGAACAGTTTTTGAACCTTGTAAAAAGATCAATTCCTTCGAGCTTAGAAATTCCAGTAGTAGTTGCAGGCACTAATAAGAACAAAGAAGAAATTTCCTGGGACAAGATAATAAAAGATAAAAAATCCGGGAATTTTCGTTTCAGGGTTGAAGACAACGATATTGTTTATCTAAACTATACATCCGGTTCTACGGGCAATCCTAAGGGGGCTACTACCACCCATGCACACATATACTGGAATACAATAGCTGCAGTTGATGCCCTTAAACTTACCGCAAATGACATCCACCTTTGTATGTTTGCACCATTCGCTCATCCTCATGAACTAATTGCGAGACCTCTCTATTTAGGAGGGACTATAGTCCTGCTTGACAGGATATATCCAAAGTCCCTGGCAAAGGTTATTTCTAACCATAGTGTCACTTGCATGATGGGGTTGGCGCCCATGTATGAAAAATTGTTAGATGTGCTCGATCATTATGAATATGACCTTAGTTCTCTCAGGATTCCGGAAAGTGGGGGAATGCACACCAGGCCGGAACTCGTTGAGCGTTTTAAACAAAAGATTGGTGTTCCTATTATACCTGTATGGGGGAGCACGGAAACAACCGGTATTGCTATCACTCAGGCGCCATGGGAACCGATAGTCCCGGGTTCAGTTGGGAAACCATGCATGTCCTATGAAGTGAAAATAGTCGATGAAAATGATGACGAGGTTGGAGCCGGCGACATAGGGGAGCTGATATTCAAGGGGCCGGCAGTTGTCAATAGCTACTATGAAGATCCCATGAACAGCCAAAGTTGTTTTAAAAATGGCTGGTATTACAGTGGTGATTTGGGAAAAAGGGATAGAGAAGGGAATATTTATTTTGTTGACAGAAAAGCGGGGATGATGAAAGTTGCCGGACTTAAGGTTTATCCCAAAGAGATTGAAGATGTCTTAATGGAGCATCCTGATATTAAAGACTCGGCGGTAATAGCTTCAAAGGACGATCTCAGAGGCGAGGTCCCTAAGGCCATTATAGTGACAAAGAATGGAAGGGAAATAACCGAAAAAAAGGTATTTGCCTTTTGTAGAGGGAGAATAGCTCAATACAAGGTGCCCCGAATAGTCGAGATTAGAGAATTTATACCTAAAATCGGGAGCGGAAAAATAGATAAGAAGGCGTTAGAGATGGAAGAACAAAGACTCTATGAAATCCTTGGCTACGTAAACGGAAAGAAAGACCAACATGGCTATGAAATCTAAAGTTGTTGTCATTCGTGCAGATAAAAAGCCTGTAGAGGGCGTTGCCGATCCTGGGTCCCACCAAATTTACCGAAATCCACGTGTTTCCGTTGAGAAACGTGAGCTGGGCCACTTACGTTTCGATGAGATCAGGGTGGAGATGATCTATGCAGGGTTGTGCGGTACGGACCTGCATTTGGTAGAAACGAATGCCGACACAGGCTATATTCGATGCTCAGCGCCGGCAGAGATTCCTCCGGAGGGGCGAATCATCGGACACGAGGGAGTTGCCAGGGTACTTGAAGTCGGTTCTCATGTTTACCACGTGAAACCGGGCGACTGTGTTACGTTTGAGTCAATCATTGTTTGCCATCACTGTGATGTGTGCCGAAGAGGTCAGTTCAATCAGTGCTTATGTGCAAAATTGCTGGGACTGGAAAAGGATGGACTCTTTGGCACAATAGTCGATGTGCCTGCGATGCTGAGTCATGATGTTTCTGCATTGGCAGGAACTGACAGAGGCCTGAGAGCGGCTGCATGCATCGAGCCTGCAGGAGTTGCTTATGTTGCCTGCCGGAACACCGGTGTAGAGGCAGGAGACGTGGTTGTTATTTTTGGAGCCGGTCCAATAGGGATTTTTTCTGCGATGTTGAGCAAGGTTGTTTTCGGTGCTTCC
>Ga0164313_10001174_pt1 | contig 22925 bp, 24 predicted proteins | sample GuaBasSedimGuay4_FD_113735 | JGI IMG/M metagenome (GOLD analysis project Ga0164313, IMG submission 113735) | Subseafloor sediment microbial communities from Guaymas Basin, Gulf of California, Mexico - Guay4, Core 4569-4, 0-3 cm | ecosystem: Environmental > Aquatic > Marine > Hydrothermal vents... | reverse complement strand
TTGCTCAGATCTATGCCTGGGCTTAGTGGTACGCTGACTGGTTTTTTTCGGCTCTATGCCTAAGCTACTTTTAACACCGGCCATGCCCCAGTCTATTAGCGCCAGTGTTTTCTCCCCGACCCACTCAACACCGGCTATAGTGGAAAGGCCGGTGGTTTTTTCAAAGGCGAGCAGGGTAACGAATATAATAAGCAAAGGAAGAAAAATCATCACCAGTACGGCAACAATGTCCTCACCAGCGACACTTCCTGAATCACCCATGGGCAATGCCAGCCATAATCCAAATGCAGCTAATATAATCAGCCCGCCTCCAATAAGCCAGCGACTGGAATACCTGGTAAAAATGGCTAAATAATCTTTTTTAATTGGTTTTCTTCTATTCACTGTCTACCACTCATTTGAATCAAAATCAGGCTATCGGCTTAAACTCTAATAGCCTACTCTTTCCAGTTTCCCATATGCTGTATGCATAATGCATTTAATGCTTTTGCCCGCTGGTAACTACTCGCTTCTGTATAGCAACGTAATTCAGGGGCATTACCTGAGCCCCGGATATGAACCAGCTCATCATTAGCCAGAGTAACACGCACACCATCGGTGCAGTCAAAACTCACCGCCTGATCAAGCTGTCCGGCAAATAAACGCGCGAATTCAGCTGCATCATGATTGAATTCTCCGGTTTGAATCTCTCGTAAAATAGAGTGACTTAATTCAGAAGGAAAATCTTTGATTCTGTCACTATAGGTATAGCGTTCAGGCAAGGTTTTCAGTAATTGCGCAAGCGTACAATTTCCCTGTTTTGCAGCCAGCAAAATACACAGCGGCACAATAACAGCATCGCGAGTAGGCAGAGCGCTTAGTTGTTTACCCTTTAAAGAGACTGGCGTATTTAATAAAAAGCCACCATTTGCTTCATATCCAGCGACTTTAGGCATATCAATAATTGCCTGCATCGCAGAGATAACATAAGGCGAGCCTATTCTGGTACGCACTACCCGGGAAAAACTGGCGCATTTTTCTACTGCACTATTACTACTCACAGGAGTTACCAAGGCATCAATCTGTAAAAAACGTGCCACTAATATGCCAGCAACATCACCACGTAACCATTCGCCATGCTCATCACTGATTAATGGCCTGTCAGCATCACCGTCTGTTGAAATAATACAATCCAGAGCATATTGTTCTGACCATTGTTTAGCCAGGACTACATCCTCAGGACGTATGGCTTCGGTATCAACAGAGATAAAACTATCCGACCGGCCTAGCACCACTACATCAGCGCCCAGGCCCGATAATATTGTTGGCAATATATCCCGTGCTACAGATGAATGTTGATAAACACCACACTTCAAGCCAGAAAGTGCATTTTCCGGGAAAAAATCTAAATACCTTGTTATATATTGCTCTTCTGCTGCCCTATCTATAACAGGTAAATAGTCATGTTGCAATAAGCGCTCGCCATCAAATAATGCGTCATTGAGTTGCGGATCTTGCGCTAAAATACCTTGCTCATCCTGTTTTAACACTTCTCCATCAGGCTTATTGAATTTAATACCGTTGCGATCATCAGGAATATGACTACCCGTGACCATAATTGTGGGTATTTTCAGACTAATACCATACAGTGTCAGCGCAGGCGTAGGCAGTAATCCACAATTAACCACCTGATATCCTGCATCAGTAACTGCAGCTGCAACAGCATTCATTATTCGAGGCGTACTGTGCCGTAAATCACCGCTGATACCTACTTTATGGCCCTCTGCTATTGCACCTATCGCTTTTAAATAATCTAAAAAAGACAGTGTGTATGCATAACAGACCTTGTCGCTCATATCACTGACTAAACCACGAATACCGCTAGTACCAAACTTTACCTTGTTTTTCATTTTTCCGTTCTCAAATACCAGGCACACTCTCGTCTGCTCTACACGCTAAGAGAAATGAGATAATTAATTATCCAATATGATAACTCATAAGTTACCTCTATTAAGAGGATTAACATAGGATGTGCTGACGACAGGAAGCGCATCAATCACCGAAAGATACGCTTCGTTCCTCAGCACATCCTGCTTGTATAGCCTACAATGATAGAGTCAAAAACGAGATTAGCAGACTGAAGTCTGCTCTACACATTAACTTTTCTTTAGCTTTGCTTCAATTTCCAGCTTACGTTGAATTTGGGCAACTTTATCCAGCACGCCATTAACATAACGATGACTGCCATCGGCACCAAAGGATTTTGCGAGTTCTACGCCCTCATTAATAACCACACGATAAGGTGTCTCAGGCTTATGTAATAACTCATAAACCCCGATTCTTAATATTGCACGCTCAACAGGATCGATTTTTTCAACGTCACGATCAACGAAATCGGCCATTGAAGCATCAATTTTATCTAAATGCTGTGGCACACCATGAAACAAATCAGAAAAATAGCTTTTTTGTGCATTTTTTAAACGCTGGTCTTCTTTAAACTGACCTTCAATAGCACTTAGGTTTTGCCCTGTCATTTGCCATTGATATAAAGCTTGTACAGCACATTGTCTGGCTTTAGATTTTGCCGAACTCATCAAGCTTCCAGCTTATTAAATAAACTGACCATTTCAATAGCTGATAACGCAGCTGCTGCACCATTATTGCCTGCTTTAGTACCCGCGCGCTCAATGGCCTGTTCTATGCTATCCACTGTCAATACACCAAAACTCACAGGTGTATCATATTGCATGGAAACCTGAGCAATCCCTTTAACACATTCATTTGAAACATATTCAAAATGCGGTGTAGCGCCTCGAATAACAGCGCCAACAGCGATAATGGCATCATATTTCTTGCTTGCTGCAAGGCGTTGAACTACCATCGGTAATTCAAATGCACCTGGTGCTTTTACCAGGGTAATATCCTCTTTTTCAACCCCATGACGAACTAATGCATCTATCGCACCATTTTCTAATTGTTCGACAATAAAGCTATTGAAACGCGAGGCAACAACACAATATTTACCCCCCTGTGCTGAAAAATTACCTTCTATTATTTTTACTGCTGACATATTTTTCTCTCTAAACATTTAAACTATAAGGCATTAAAATAACTGTAGAGCGGACTTTAGTCCGCTCTAGATGTTATCAACCAATTCTATATTAAATCCCGATAAGCCAAAATAGGTTTTATGTGGACCTAAAACCTGAATCTTATGCACTCCCAAATCGGTAAGAATTTGAGAGCCTGTTCCAGTAGTTCGCCAGGCATCCGATTTTTCATCTTTTACCGGATTAACTACGCCATTATCCTGCATTTGATATTGATGAATAAGTTCTGCAAGCGCCTTATTATTTTCTTCCTGGCGAATGATAACCAAAACGCCTCGCCCTGCTTCAGCAATCAGCCTCATGGCTTCACGTACTGGCATCTGACAGTCGCTACGTGTAGAAGAAAAAACATCATCCATTATGTTGCGCGCATGGACACGAACCAAAACAGCCTGGTCATTGCTTACATTACCCATGACCACAGCTAGGTGTACATTGCCATCATTGCGATCTTGATAGGCATATAAACGGAACTCACCATATTCAGTTGGATATTGGCATTCACTAATGCGCTCCAGGGTGCTTTCATTTTCAGTGCGGTAATGAATAAGGTCAGCAATCGTACCAATTTTAAGTCCATGCTTTGTGGCAAAAACTTCCAGGTCTGGCCGTCTAGCCATCGAACCATCATCATTTAATATTTCAACAATAACTGCTGCTGGTTCAGCACCGGCTAAACGCGCTAAATCACAACCTGCTTCTGTATGCCCTGCCCGGTTTAAAACACCGCCATCCCGGGCACGAATAGGGAATATATGACCAGGCTGAACAATATCTTCCGATTTTGCATCTTTGGCTACTGCTGCAAGTATGGTTTTTGCCCGATCAGAGGCAGAAATACCTGTCGTGACCCCTTCTGCAGCTTCAATAGAAACAGTAAAATTTGTTGAGAATGCCGCATTATTATCACTGACCATTAAAGGCAGGCGCAATTGCTGGCAGCGTTCACCTGTAATGGTTAAACACACCAGACCACGCCCGAAACGCGCCATAAAGTTAATGTCCTCCGGGCGCACATGTTCTGCCACCATTACTAAATCGCCTTCATTTTCACGATCTTCATCATCCATGATAATGACCATTTTTCCCTGACGTAAATCTTCTATTATTTCTTCAGTTGTATTCATTATGCCTACAAAAACCCACTTTCTTTTAAAAATTCTTCAGTAACACCTGCAGGACAAGTTGCTGCCGCCTCACCTTTCATTAAACGCTCCATATACCTAGCCAGCAAATCAACTTCCAGATTTACTTTAGCGCCGACATCAACAAAGCCCAGGCTAGTCTCTTTTAAAGTATGCGGGACAACATTAACACTAAAAACAGCCCCTTCCACGCTATTGATAGTCAAACTAATACCATTAATACAAATAGACCCTTTTTCAGCAATATATTTAGCCAGCTCATCAGGTGCTTTAAATTTAAAGCGAAATGAACGACCGTCGGGCTTTTTTTCCAGAAGCGTTGCCAGACCATCGACGTGGCCACTAACGATATGCCCTCCCATACGTGTTTGTGGCGTTAGAGCTAACTCTAAATTAACCGCAGTCCCGGTCGCAGCCTGTTTTAAATTGGTTCGGGATAAAGTTTCATTAGAAACATCGGCAACAAAGCCATGCTCACTTAATTCTACCGCTGTTAAACATATGCCATTCACTGCAATACTATCGCCCAGATTTGCATCCTGTAAAGATAGCTTACCGGTATCAATAGACAGGCGTACATCACCTGCCTTTTGTTCAATTTGTGTTATTTTGCCAACGGCTAAAATAATGCCTGTAAACATAAGTATTCATTTTAATTTTGTAAAAAATTCAGGGTAAGCACTCAGCCCTCCCCTGGATTAAAGAGTCTCGTTGCCAAACTTATTCCGTGCACGCCGCTTAATAAGTCCTACTTAGCAAAGCTATGCACAGCAAAAAATCTAGACAGCTATTTTAGTACCTTATAATGTAGTCTCAAATCCACACCCACTTTACGCATATCCAGTAATTGCAATTGCTTTTTATCTGCCATGGCAGACACATTTGGCATGGTAAATAAACCCCGGCCACTAGCCCCTAAAAGACTCGGTGCCATATAGATAATACATTCATCAACCAGGCCCTGCTGCATCAAGGCACCATTAAGTACACTGCCGGCCTCTACTAATACATCATTAATCTGTTGCTCGGCTAAAAAAGCCAGTACTTCCTGTAAATCCAGGCGCTCCCCCAGGTCGGCTGATAAATGATAAACTTCAGCACCCGCTTGCTCTAATGCTTCTATTTTCTGTTCATTTTCTGAACAAGTTAAAATAACTGTCCGTCCAGCCTGAGTTAATATTTTTGCTGTTACCGGGGTCCTTAAGGATGAATCCAGAATGACTCGTATCGGCTGTTCTACATCGACTCCATCCATACGTACATTCATACCCGGGTCATCAGCCAGGACTGTATCTACACCGGTCAGCACTGCGCCAGTAGTCGCACGAAGTTTTTGCACATCTAATCTTGCCGCAGCGGAGGTAATCCATTTACTTTCCCCCGAAGCCATTGCCGTGCGTCCATCAATACTCATGGCTAATTTGCTAATAACATAAGGCCTGCCATTTAGCATGCGGGTAATAAATCCCTTGTTTAATTGTCTGGCTTCTGGCTCCAGTACACCGCAACACACTCTGATCCCAGCCTGCTCAAGTAATGTCAGCCCCTTTCCGGCAACAAATGGATTAGGGTCCTGCATAGCGACAACAACGCGAGCAATGCCTGCTTTAATCAAAGCTTCGGTACAGGGCGGCGTTCGCCCATAATGACTGCAGGGTTCTAAAGTTACATAAAGCGTTGCACCCAGCGCATTTTGCGTGTGTTTTAAAGCTTCCACCTCTGCATGTCCCTGGCCAGCATGCACATGCCAGCCTTCAGCAATAATTTCATTATTCTTGACTATGACACAGCCAACACGTGGGTTAGGCTTGGTTGTATAAATCCCCTGCCTAGCTAATAACAATGCCTGTGCCATAAAGACACAATCCTGTTTTGTGGATTGCTCAAGCATTTTTTTGATTATTTTGTAAATCAGCAATCATATCGGTAAATTCACTGACATCCTGAAAACTACGGTACACTGAAGCAAAACGAACATAAGCAACATGATCTAAAGCACTTAGTTCTTTCATGACTTGCTCGCCTATTTCTAAGGCAGCAATTTCTCTATCCCCACGCGCCATTAACGCTTTTTTTATCCTGGTAACAGCGGCTTCAATCTGGTCACTGCTTACCGGTCTTTTTTCTAAGGCCCTTAAAATACCAGCACGTAGTTTTTTTTCATCGAAAGGCTCACGTAAACCATCGCGTTTAACTATTCTGGGTAAATTAAATTCTGTCACCTCATAAGTTGTAAAGCGCTCTTTACATGCTACGCACTCTCGACGACGACGCACCTGGTCGCCATCATTCGCTAGTCGGGAATCAATTACCCGGGTATCTTGTGCAGTACAAAATGGACATCGCATAAAAAAATCTTACAGTGCTAAAATATAATAAATGTGACGTAACTAAATTGATCAATTTTACAATAAATTAGCACTTAAAGCTGAGTTTTCTGGATGGTAGGTTCAAGGTAGTCCAGATATAACCGTGAAATGCCATATTGTTCTGTATTTTCAATAGCTTAAAATACTGTGTCATCATTGCCCCAACTTAATCAAAAACTTACCCATAGCTGGGAAAAGTTTATTAATTGTTTACTAGGAGCACATGACTATGCAACTCAATCTGAAATCACTCAATGCGCTAAAACCGTCCGATAAGCTCGTTAGGACGACCATCAAAAATCACGCACTTATTATAGAGCAAAAGCCCGCTGGACTGACTATACTATTCAAATATAAATCACCGATCAATAATAAGACTCGATTAAAAAAGATCCTATCGAGCAGGCAAAGCCCATTATCAGGAATAAGACGGTGATTGAATTATGGAATGACCTACTATTGACCCCTCACATGAAAGCCTTAGCAGATTCAACGATTGATACCTATAAGGTGACATTCAATACCAAGATAAAGCCTGTGTTTGGGAAGCAATCACCGGATCAATATACGAGGGGCTCAGTGGAGCAATTCCTTAATGGATTAACCCCCTCTATGGCTCAATTATCCCTGGTGATCCTATCTAAGATCGAATACATGGCTGTATCCCTTGAATATCTACCACACAGGAGCAGCGGTGGGAAAATCGATACATAGCATTCGATAACAAAATCCATCCTGATTTAAGTGTGGGAGCTATCACCTTAAACCCCTACCGTCCTGTCATTCGGTGGGGTTTTTTTATTGTCTGGCGGGTCTCGAAATTCGGGAACCTCGATAAGGACTTTGGGAAATGGACATCCGAGAAATTCTCGGGGGTGGTGCAAGATAGGGGAAAATCATAATTTACTTCTTGATAATACCAAGAAGCAATGATTTACTTTTTGATATTATCAAAAACCTGAATTTAAAGCAGGCTGATTTACTTTTTTTGATTCAAAAAAAGTTAGGAACAGCCCTATCATAAACCCACCGTCAATACTGAGAAGCAGACCTCATTAATAGTAAATAAAATAGTTGCAATATGAGGACTTGACGATCAGCGTTTAGTCCTTGTATGGATGTGGGGATCAACCCTGAGCCCCTCTAATAAGCGTACAGAGGGGCAGGATAGACACTGGCATAGTTCTTGCTTATCTGGCATAATAGAGACTGGAGGTAGGACTAATGAAAATAAGAGTAACGACAGCATACAAGACGGAAGTCTTTTCAGAGAAAGAAGCTAGGCATATAATGGCGTTCTGTGAAGAGCATGGCATTGAATATGAGACAGAAGAAATACCCAGCATAGCGAGTGAGGTGTTTTGGGGTATTAGCATCGGTGGTGTAATTTCAATGATGATATAATCCAGACATAGGAGATATAAAAATGGTAGACGTAAATATAGAATTAACTAAGATAAGAGAACAACAGCAACAATGGCATGATGAATTTATGCAACGAGAAAGACATTGGTGGTGGCAACGAGGCTTTTGGTTAGTCGTTGGATCAGCTGCCGTCACATCAACTTTAATAGCGGTGATTACTTTTATAGTAAAAATGTAACCACACACCGGAATAAATTAAAAATGGACTATTTATAGTCCTTTTTTTATGTCTGAAATAAATCGTTTAGTCAGACTTTAGTGTTGCAATTGAATACAGTATAATACCTCTAGGGTAGTGATTTCGATACTTAAAGCTGAGTTAATTAGCAAATAATCCAAGTTCACCTTATGCAAGAAATCGAAGGCGTTATAAAATACCAGTTACAACATACAAACAGGGTCGCTAATTCCAGGTGGAATATTGTAGCCATCAATACCTGGCGCACGCTACTTTATCAATTACAACTTATTGGCCAACAAGCTGATCGTTATATGGGCTACGGCTATGGCAATATTAGCCAACGCACTCAAGGTGAGCAGTTTATTATCAGTGGCACGCAAACAGGCAGGCTTGCAGAATTATCAATTGACAATTATTGTCTGGTTGAGGCAGCAGATTTAATCAATAATAAACTCTATTCCACAGGTCCCTGCAAACCATCTTCTGAAGCGCTTAGCCATGCGAGTGTTTACGCACAAGATAAAAAAATTCTATGTGTTATCCATGCGCATAGCCCTGAAATATGGCAAGCTACCCAAGCCCTCAAATTAGCTTATACGCCTAAAGATATTGCTTATGGCACACCAGAAATGGCCTATGAAATCAATCAGCTGTTTAATTCCGGAAAATTAGATCAACAGTCATTGTTCACCATGTTAGGTCATGAAGATGGCGTTATTTCTTTTGGTGAGAATTTCCCGCAAGCTGCATTTAGCATGATAAATACCCTGGCCAATGCAAAACAGCAGCATTTCAAATAAAAAGCAATTCTGGAAAACCAGAGTATTTCTCCGCAATAAACACCGAAAAAAGGATATTTCTCGAAGCATTAACAAGTGCTAATGTAGCATGCTACAGCATACAGTTTTGTTAGTTAGCTCTCACTTACAGGAAATACATCTTGACATTATATAAGCAATATGAATTGACTTTTTTTATAATTTATGTGGATAATCAACTTAGGCGTTAGTTATTTTTTGAATTATTAAATTACTTTTCGTGACACAAGCTTCTTTGCTTAAAGTAATCATGGAATTGGTGAATGAATTTTATGATCAATGAAACGTTAACCTTTTTTAAAAACTCGCTGAATGATTATTTACAGGCGAAATCATCCAATACACTTGATGAGATACAAGAAGATCGTGTTGTCTTTATCGAGGGAGAAAAACTAGACCCAATCTCATTTAAAATGGATGCAATTAGCTTGCTCCTCATTAATCTGGAAGAAGAAAAATCACTTCGTGCCCCAGACCTGTATAGCCGGACTGATCAAAATGGCACCTCATTAAAAACACAACCGGAAATACGCCTGAATCTTTACATTTTATTTGTTGCAAGATTCAAACAATATGAAAATAGTCTTGATCATATTTCCTTGATTATCCAGTTCTTCCAGAGCAACAGGGTTCTGAACCAGCATAACTCGCCAAACTTGAGTAATAAAATCCACAACTTGTCAGTAGAGCTAATTACCCTTCCTTTTGGAGAGCAAAATGAAATATGGAGTGCATTAAGAACAACTTATCACCCTTCAGTCCTATACAAAGTGAAAATGCTTGTTTTTGCCGATAAAAATGCACTTTCCCCACCTAAGGTGAGCAGTAAAGATACTTCACTTAGGGAAATAACATGAACTATCTGCCTCTACTTAAACTAACAATCAAGCACAACTACTATCAAGACGGTTACTGTTCAGATTTTATGATAGAAGCAGATACAACGACCCATAGAATCCTGAAAAATCATCGTTGTATACTAAAACAAACTCATATTGGTTTCGTTATATATCAGGCAGTCGATAATAATAGCACCCCTTTTATCAGCATTTCTCCCTTAACTGTTTTCAGGTTTCACCTTAAACTCGTTAATTCACAATTTGCACTTTTCACTGACCTCAGTAGCTACTCAGAAAAAAAATCACCGACTCTAACTAATAAAAATATTAATAATGATCAATTGATTTTATTTGATTCTATTTCACCTAAAAGAGAAGAAGACTTCGCTAGCATAGAGATTCAGATCACTGACTCTATTTTTCCTGTAAAAAATAGAGTGACTCATTACCATATTATATTTACAGCTAAACTTGCACACTGGGAATACTTTTTTATTACCGACAAAGAGGATGTAACCCCGAACTACCAAATTAAACATGCTCAATCTCAAATTTCTGAACCTATTATTCAACCAATAGTTTTCAAAAATGAAACACCTCAAGCGCAAGAAATTGTCGACTTGTTAACTCAACAACACCCTAAAGAAAACCTCTACTATTTTATATCTGAGCACCCCGTTCCATGTCAGCAGTCTACCCGAAAACACATTCAAATCCTTCGGGATGAAGTCAGATTACTCGACAACATACCAAACCCATCATTAAACAATATAAATCAGCGTTTTTTTGCAGATGATAACAACCAATCTTCACAAGAAACCTTTTTTCATATCGTTAAATACATGACTCACTCACTCTCAACTACTGGGATATAGAAAATATGGCTACTTATTCAACCCCCGGCGTCTATGTCGAAGAAATATCAACCTTCCCCCCTTCTGTAGCAGAAGTATCAACTGCCATCCCTGCCTTTATCGGATATACCGAGACGGGGCCTGCTGCAGATAAGGAGCCTTCAATACTACGCATTAATACTTTGCTGGACTATGAAACACATTTTGGCAAGGCGCAGCCAAGCAACTACGCTGTAAATGCCAGTTTTGATGTAAATAATCAAGCCTGGACTATAAATGAACTTGGACGAAGTGTTGCTAATAATAACAACTTTCTTATGTATTATGCACTGAGCCTGTATTTTAAAAATGGCGGAGGGAGTTGTTATATAGTTTCTATCGGGAACTATACAGATGCTCATGACACAGATCATTTTAACAAAGGGCTTGGGGCGCTCGAAAAAGAAGATGAGCCTACTCTAATTATCGCACCAGACGCGCTTGAACTTGCAAGCGCTGATTACTATTCATTCAGCCAGGCCATGCTAGCCCAGTGTAATAAATTAAGAGATCGATTTTCTATTCTCGATGTGCCCGACGGTGAAGAACAGGCTGTTCCTTTCAGAAACGGTATAGGCATGACTAATTTGATGTATGGTGCCGCCTATCATCCACACCTGAAAACTGCATTAAGTTATCATTACCTTGAAGCAGGCGTCACTGTAACAACTGAAAGCGAGATGGAACTTGCGCCTGCAACTGCAGCAACTACATGGCAAAAAGCCTTCGGCGACAACGGGATTATTATCAGCTTTACTGGAGTAGAAGGTGATGAGCCAAAAGCCAGAATAAGTTCTGGAACAGATACTGATCCTATTGAGTTTGAAATCACCTCGACCAATGTATTACGTATTGCAAATGTTGCAACTAAAACTGGAACAGCTGTTGTCGATGCCTGGAACTTGTGGAGCAGTACCTCGGGCAATAACCCTAATGGTTATGGCATCAGTATTAATGGGAATGGCTCGGGTGATGTGCAAAGCACAGGGAATAGCAATGAAGATCTGGACATCGCTTCACAAGACACCGATACCGCACCAGGTAATTCGACGATGGCAAGCCTTAAAGATAGCAATACATCACTGTATAACCAACTAAAAACTTTACTAAACGCTCAAAGGGTTATTTTGCCCCCCTCCTCTGCCATTGCCGGTATTTATGCACGAGTTGATAGAAACCGTGGCGTATGGAAAGCACCTGCAAATGAAGGACTTTCATCAGTGATAGCGCCTGTACGTAAGATAACAAATGAAGAGCAGGGAAGATTAAATATTGATACCAATGCAGGCAAGTCAATTAATGCAATTCGTGCCTTTACGGGTAAAGGTACATTAGTCTGGGGCGCAAGAACACTGGCTGGTAATGATAATGAGTGGCGCTATATTTCAGTACGGCGCTTATTTAATATGATAGAAGAATCCAGTCAAAAATCGACAGCTTTTGCTGTCTTCGAAGCAAACGATGCAACAACCTGGCTAAAAGTAAAAGCCATGATCGAAAGTTTTCTATTCAGTCTGTGGGAACGTGGCGCTTTAGCTGGCTCTACACCTGAGTCAGCTTACTTTGTTAATGTAGGTCTAGGTAAAACGATGACCACTCAGGATATTCTTGAAGGCAGAATGAATGTGGAAATTGGTATTGCTGCAGTCAGACCTGCAGAATTTATCATCTTAAAATTTAGCCATAAATTACAGGAAGCCTGATCAAAATATCTATATCAGGCACACAACTAACTTGAGGAATTATTATGCCAGTTACAAAAGATGAAATTAAGGCGAGCTATCCCATCCCGGTTTATAACTATCGTGTTGAGATCGGTAGTGATGCGGTAGCTTTTTCAGAAGTGTCTGGATTAAACATTGCCTACGAGACATATACGTATAAAGAGAGCCCTGTAGAAAGCGGTAGCGCAGGCCCCAGAGTCTTTAATATGCCTTCCCAGGCACAGGCAACCACCATTACACTGAAAAAAGGCGTAGTGCCCAATGTCAGTGTAACCACTTTATACGATTGGATTCGTGGCATACAAACCAATCAAATTGAAAAAAAAGATATTCGCATTAGCCTATGCAATGAGAGTGGCGAGCCATTAATTACCTGGAGTGTAAACAATGCCTTTCCAACCAAGCTAGAAGCACCCTCATTTACCGCAGATTCAAATGATGCCGCAATTGAAAGCATGGAACTCACTGCTGATAGCATTACCATATCGGAAGGTTAGCCCAGGGCTTAAAGAAAATGGCTTTAACTAAAGCAGACATTAAATCTGACTACCCTATTCCCGCTTATAACTACCGGGTATCAATTTCTGATGGAGATGATACACCCGCCATTAGCTTTGTTGACGTATCAGGATTGAGCATGGAATACGAAGCTGTTACCTATAAACATGGCTTCAGTTTTGTAATGGGAACCAGTGTTATTCCAGGCATGCAACAGCCCATCAGGCTTAGCTTTCACAAAGGCATTATGCGTGGAAAGAGTTATTTATATGACTGGATTTATAAGACCCACCATGAGCCATTTTTTGATAAAGATAAACGCGATATCCTGATTGATCTTTGCGATGAAGCAGGAGAACCATTGATCAGATGGAAGGTTCGAAAAGCCATGCCAGTAAAACTGGAAGCTGCAGGTTTTGATGCCAACAGTTCAGAGGTGATTATCGAGAGCATGGAACTTATAGCACATGACTTAAGCGTTGAATATATTACATAAACACGATGTATTGAATTGAATTGAATTGAATCAACAGGAAAATATAATGGCGAGTTTTGCAGACCAATTATTACAACAGACACCTACCTTAGGTTTTCGCTTTGGCGTATTCTTTTTTGCGGGTGGCATTATTCCCAATCCTGTAGATTTTCGTTTTAAACGCGTTTCGGGAATTAGTACGTCTATTAGCACAAGTTCAGTTGAAGAAGGGGGACAAAACCTGTTTTCCCACCGGCTACCCGATAGAGTGCAATATGATAATTTGGTTTTAGAAAGAGGAAAGCCTGTCGTTTCACCCCTAGCAATAGAATTCAATGTGACTATGTCACAATTCAAATTTGCACCAGCTAATGTACTGGTTTCTCTACTGAATGAAGCTGGCGTACCAATTTCCAGTTGGTTATTTATTAAAGCCTACCCAGTTTCCTGGAACATCTCTGACCTGGATGCTGAGGCAAATAGTATCGTTGTTGAGACCATGGAACTGGCCTATGAACGTTTTCAATCTATCAGCTTATAAACAGATGCCAGTTGAAATCAGGGAACTCGTTATCAGAGCTGTTGTTACAGACCAGCAAGATGACACTAACACCAGTTCTAGTCAGTTTGATTCCGAAGCTGGCCGTACTTTACTTATTCAGGAATGTGTTCGTGAAGTGATGAAACAATTAGATAAAACCAGAGAGCGATAAATACTATGGATATAAAAAACCCATTCAAACTGGAAAAACTCAAAATCACAAAACATGACCCAGAAGCTACTCCGAATCTACTGGATGACACTAACTCATTTGAAGTCATGTTTAATCCAGAGTCATTCACTCGTCAGTATGGTAATAAAGTACAAACGGGCGCGGGCTTAGGCTCTGCAACAGGTACGACTGAGGCAATACCTGCCGGAAGTTTACCGGAAAAACTTGAATTACACCTGGTTATTGATGGCACAGGGGTTTCTGATTTTGGCCTGCCTATAGGCCTGGGCGGAAAAACTCAGGATGTCAAACAACAGATCGATGCCTTTTTAGAAATTTGCTATTTACATCATGGCGAACAACATGCTCCCAACATAGTCAAAGTCAAATGGGGAATTATTGATTTCACCTGCCGTCTGGAAAGCGTCAATATCACTTATAAATCCTTTGACAGAGCGGGGCAACCTCTACGCGCTGAACTTGATGTGATTTTTACGGAACATAGCCCCACGGAAGAGCAAGATAGCTCCCTTATTCCAGCTTCTCAGGAAGCTGCATCACCCGACCTAACACATACTCATATTGTTATTGCCGGTGATACACTTCCTTTACTAACAAAGAAAATTTACGGCTCCTCACACTATTATTTACAAGTTGCCGAAGTAAATAATCTGAATCATTTTCGAGCGCTTCATCCCGGCCAGGCATTAATCTTCCCTCCTTTGGAGAAATAACACGATGCCAGCCTTAACGCCAACTATTATCAGCAATGGAACAGCATTAAGCACTCGCTATCATGTTGTTAGTATTGATATTGTTAAACAAGTCAACCATATTGCAAATGCTGAAATCACAGTACTTGACGGTAGTCTTTCAGAACAAACTTTTACATTAAGTCAGGATACATTTTTTGACCTGGGAAATGAGATCGAAATCAAATTACGCTATGAAGGTGATGAGGATGCAAGCCTTTTTAAAGGTCTGGTCGTCAAACACAGTATCGAGGCAAATTACCAGGGATCCTTACTGACAGTTGCACTCAAAGATGCGGCAATTAAATTAACGCAATTACGCAAAAGCATTGTGCATAAGGAAATCAGTGATGCCGACATTATCTCTACAATCATCGATGGCTACGGCCTCAATTTAGGTGTTATTGCCGACACACAGCCTGCACATACCGAAATGGTGCAATACAACTGTACAGACTGGGATTTTCTAGTCATGCGAGCAGAAAGCCAAGGCCTATTAGTGACTGTTGATGACAGTACTATTTCAGCTCAAGCCATAACATTTGATGATAATAGCAAATACCAGTTTGATTATGGCATGAGTCAAATTCATAGCTTTGAAATCCAAACTGATGCCCTACAAAATTTTGATGCTATTAAAACGCGAAACTGGGATATTACTAATCAGGAAATAGCAGATACAGATTCTACATCTGAGCTATCACTAGAGCAGGGGAATTTTGATATATCCCAGATTGCACAGACCTTCGGAACTGAAGAAAGAGTTTTGCATACCCCGTTACCATTAAATACTGAAGAAATGCTAGCCTGGGTTAATGGGCAACTAAACAGAAGTCGCCTGGCCCGCTTTAAAGGCAGATTAACAGTTTCTGGTATTGCAGATATTAAACCCCTGGATATAGTGGAAATCGCAGGTATGGGCGATCGATTTAATGGTAAAGCGCTGGTAACGGGTATTCGCCACCGAGTAACACTAAACGAAGGCTGGTTAACAGATATACAACTGGGTTTAAGCGCACAGGCTTTTGCTAGCACCCCTGATATTTCAGAGGCACCTGCAGCAGGATTAATCCCAGAAGTAAAAGGACTGCACATAGGAATTATCGCCGAATATGAGGATGACCCTGATGGAGAGTTTCGGGTAAAACTTTTACTTGCCAGTGTCGGTGAGACAGCGGATTCAATATGGGCAAGATTGGCAACTCCGGATGCTGGCAATGGCCGTGGTTTTTTTTCATATCCTGAAATTGGCGATGAAGTTGTTGTGGGGTTTTTTAATGATGATCCACGCCAGGCTGTTATTCTGGGCTCCCTATACAGTTCTGCACAGCCACCCTTCGAAGCCTGGGCTGAACTTACTGAAGATAATTTCAAAAAGGGGTTCGCTACCAGAACGGGTACAAAAATCGAATTTACCGATGAAGAAAAACCCAAATTACGCATAGAAACTGCTGCTGCCAATAGTATTTTACTGGATGATGATGCTGAGTCTCTGGAAATTGCAGACCAGCATGGTAACACCATCATCATGAATGCAGATGGTATTACTATCACAAGCAGTCAGGATTTCATTATTGATGCCAGCGGTGATATACAGATTTCAGGTAATAAAGTTGATATTAAATAAGCAATACAAAGCGATAAGGAAAGGAAAAGCACATGAAACAAATTAAACTCAATCTAACAATCGATGAAGCCAATCTTATCCTGGAAGGTCTTGGTAATTTACCATTTATCCAGGTCCATGAGCTAATAGGAAAAATTCATCAACAGGCAAGCGCCGAAGTCATAAAGATTAATCAGGACTCTGATGAAAATACAGAAAAGCTCGAAGTCATTGCAAACGGGAAATAATATGTCCCGTTCTTCCTCATTTTTAGGCACCGGATGGAGTTTTCCACCCTCTTTTACTCATCATGGTAATGATGTGCAAATGGTAAGTGATGCCGAAGACGTACACCAAAGCCTGGATATTTTACTCGCCACACGTTTAGGTGAAAGAGTCATGCTTGAGAATTATGGATGTGAACTCAGTGAGTTTATGTTCGAAGAAATTGATCAAAGCCTGTTAAATAATCTCAGCAGTTTGATTGAAAATGCGATTACCCGGCATGAGCGTCGCATTAAACTAGACAGTGTCACTATTACCCAGAGTGATGCCCTCAATGGCCTGCTGATGATTCATATGAGCTACACCATCAGAACAACGAATTCACGTTACAACATGGTGTATCCATTTTACATCAATGAAGCCACAAACCCGGTGACATAGCAATGACTGACTATATCGTAATTGATGGTGACACGACTCAGTTCCTGCCTAACTTTGGTGCGGCCATGGTTGTCGTCCAGCCAGGAACCATGCAAGGTAGTGGCCCTGCAACCTTAAATGGCTCGCCCCTTTGTATAGAAGGTGATGAAAGCAATGTTTCCGTATCAGGCTGTATGTATTTCACGCCACAATATTCGATTCCGGGTTCGGGCACTTTAAGTATTGATAGCCTGGCCAGTGATCAAATAGCCAGTAAAACACAGACTGATGGCACAGCAGTCATATTAGTTGGCGGGCAATTTACCGCTAAATTTGAAGTGCAAAGTCCCGCTCAACAACCTGTTCCCTCTAGCTCCCCAATTCCTGACTCGACCCCTGATTATTCAGGAAGTGGAATGTTTGTTAGTAGTAACACTCTCCTTCAAGGGAGCTGAATTAAATGTCCAGTCACCTAGCAAAACAATTGGCACACAATAGGGATGGAACAAGCCAGCAATCCCGAATAAAAGCGGCACTTGATCCTGACTATGTTGCAGTAGATGAACGCTCTCTAAAAGACCTATTAGCTTTCGTACAAAGCTATGCTGGAGAATTAAAATATTTTGATGAAAATAATCAGGAGAGTGGCACCTGGCAGGCTTTTTTTCCTGAAGATATTGACCTGGATGAGCTACAGGCATTTATCAAAGACCCTGAATCAATTCCTGAATCCAGAGCTAATGTATACCGCCGCCCACACTTCGTCCTGCTACTTAGCTTTTTGCAATTACTTGGTCATGCCCAGGAGCATATAAATACATTAACCAAGCGACACCTGGATTTTTATTTCCAGCAATTTCTGCAAATGAGAAAAAAGCCAGCTCAGGCCGATTACATCAATGTCATGATCGAACTGGCTAAGCACCAGGAATACTATCACTTGCCTGCTGGCACTTTACTTAATGCCGGAAAAGATAGCACAGGTCGAGTATTGGCTTATAAAACTGAGCGCAATACTCAGCTAAGCCATGCCCAAATTACAAAGTTAAGTTCACTACATGCTGATAAGAGAGTTATTGGTATACGTGAAGCCAGAGAGTACCATTTAATAGCAAACCCGAACGGAGCAGAAAATCAAGCATTTCTAGAAATGATGAGAATTGCTCTTGGTGCCCCGGCACCTGGGGACTCATTACCACTCTATGAAAGCAATGTTGTTGATTATCTCTTTTTAATGACATTAAAAAACATCGTTGATTTTATTCCAGATAAGCTCAATTTGCTATTTGCAGATTTTGCAAATCTTATGAAATACAAGTATCAACGCACACCAACAAATAGCCCACAACACTCAGAGCTAAGACGCAAGCATGGCGAAGACTGGAAAGAAATTAACCGGATCATTGAAAAGGCAGGCTTTGAGCGGGCAAGAATTAAAAATGAAACATTTAATTACAACCCGGTGGATAAAACCGATTTTAATACTAATTTTATGCAAGCATTAAAGATCGATCCCTATGAAGCACTCAGTTTCTCAGGGTTAGAAGGAGTCGATAATCTCAATGATTTGCATAGTAGCAGGACTAACAGTGATGTGATCGCATTCATAACGAATAGTGAGGACAATAATTTATCAAATTCGTTATTTATGCCTTTAACTGATTTCGATGAATTAATGAATATTAAAATTCCTATTGATGCCCAGTGGGAACAAATTAACACTCTGCTTGAAACTGCCTCAGGTAAAACAATTCAAGATAATACTGATAGCCCTCCTAATTTTGAAGATAAATTAGAAGAAACACTTAAGCCTGATTTTAGTGTTTTAACTGATATAGATAATATTGATGACTTGCATAATGCCATACTGAAAATACAGACTTATTTTCACATGTCTGCGCTGGATTTCTCTTATCTAATGCATGTAGCAAATAAAGCAGATTCAGATCTTGATGACTGGGGAAAAATTTACACTCTTTTAACTACCGCTTACCAACAAAAACTATTTACACACCGCCAGGCTGAGCTTGAAGCAGTAAGGAGCAGTACACAAGGTCATGATGCGATTCAACTCATGGCAGCGTTAGTTTTGGCAAGGTCAAAACAGGAACAGATTGACCTGTCTGAACTACAATTTTTTATTTCACAAGATAATTTTGATTACCTGACAAAGATCGATAATGATTCAGAGCCAACTCCCGACTGGCAAAGAGTGTATCGTTTTCTAGCAAATGCCTGGAACAATAGAGAGGGTGCAAAGCAAGTGCCAGAAAAGACAGAATGGCAAAACCTGTATGTTTTTGAAGATGCCAGTAGTGCAAAGATATCCTTAGAACAGGAAACGGGCAATGCAGTTCAGCGTTGGGATACCTTTGGCAGAAGCCCAGAAAACATAGAAAAAAGTGCTCAGGCCCTGGCAGAGTTTGGCTGGGCTATAAGTTCCCCAATCCTGCTGCTGGGTCAAGGCAAACGAACTATCACCCTGACACTGAGCTATCAGGTCGAGCAGTTTAATACAGAAAAAATTGCAAAGTTGCTTATTGATAGTAAAGATAATCAAGAAAAGCTTCCATTTCAAATAGTCGCCAGTAGTGAAGAAGGCTGGGTAGAGCCAAGTGAGATTGAACTAATTCCTACTCAGGTAGAAAATGATAGTCCAGATTCCCCCCTCCCCGCTTTAAAATTTACAATAATTTATGAACCAGATGCAGTTGCTATTACGGCACCCACTGTGGATTTTTCTCCCCCAAGTGAATGGCCTATTGTTAAAGTTATCCTACGACAAATCAGGCAAAGTGAAGATATATTAAATAATTCTGCTACATATTTTACCCACTACCAGGCTTTTCAGCATTTAATATTAGCGGACATACAAATCGATGTACAGGTAGAAGGCCTCAGCGACATATTAATTCAAAATGACAATAAAACTCTGGATGCAGCCAAACCATTTGAACCTTTTGGCACAAAACCCATAATAGGCTCACGCTTCTATATCGCTCACGCTGAACTAGCCTTTAAAAAGCTGTCATCACTGGAATTTATTCCCGAATGGTCGAATGTACCCGATCCTATTCAAGGTCATTATGTAAATTATACCGAGATAACGCCAGCAACTACTTTTAACACAAACATCAGTATACAAAACAAAAAACTTTCTGCATCACTTATTAAATCCGAAAAAAAATCATTACTTACTGAGAGTCTATCAATTAAAGAAATTCAGCCCTCGGATAAGTTCACTTACGATATAGACTTTTATCCGGAAACCAGCGCCTCTGCAAATGAATGGAATCGCTATATTCAGTGGGAGTTAAACAGTCCTGATTTCCAGCATACTAACTACCCTGCCCTTGTGGCTAAAAAAGCAACTTTATTAGCGGCTGATATAGCTAACAAAAAAACAATTACTGAACAAGACTACCTGGTCAATCCGCCATATACTCCCCTCGTTAAAAAGCTAACAGTTAACTATTCCTCATCTCAGCTCATTGAGGTTAACAGCTTTAAAGCAACAAACCGTACTGCACAACTATTTCATATTCACCCTTTTGGCTATAGCAGAATGCAGGAACAAAACAAACAACCCTGCTACTTTCTACCCCAGTTTGATAATGAGGGTGAACTCTATATAGGTATAGAAAAACTTAAGCCACCTGAAAATCTAAGTCTATTATTTCAAATGGCTGAGGGTAGTGCGAATGCAGACCTTGAGCCAGGGACTGTACACTGGAGCTATCTCAGCGCTAATCAGTGGCTTAGTCTGGATGGGGGAAATATGCTTAATGATACAACTCGAGGCTTAATCAACTCAGGTATTATTGAGCTTTCGCTACCCATTGCTAAAGCAAATACCCTACTCTCACCCGACCTCTTCTGGTTAAGGGTAAGTATTGCAAAAAACAGCAACAGTGTTTGTGATACCGTAGCAATTCACACCCAGGCAATATCGGCAAGTTTTGTCAATAATAACAATGCGCCCGATCATTTCAGCCAACCGCTGCCAGCTGACACAGTTAAGCAACTACTTCCTCCCAGTAAAGCAGTAAAAGCTATCCATCAGCCTTATACCTCATACGGCGGAAAGATATCAGAACAGGATGATATCTTTTACACCCGGGTTAGCGAGCGCCTTAGACATAAAAACAGAGCGCTAACGCAATGGGACTATGAGCATATACTGCTGGAACACTTCCCCCAGATCTATAAAGCTAAATGCCTGCCCGCAAGGTTAAGAAAATATGATGACAAACCCGGCAGTGTCGAGGTTATTGTCATTCCGGATATTCATAGCCGCCTCCCATTTGACCCTTTTGAGCCAAAAGTACCTGCTGATCTTATTGCTGATATTGAGACTTACCTGCAAGACAAGGCGCCTGCCTGTGCATGTATAACAGTCAGTAATGCATCTTATATTCCGCTAAAAATAAGACTAGGGGTGCGTTTCCACCCTGGCTACAACGAAGCCTATTATAAAAAAATATTAAATGATGAACTTAACCAGTTTCTCTCTCCATGGGCTTATGGCAAAGGGGCAGATATCGTTATTGGTGGCAAAATTTATGCGAATAGTATTATTAACTTTGCTGAACAACGCCCCTACATTGATTACGTTGCTGAAATCAAAATGTTTAAGGGTAGTACATTTCAGTACGTAGAGCCCACCAGCAAAGACGGGTATAGCGTAGAAGCAGATCACCCCGGCAGCGTATTGGTCGCAGCTCGACAACATGATTTTGACCTGATATCCGAGTTTGGATATGAAGAAGATTTATTTATCGGAATTAATTACATGAAGATCGAACTGGATTTTCAGGTAGCTAACGAACAATGATGCTGGTTTAGTCTTAACTTGTATCGGTAAGGAGAAAAATAATGAAAATTGAATCAAAAAGTAGAAATGAATTAAAGGCTTATTTTCGCAAAAACAGTATCCCTACGGAAAGCAATTTTGCTGATCTTATTAATGGCATGCTCAACCATAAGGATGATGGTATAGCAAAATTGCCAGGTAACCCCCTCAGCATTGAAGCAGATGACTCTGTGCAACAAAAGCTGATCAATTTTTATCATGACCTGGAGGAAGAAGCACCTGTCTGGTCACTCAGCCTAAACCCAAAATCAGACCCTGCCGATGCCAGTAGTGATAATAATTCGGGGCTTAGTATTAGTGATAGTCTAGGTAATAGCCACCTGTTTATTGAAAGTACAACCGGGAATGTTGGTATAGGTAACATCACACCTAAAGGTAAACTGGATATCAATGGGAGCCTGGTTTTTACCGGAAACTCATCAACAAAAATATCCGGAGCGTCTAGAGGCTCTCGCCACGCTTTGGTATTAAAAGGGCACTGGAATGAACTTGAGATCAAAGGCAGAGTGATAGACTGGACAGGTACTAATCTACATATAGGTTATGACAACAATCATGCCAGCCATATGATTGAAATGGGTAGAAATGTTGGACATCTCAGGTTTATGTCTGGCGGAGGAACAACTGAAACCATGAGGGTTATCAATGGCAGGGTGGGTATCGGCACATCAAATCCTATGACTACATTACATGTAGGGGGTTCTGTAAAAGTTGATGGTTTCCTGAATCTATCTGGCCAAATTACCCAGGATAACTGGAAACCAGCCTCCTTAATTAATGGGTGGGAACGGTATAGTACAACCTTCAACTCAGCGGGGTATTTCAGAGATAGTTTTGGTATCGTACATTTAAAGGGCATGGTAAAAAATGGTACAGGTGA
>Ga0164313_10001173_pt1 | contig 22933 bp, 18 predicted proteins | sample GuaBasSedimGuay4_FD_113735 | JGI IMG/M metagenome (GOLD analysis project Ga0164313, IMG submission 113735) | Subseafloor sediment microbial communities from Guaymas Basin, Gulf of California, Mexico - Guay4, Core 4569-4, 0-3 cm | ecosystem: Environmental > Aquatic > Marine > Hydrothermal vents... | reverse complement strand
GAACATCTCAACACCAGTAATAACAGTCTTGCGACCTTCAGCACCAAGTCCGATCAGGTTCATCTCGTCACCACTGTTTACAATACCAGTTTCAATACGACCTGTGGCAACAGTACCACGACCAGTAATTGAGAATACGTCCTCAACGGGCATCAGGAAGTCTTTTTCAATTTCACGGGGAGGAATGGGGATAAAAGAATCCACAGCATCCATCAGCTCCATAACTTTTTCTTCCCACTTTTCTTCTCCGTTCAGTGCACCCAGTGCAGAACCGTGAATAACGGGAGTATTGTCACCGTCGAAACCGGAGAAATCGAGCAATTCACGAATTTCCATCTCAACCAGCTCAAGAATCTCGTCATCATCAACCATGTCGACCTTGTTAATGAAAACAACAATCTTAGGAACGTTCACCTGGCGAGCCAGGAGGATATGCTCCCGGGTTTGTGGCATAGGACCATCTGTTCCGGCAACAACAATAATTGCACCGTCCATCTGTGCAGCACCAGTTACCATATTCTTTACGTAGTCAGCGTGACCGGGACAGTCAACGTGCGCATAGTGACGAGATGCAGTTGAATATTCAACGTGGGCCGTATTAATGGTAATACCACGCTCTTTTTCTTCCGGTGCATTGTCAATAGAGTCAAAATCCCTGATTTCAGAGAGACCCTTTTTTGCAAGGACTGTTGTAATAGCAGCGGTCAAAGTGGTTTTACCGTGGTCAACATGACCGATGGTACCGACATTGACGTGCGGTTTGGACCTATCAAATTTTTCCTTAGCCATAACTTGTTTAATTAATTACTCGTTTGTTTATTATAATTACTTTATTATTTATCTGAGCCAATGCCGGGAATTGAACCCGGGACCTCTTCCTTACCAAGGAAGCGCTCTACCCCTGAGCTACATCGGCTTACTCAAGGTTTTGAGCGGGAAACGAGGCTCGAACTCGCGACCCCAACCTTGGAAGGGTTGTGCTCTACCAACTGAGCTATTCCCGCTTTTAACTCGCCTAAGAGTTGTGGGGAGAGAAGGATTCGAACCTCCGAAGTCGTACGACAGTAGATTTACAGTCTACCCCTGTTGGCCACTTAGGTATCTCCCCTATTTTCAGTATGTTAATGTACGCTTTAAAAAAACTGAGCCGATGGAGGGATTCGAACCCCCGACCTGCTGATTACAAATCAGCTGCTCTGACCAACTGAGCTACATCGGCAATCAAGGAACTTCAATGAATTATACCCTCCAAAATCGGTTCGCAAATGTATGAATATTTTAATTAGTTCACAAAAAATAATGTCTCTTTTTTAAAGGGCATAAAAAAAGCTGCCGGAGCAGCCTTTTTAACAGGTTTATATGTGCTATTTTTTCCTGATTTTCTCTTTTCGTTTCACCAATTGCTTCCTCAAAGCGTCGATAGAGAGGTCTGTTGCCTCCTCAAATGTTTTACACTGTTTCTTTGCAAATACCGCGTGACCTTTAACATCAAGTTTGATCTCCACCAGCTTGTTATCCCGGTTGGACGTATCCTTGTCCAGCCTGAGGAAAATCTCTACTCCCATAATGTCATCATAAACAGTAGGTAATTTCTTGACTTTAGTGTCAATGAAACTTAACAGTTTCTCATCTGCGTCAAACCGAATCGAATGCATCTTAATATCCATAAGTACCTCCTTCTTTTAGGCCCTTGGGTGGGCCTGGTTATAAATAGACTTAAGTTTCTTATATGTATTATGTGTATAAACCTGTGTTGCGCTTAGGTTGGCATGGCCAAGGAGCTCCTTGATGGCATTCAGATCTGCTCCCCTGTTCAGCATGTGCGTGGCAAAGGTATGTCGAAGCACATGGGGACTCTTTTTATCCAGTGTAGTCACCATGGACAGGTAGTTGTTCACAATTCTGTAAACCAGCTTATCGTAAGCTGCCCCACCCTTCTCCGTGACGATCAAAGAATTTCCAGCTTTGTCTGCCATCACCTCACTTCGCACCACCATGTATTTTTCTACCGATGCTAATAGCTCATCCCCCACAGGGATGATTCGCTCCTTTCCTCTTTTTCCCATCACCTTCACACTCTTTCCTTCTCTATTAATAGAACCTGTTTTAAGCCCGATAAGTTCACTTCGTCGCATTCCGGTCTGGTAAAGCATATCCAATACCAGTCGGTTCCGGGTCCCGGTAAATCCCTCACCGAAGTCATATTCATCCAGGAGAAGATCCATTTTCCCCTCCTCTACAAAAGCAGGGACCCGCTTGTTGAGTTTGGGTTTCAAAACCCGCTCCACGGGATTGGAATCAAGTTGTCCCTCTTTAATAAGATAAGAGCAATAGGTACTCAGCGAGGTTAGTTTCCGGTGAACTGTTCGTGAACTGTAGCCGGAGTCCATTAAACTTACCACCCAGGAACGGATAACCCTAAAATGCAAATCCATGCCCTCACGGTCAGTTTCCTGACAGAAAGCATGGAATTGGTTCAAGTCGTTTTTGTAAGCTTTGATGGTATGCACGGCATACCTCTTCTCGGCCTGCAGGTATTTCAAAAAATCATCAATCCTGGTCATGGGCAGCATTTAAAAGCTAACCAAAACCCCTGGATTTAATCTTCTTGCAGCTGCAATTGTTGAATATAGATGGCCTTAAGCTTCTGCTGACGCTTGGTAATAGAAGGTTTGGTGAAGGCCTGACGACTCCTGAGTTCCTTTACTACACCGGTCTTCTCAAACTTCCGCTTGAATTTTTTTAAAGCCCTTTCAATATTCTCACCCTCTTTTATGGGAATTACAATCATTTCAATCTTTTTAAATTTCGAGCCGCAAAGTTAGATATTCATATCTTAATATTCAACTAAACCCGATATTATTTTTAATGGATTGAAAATCACAACAGCAATATTTATATAATTGATCCAGGAATTTTGACAAATCACTCATTCTTTTCATAAATATATATAAAAAAGAGGTGCGAGGCAATACAAAATAAGAATTGATTTTACGGCATAATAATTGTGCCTTGAAGTTCAATTCTAACCCTCTTAAACACACCATCATGTACAAGATTTGCATCTGTCTGTCCCTGATTCTATCTCTGCTGATTTGCTCCTGCTCCAAAAGTCCCGAAGAATTAAACCTTGATCCTAAAACTGAAGCGCTTATTTCCATCCTTCAGGATGAATTGCAAGCTCTCCCAGTAGATCCCCTGAGCTGGAATGATAAGGATTTGAAATGGCTGGATCCCCTGGCCACAAAATCTGTGATCGCCCTGGGCGAATCCACGCATGGCACTGCGGAGTTCTTTAAGGCCAAGCACCGGATTTTCAAATACCTGGTGGAAAATCATGGTTATAAAATATTTGCTATAGAGGCCGATTTTGGAGAATCAATTTATATAAATGAAGCCATTCAGGAAGGTCGGACCGAAGATATCCACGACCTGATGATCACCAAAATGCACTTCTGGACCTGGAAAACCGAAGAGGTAAAAGATTTGCTGGAGTGGATGTGCAGCTATAACCAGGGTAAAGCTGAGGAAGATAAAGTGCACTATATGGGCGTGGATTGCCAATTCAATACCTATCATCTTCCTTTGGTCAGGGATTATTTAAAAATCGTCACCCTTCCCTTTCAGGATCATGCCGACTCCCTTCTTCAGGTAGCTGAAGAAGCCACTGCAGAAAACTTTAAAAATTTCAGTTCTGGGTCCTTCATTAGCTACTTGGGAGGCCTGGAAGGATTGCAGGATTCATTGATGGCCTATAAGGACCATCTGGTCGCTGCCTCATCTGAAAAAGAATTCCAGCTGCATGCCCGGATCCTGGAACTTGTGAGCCAGGTCTCCGAGGTAAAATTTTACTTCCAACTGCAACAGACAACCATCAATTACCGGGACAAATACATGGCTGAGAATACGGCCTGGTTGCTGGATTATTTTGAGAACGAAAAAGTCGTTCTCTGGGCCCATAATGGTCATATTGCCAATATGGAATATGGTGTGACGGGGTCCATGGGAAATTACCTGAGCTATCAGTTGAGGGATCAATACGCCATCCTTGGCTTCCTCTTTTCACAGGGATCGTTTACAGCGCAGGGGATGGAAGGAGAAAATTATACAGGATTGGAAACCCAAACCCTGGATACTATTCCCAAAGAAAACTCCTTGAATGCGCTTATGTCCTATACGCTTGAGCCTGCCTTTTTCATTGATCTTGATGTCCTTCGGAACTACCTCGCCTGGTACAATGCGTTCGAAGATTATATGGAATACTTCCAGATGGGAGCAGTCTATAACAATAATCCAGAAGACTACTACACGACCTTTGATCCTGATTGGTTCAACTACATGATTTACTTCGATAAATCGACAGCGACCGACTTGTTAAAATAGAGATACGGCTCCACCCTATCCAGAACAGAGTCCGGAAGAATGAAGTTATCCTCCAGCTCCTGGAACGATTGAATGATCTCTGCAAAATCCCGGTAGTTCACAAGGGCCTTCACATCCTCATATTCCAGGTAAGGATGCCGCAACAGCTCCCTGAATGTGGCTCTATTCAGGTCCAGCTTAATTATTAAGGTAGTGTCTATGAGAATCAGGTCAGCAATCAAATCAAAGGTCTCTATGCTCATTCCATACACCTCCTTCAACTGATCCAAAAAAGCATATCCCCCCAGCAATCCCCGGTATTTGATCAGGCGTCCGGCAAAGACCGGCCCAATGCCGGGAAGAGGGAGTAGCTGCACAGAATCGGCCCGGTTGATATCAATAGGGAGAATTGGTTCTCTGGTCTTGCGGCGATAGGTATATGGATAAGCCTGAGCCGATCTGCCGGATGTGTTCCACCTGACACTATCGCTCCGTCTGATGCTATCGTTCTGATCCTTCTCAATGGAGTCAGCCTCCGCAAAAGAAGCCATAAGCATGCTCGCCTCTCGCTTAAATTCCTCCATTCCCTCAGGTTCCCGGTCCGGAAGAAGGGCTACCGAAATCCTGAAAAGTAGTGAGAGGATCAGCAACAGGGAAAGCAAAATCAGTCCCCGCTGCTCACCACAAGGAAGCAGATAAAACTCTCTGTATAGACGTTTGGACATTTAAGGTTTAATGTGGCAATGAGCCACAAATCACCCAATGGAGGGGAAAAGCGTAATGACCTTACTGTAAACGCCCAGAGCGAAAAGAAAAGCAATGGCCAGGGGAGCTACAAATTTCACCAGGAACATGAAAAGCTTATGGTATCCCATCTTATATGATCCATCACTGGAAAGTTCCTTCCTGGATTTATCCCTTGAAAAGGCCCAACCTATAAAGACTACTATAAAGAATCCTCCCAGAGGAAGCATCAGGTCCGGTGAAGCATTAAAAATACCAAAAACATCGGATGAAACGGTGCAAACCGTACCAAGAAATCCGACGGAGATAAGCGAGATAATGGTGGCCTTTTTACGAGACATGTTCAGTTGCTCTGAAAAATAGGCTACAATCACCTCAAGCATTGATATGGTAGACGTGATGGCAGCAAAACAGAGCAATATAAAAAACATAAATGCCCAGATGAGTCCACCCGCCATATTTTGAAAAATTACAGGCAGTGTCTTATAAACCAGTTCAGGGCCATCGGCCGGATCAATTCCAAAAGCAAATACAGCCGGGAAGATAGCGATCCCGGCTAGAATGGCAACAAAGGTATCGGCAGCAACAACACTTACAGCTGTACCGGCAAGATTCTCTTTCTTCTTAATGTATGAGCCATAAGTGATCAATGTTCCCATCCCAATGGACAGCGAGAAAAAAGCTTGCCCCAGCGCTTCAAGAATAATCCGGAACGGTGCCTCCTTAATCTGAGTGAAATCAGGCTTAAACAGAAAAACCAGGCCCTCTCTGCCCCCTTCCAGAGTAACTGACCTTGTCACCAGGATCAGCAATATTACCAGGAAAATGGGCATCAGGATCTTGGCAACCTTTTCAATTCCATTCTTCACTCCCGAGAAAACAATATATCCCGTGAGTAACAACATCACCACAAACCAGATAATAGGTCTCCATAAACCTGAAGTAAATGATTCATAATGATTGCTGAAAAATTGCGTCAGAGCTGCATTGTCCATGGAAGCAAACCCAAACCTCTCAGGAAATAAAATCCATCGTACCGACTGAATCACATATTCCAATGTCCAGCCAGCAACAACCGTATAGAAAGAAAATATGATAAAGACTGAGACAACTCCCAACATACCAACCAGATGCCACTTCGTGCCCGGGGCAATTTTCTTAAAAGCTCCAACAGGATTGAGCTGGGCGGAGCGCCCGATCACAAATTCAGACATCATGACCGGGATACCTATGGCAACAATAAACAGCAGATAGACCAGCAGAAAGGCTCCGCCACCATTTTGCCCGGCCACATAGGGAAACCTCCATATGTTGCCTAAGCCGATGGCAGATCCTGCCAATGCTGCAAGGACACCAAACTTACTGCTAAAACTGTCTCTTTCTCCCTTACCGCCCTGCAACATCCTGCAAATCTTAAAGTGTATCGATGCAGTTCAGATCATCAAAAGCCACCTTCAGGCGTTCGATCATCGACTTTTCTCCTTCACGAAGCCAAACCCTTGGATCGTAGAATTTCTTATTTGGCTTGTCCTCACCATCGGGGTTTCCGATCTGGCCCTGCAGGTAGTCATGCTTCGCTGCTTCAAAGGTGCGATTGCCATCCCAGGTGGCCCATTGTGTATCGGTATCGATGTTCATCTTGATCACCCCATAACCAATGGCCTCGCGAATCTCTTCCTGTGATGAACCTGATCCACCATGGAATACAAAATACAGGGGCTTCTTGTCCAGTCCGTATTTCTCCTCAACAAAATTCTGGGAATTATCAAGAATTTTAGGAGTCAGCTTAACATTACCGGGCTTGTATACACCGTGTACATTTCCAAAAGAAGCTGCTATGGTAAAATTGTCACTCACCTTGGAAAGCTCTTCATAAGCATATGCCACATCTGCGGGCTGGGTATAGAGCAATGAGTTGTCCATATCGGTATTATCCACACCATCCTCTTCTCCACCGGTGCAACCCAATTCAATTTCCAGAGTCATACCGATCTTGCTCATGCGCTCAAGATATTTAACGCAAGTACTGATGTTCTCTTCCAGGGGCTCCTCGGAGAGGTCCAGCATATGGGAACTGAAAAGCGGCTTTCCGTATTTCTCAAAATGTCTTTCACCAGCATCCAGCAAACCGTCAATCCAGGGAAGGAGTTTCTTGGCAGCATGGTCGGTATGAAGGATCACGGGAACGCCATAAGCTTCAGCCATGGCATGCACGTGCTTGGCTCCACTAACTGCACCTATAATGGCAGCTTTTTGATTTTCATTGGGAAGTCCTTTTCCTGCAAAAAATACAGCACCTCCATTGGAGAACTGGACAATGACAGGAGAATTCACATCACGGGCTGCTTCTATAACAGCATTTACAGAGTTGGTTCCCACAACATTTACAGCAGGAATGGCAAATTCGTTCTTTTTGGCGATTTCAAACACCTTTTGAACATCGTCTCCAGTTACAACACCGGGTTTTACTACATCAAAAATCTTATTAGACATATCGGTATGATTAAATAGATTGGATTAAAAATGAGCGACAAATTTAGAACAAAAAACTGTAAAATCAACAGAATTAGAAGGGATAACCGATAGCTATATTATAGGTCAGATCTCTACCAGATATCCCTGAATTACGGGGCAGCCAGTTGGAGCCTTCAATGGGATAGGGATTGCGCAGTGGTATCCCCAGGTCAAATCGGAATATAAGAAAGCTGAAAACAGCCCTGGCACCGACCCCTGTACCAACGGCAAGTTCCTTATAAAAACGGTTGAATTCAAAGCCGGCCCCCTCACGGTCGTCTACAGCAGAAAGGGACCAGATATTTCCCACATCCATGAATAAGGCAGCCTCCAGCTTCCAGAATAATTTAAAGCGATACTCCATATTGGCCTCCAGTTTCACATCTCCGGTCTGATTGGGATAGAGAGATTCCTCCGGATCATCATAGGAACCCGGACCCAGACCCTTTACCTGCCATGCACGGACGCTGTTGGCTCCTCCTGAGAAGTACTGTTTTTCAAAAGGCATGGCATTTGAATTGCCGTAGGCATAACCCATACCTGCAAATCCACGAAGTATCAGGCTAATATCCTCATAGAGGAAAATGTAGCTTCGAAAATCAATATCCGCCTTCAGGTACTGGGCAAAATCTACTCCCAGTATCTGGTAGTTCCCCTCCTCTGGCGTGTCGGCAAAAGAGCTGAAACCCGCATATAAAAGGTTCCCTGCAGTCTCCAGGTTCATACGAACATCCTGGAAGCTCTGATTCTTTAATAACTTTCGATTGGACCAGATCATGGAATAACGGGTATCTATAATCAGGTGCGGTTCATAACTGTAATATAAGTACTTGCCCTCAAGCCAATCCTGGAAATAATCTGATTTATAGGGCGTCAGAATAAGGCTGGCCTCTACAGGGAAGACCCTGTGAATCAATTTTTCGTTACCCTTCCATTCATAGCCAAAAGAAGCATTGGCCAGGGTTCGGATATAATCGGGACGCTTCTGATAATTGTAGGAGAGTCGGATATTGGTCTGGGGATTGTACTTTCTGATAAACTGATCCGTTCTCACAGGTAGTAGAAATTTGGGAATTCTCAGTCGGGCCTCCACACCAAACTCAAGCATGACCGTGGGACCGGGATAGGTCGTATCAACATCATCTCCTGTTGTTTCGATATTTTCTATGGCCCCCATAAAAGTAAGATCAAACTGCTCCGAACCTCCAAACAGGTTCTTGTGCCCATAACTAAGATTCGCCGCTGCTCCTATATTCCCTGCCGAGTTGGTTCCCTCCAACTTCACGGAATAGGATTGCCTTGTTGCCGGAGCCACCAGTACATCACAATCCAGCTGAGGCAGCTCCGAATCAACCTCACGAAAACGGATATCAACCATTCTGAAGGCGCTCAGAGATGAAAGGTTCCTGTAAGTACGGTTCACATCTGAAGCATCGTATAGTGCTCCGGGGATGATATAGTTTTTCTGGGTAACCACCTCAGCGCGTATATTTGGTTTCCCCGAATAGATCAAATACACACTGTCGTAGACCAGTGTATCTCTTATGGCAATTTCTGAATCGCTGTTTTCATCAAAGCTCAGGGCATCGAAATTGGTCATCATATGAACATCCCGTATGGTATAGACCGGGTGATCGGTATGCACTGTTTCTCCCCGACGATTGGTTGTGGGATAGTTACGAATCCCCAGGGTGACATCCACCTGGTGGGTGTTAAAGGCACTATCCACTTCATAATAGATATAATCCCTGGTGAAGGCATAGTAACCACTGTCTCGAATTATGGACTCGATCCTGACGCGCTCCTCCTGAAGTACATCCACATCAAAGAGTTCACCCACCCTGAATTTGCTGCTAGCGGTATCGTCCAGTACCATATGTGATAGGGTGGCATCCGCGAAAAAATATGTGATGTCACGGATCCTGTAAGGTTCACGGGGAGTGACCTTGTATACCACACGGGCACGTCTCTTTCTGAAGGTTGTGGTATCAGTCACCTCCGCCTCATAAAACCCCTTATTTCGCATATGAAGAGAAAGTTGTTCGGTCGATTTTAACATCAGATCCTCATCATAGACAGCCGGGGGCTCACCAATACGCCTCAGCCAGTTATTAAAGCCATTATCCTTCTCTGGAGACGAGAGGTTGTAGAGGGAAAGATAGAACCTCCATGAAAGAATCCGCTTGTTGGGTTTCTGCTTAATATACTCATTCAGTTGCCGCTTATCAAAATCGCCTTTTTCGGACTCAATTTTATAATTATGCAAAAGATACTCATCTTCAGGTAGATACTTAGTGACTCTACAAGATAGGAGTAGAACCGAAACCAGGATAATAGTAATATATGGGATCTTTCTCTGCAAGGATTCTGTTAAAGGGGCTAAAATACAAATTTTACAGCACCCAATTATTTTTTTCATCTTTGCATTTACACACACATTGCAAAATGATATCCTCTTCAAAGTCAAAGCTGATTCGTTCCCTGCAACAAAAGAAATTCAGGGACCAGCACCGCCTCTTTCTGGTTGAAGGTGAAAAGATGGTCAGGGAACTGACTACAGGTGATCCGGATAAGCGTTTTCCCATCCAGGAAATTTTCGCCACTCCGGAGTGGTTCGACAATCAAAGAACGATGCTGCAACAGTGTAGTGCTGAGCTTACAGAAGCCTCACAGACGGAAATTAAAAAAGTTAGTTCACTTGTCACGCCACAAGCGGTGATCGCGCTGGTTTCCATTCCCGAGATGCGTTTCAGTGCTGAAGCGCTCCTCCACACGCCGGTTCTTGCCTTTGAGTCCATACGCGACCCGGGAAACCTGGGGACCATAATACGAACAGCCGACTGGTTTGGCATCAGGCATATCGTCTGCACCCCCGATTCCACCGACCTTTACAATTCGAAAGTAGTCCAGTCCACCATGGGGGCCATCACCAGGGTGCAGGTCCACTACCAGGAGATAGAAGCGCTATTGAAACGCAAAGAGATGCAGGCTAAAACAATTATTGGCACTTTTATGGAAGGAGAAAACATCTATTCTACCTCCCTGGCTCCTGACCCATTGATTCTCTTTGGAAACGAGTCGCGTGGTTTATCCAAAGACCTCAATCCATATATCCAACACAGAATAACCATTCCCGCTTTCTCGCCTTTAGGTTCAGGTTCAGAGTCACTCAATGTGGCCTCTTCGGTGGCGGTGGTTTGCTCGGAATTAAGAAGAAGATAGTTTGCCTACTCAAAGTGGAAATTGAGCATGATAATGTAAGAACGGGCATGTTCAATGGAGGCTGCAAAATCGGGATGACCTACCCGGCCCTTGGGATCGATCATGTTCATCAGACCAACAGCAAGTTTAATCTCCGGGGCAAATTTGAAATATTTCAAATAGTTGTCCACGCCAAAACCAAACTCAAAGTACAGATCGCCTCTTTTAAATTTCAAATACTCTTCTGAGTCCTGGTCATAAAACCCGGGCTTTTTGGCTGACATATCATAGCGGAAATTCAGACCTGCCACCAAATAGGGCCGGTAATTATTGACCCGAACTGAACGGTATTTGAAATGCAAGGGAAAGTCAAGGAAAGCCGGACCCAGCGGAACCGGATTTGCTACATGTGGGATATCAACCGGATCTCCAACAACTCCATCCTCGTAATTATAAAACCAGATCTCCCGGGAGCCAAAACTGATCCCGGGCAGAAACCTGAGGTTCCAGTTCTGACTCAGTCGCAAATCCGATACAATGCTTACCTGGAAACCGGGTTGCAGATGAGTCAGATCGGCATAGCGGAACTCCTGGCCCGGTATCTCAGAAGAGTAATCGTAATTCCTGGTAAAACCCAAATCCATCACATTGAGTCCTACGGTAAACCCGAAATGGATCCTTTTAAAATCGAAGGAAGTCAGGTTCCTGGGAAACTCCTTCTGTGCAAATACAGTCAGGGTGAAAAGGAGCAGGAATATAGTCAGGATGGGCTTTCTCATTTTTGAAATAAACGGCCAAAGATAGCAATTAGTATAGTTGGGTCAGTAGAATCTTCAGTCGCCTAACAGATGTTCGAGTGCATTTTCAAAGTCGCGGGCATAGTCTGAGATAAAGCCAAATGAGATATCATCAATTCTCAGCTCCTCCTTGGTTACATGACCCAGGGCCGAAAAATGGATCCCGGTTTCCATCATAAAATCAAGGAACTGAGTTTCCTGTTCTGCTGTAACGCTTACCACCACACGGCTCTGGGACTCGCCAAATAGGAAGGCGTCGCCACGGATTTCGGCAGGTGATGTCACATCAAAACCCAGTCCGCCCGGCAGGGCACTTTCCACCAGCGCCACAAACAGTCCCCCAAGGGAAACATCGTGGGCCGAAGAGACCAGTTGCTGACTGATCAGGCTGGATACGACCTCGTGCAATTTCATTTCATACTCCAGGTCAAACTTCGGTGCTGCCGACTCGTAAACATTATGGAATACGGAGAGATATTCTGAAGATGAAATATCATTGTCGGACCGCCCGATCAGGAAGATCATATCTCCCTTGTTCCGGAAATTTACGGTCATCACCTCCTCATAACTGTCCAGGAGCCCTACCATTCCAACCACAGGAGTGGGAATCACCGAAGCAATATCCTCCCCGTCGTGAGTCAGGTTATGAAAGCTCACATTCCCTGCAATAACCGGAATAGACATCCGTCTGCATACCTCACCAATTCCTTTTACACTTTCAGCGAAATCACGATATACGTAAGGATCTGAAGGATCTCCGTAGTTGAGACAATCGGCCAGGGCCACGGGTCTTCCACCGGAACAGATGATATTCCTTGCAGCCTCAGCCACTGCAATCATGGCTCCCTTTCTTGCTTCGAGCCTTCCATAGCGCGAATTGCCATCCACACTCATGGCCAGAACCTGCTCATGACCATTGATCTTTACTATACCGGCATCTGAAGCAAATCCACTGCTCATATTGGAGAGGCCGGCCATGGTATCGAACTGTTCATAAATCCACCTTCTGGAGGCAACATTGGGCAGGGATACGATTTGCCGGGCAATATCTTTCAAATTACCGGGCATGGGGACCTCCTCGGCCGAACAGACCCGCGGTATCTTTCCCCGCTCCTTCATATCCCTGATGTAGACCGGGGCTCCTCCGCCCCTGACCAGCAAATTCACAGGCAAATCACCGCAAGAGGTCGAGTCTTGCATAATCCGAATCCTTTCACTGTCATCCACCGAACCTATGTGTGAGCATTCCAATCCCCATCGCTGAGCTACCTGGGCTATCTTTTCGAAGTCATTTGTCCGGGCAGCTAATAACATCTGCTCCTGGGTTTGGGATAGGAGCACCTCCAGAGAATCAATATCTTCCTGGATCAGGGGTATCTCCTGGAGCCTTAGCTCCACTCCCTTCCCTCCCCTGAAGGCCATTTCAGCAGCTGCGCAAAGCACCCCGCCGGCACCAATATCCTGCATGCCTCTGATCAAACCTGCTTCATTAAGCTCATGAATACAATCCATCAGAATTTTTCCACTGGCCGGATCGGCCACCTGCGATTGGGGAACCATCTGTCCCTTTTTCATCAATGCTTTGGAAGCAAATCCAGCGCCATGCACACCATGTCCCGATGTCTTTTTTCCAAGCAAAACTATATATTCCCCCTTTTCTGTAAAAGCAGCCCGGATCATCCGATCCTTCTTTACTATGCCCACACCCATCAGGTTTACCAGCGGGTTGAAATTATAGCTGTTGTCAAACAGGATTTCACCTCCTACCACAGGTACGCCAAAATTATTGGAGTAAGAGCCCAGGGCGCCAACAACCGCATTGATCATATCCTTGATATGCTTCTCCTTGGGATTTCCGAAACGAAGGATATTTAACTGTCCCACCGGCTCTGCACCCATGGTAATCAGATCGCGATTTACATTTCCTACTCCAACTGCTCCCTGCCTTGGATCTACTGCTATGGGATGGTTATGAGATTCCATCTTGATCACGCAGGCCAGTTCATCATTGATATGAATCACCCCTGCATTTTCGTCCCCTGCCGGAACAAAAACATCGCTACCCTCCATGGGCATCTCCTCCAGCCACTTGGTGGAACTTTTATAGGAAATGTGTTCCGACCACATGGCCGCAAACATGTTCAATTCAAAAGGGGTAGGCTCCCTGCCTAACATGGATTCGATTGAATAAAGCTCATCCTGTGTCAGATAGGAAAGCGCACGTTCTTTAAGTTGAGGGCTGTTCAGGTCCATAATTGAAAAAGTTAATCAACAAATATAGTGAATAGATCATAAGATAATTTCTACATTTGTTGGAAAGCATGTTCAATGAGACCCATTGCTATAATTACAGGGGCTTCCGCCGGATTTGGAAGAGCCACTGCCATTGCCCTGGCAAGAAATAATTATGATGTAGTCATCACCGGTCGCCGCTCAGAAAAACTGGAAACTGTAGAGGAAGCGATCAGATCAAAGACTGACGCCGATGTCCTCTCACTGACCTTTGATATTAGGGATAAAGAAGCGGTCAAAGAAGCCTGTGGAAAACTTACCGGGAAATGGGAAGCAATTGATGTGCTTGTAAATAATGCAGGACTTGCCGCGGGGTTAAGCCTCATCCATGAAGGAGATGTGGACGACTGGGAACAGATGATCGATACTAATATCAAAGGTCTGCTCTACATCACCCGGCAAATTACCCCCGGAATGGTAAAAAGAGAGAAAGGGCATATCATTAATATTGGATCCATAGCAGGGAAAGAGGCCTATGAGATGGGCAATGTATACAATGCTTCCAAGTTTGCTGTTGACGGTCTTACCCAGGCCATGCGGATCGACCTGGTGGACTATGGTATTAAAGTGACTGCCGTTAACCCGGGTGCTTCGGAGACTGAGTTCAGCCTGGTCCGGTTTAAGGGAGATCAGGAACAAGCCGACAAAGTGTATGAAGGATTTACCCCGCTGTATGCAGAAGATATTGCAGAAGCCGTCCTTTTTGCCGTAAGTCGTCCGCCCCATGTTAATATTGACGACCTGGTGATCATGCCCACTTCACAGGCCAGGAGCAGGAAAATAATTCGTAAGAAAACATAATAAATTGAACCCCTAATAATTAAAAACCAAAACCACCATCCATGTATACAGCAGAATATCTTGAAAAGTTTACGAGAAATGTATTTGAGAAAATGGGCTGCAGCCCTGAAGACGCAAAAATGGCCACCGATGTTTTTATCGCCGCCGAACTGCGGGGCTATTCCAGTCATGGCATGATCCGCATCAAGGACTACTTCCAACTATGGCAGGCCAAGCGTATCAATGTTAGCCCCGATATAAAGATTGTACATGAATCTCCCAGTACAGCGGTAGTGGATGGTGATGGGGCCATCGGGATGATTGCTGCAACAAAGTCCATGGAGATTGCCATTGAAAAGGCGAAAACTGCTGGAACAGGATGGGTATCCACCCGTGGCTCCAACCACTTTGGGATCGCCGGTTATTATTCCATGATGGCCCTGGAGCATGATATGATCGGGATCTGTATGACCATTGCCAATCCCTTGGTCGCCCCCACCTTTTCCGTATCACAAATGCTGGGGACCAATCCAATTGCAGTAGCAGTACCTGCAGGGATTCACCCTCCCTTTGTGGCGGACTTCTCAACCACTCCCATCGCCCGTGGAAAACTGGCTGTGGCAGGCAAGATGGGTGAAAGCGTTCCTCTAGGCTATGTTCAGGATGCAGAGGGGACCCCCTCCACCAATCCCGATATTTTGAAAGAAGGGGGATCCATGCTAACCCTGGGCGGAACCCGTGAGCAGGGAGGCCACAAAGGCTATTGCATGAGTGCCATTGTAGACATCTTCTCTGCGGTACTTTCAGGCGCCAACTTCGGACCATTCTGTCCTCCCTCAGTTGCCTACCTTCCGGTGAAAGAGGAAAAGGTGGGAGAAGGTACCGGCCACTTCTTCGGCGCCATGCGCATCGATGCCTTCCAGACTCCAGATGCATTTAAGTCGCAGATGGACAAGTGGATCGAGACCTTCAGGGCCGCCAAACCCGCCAAAGGTCACGACCGTGTACTGATCCCCGGCGATCCCGAGCGGGAAAACGAGGAGCGCATCAGCAAAGAGGGCATCAATGTACTGGTTCCCGTGCAGAAGGAGATGAAGGAGATTGCCGACGAGTTGGGCATCGAATTCGACTACCAAGGCTAAAATAGCTTATTTTATATTCATTTTTTACACCTTTTTTGCTTATTAATTAAGCTTTTTCTAACTTTGCGTTAGGATGAAGTTATATGTTTGAATTTGATCCAAACAAAAGTGAGGCAAATAAGCTTAAACATGGGATAGATTTCTATATGGCCCGGAAGCTATGGATAGATCCTAAGCGGGTTGAGATCCCTGCCAAATGGGTGGATGAATCCCGATTCCTTATAATTGCTTGCCTGGAAAAAGATATATGGTCGGCAATCTATACTGTACGAAACAAAAGAATCCGAATCATTTCAGTCAGAAAAGCCAGAGACAATGAAAAAGAAATATATCACAGCAGCAGAGTTTGACGCAAAGTTTGACACTGGTGAAGATGTGTCTGCACACTACGATCTCGAACAGGCTGTACGTCCCGGCCTCGAACAACGGAGAGTAAGTGTGGACTTTCCGGCCTGGATGGTTCAGCAACTGGATCAGATAGCCCGCAGACTTGGGGTAACAAGACAAAGCGTAATCAAAGTATTTATCTCTGAGAAGCTGAAAGAGGAAGAGCTCTAGAAAACAAAGACCTCTTCTATCTTCATTCCAAACACCTGGGCAATATCGTAAGCCAGCTTCAGGGAGGGATTGTATTTTCCCTTCTCCAGGAAGACGATGGTCTCACGCCTTACTCCCACCTTTCGGGCCAGATCCGACTGAGTTAGATCATGACGGGCACGTAGTTCTTTGAGGCGATTAGTCATGTGACCGCCTTATGTACATGTGATAAATCCAACTCAGAGCATAGATAATGGCCATTCCCAAAATGCCGGCACCTATCATGGTGCTTCTTTCCAGGTCGATCCTCTCCTCAAAGAACATAAACGCCAGCCACATATACATGGATACATAGTAAGAAGTGGCAGCACCGCGCCTGAGTATGCTTTTTGACATTTCATCTTCTGCCGGGAGTTTATTTTTCGCAGCGGTCCATCTTCTATATACCACAAGAGCCGCAAAAGCCAGGACCACCAGCTGTATGGATCCCATTCCTATGGCTTTACCACTGATAGAGCCTTCAGAATAGAGCATCCATACCACTATGGTTGCCGTTACAAGAACCGCCAGGACGGCTATAATAATTGATCGTTTCATAGATATTGAACTGATTTGTTATTTAATTCTAACACATTGTTAGGTATTTCTAATACAATGTTATATAATTCTAACATGCGATGCAACTATTTTCAGGAAAAAGTTTTCGTAAATTTGATGGTTGATCGCAAGAATGGTCAAATCACCCTGGTGTAAATGTGCTATTATCGCAGTGTAAAACCGAAGAGAATTGAATCTATCCAGCATCCAACAACAATCGAGAAAGGAGTATTTCCAGCGCATCAACCGCGTAGTGGATTACATCGATGCCCACCTTGATGAGGAACACTCCCTTGAAAACCTGTCTAAGGTGGCTCATTTCTCCCCCTTTCACTTTCATCGGATATTCAGGGTGCTTACCGGAGAGACTATCAATAGCTATGTGAAGCGGATCAGGCTCCAGAAAGCCGGAAGTATGCTGCTTAGCGATAACGAAAGATCAGTTTCAGAAGTGGCCGCGCTATGCGGATTTAACAGTACTGCCGTGTTCTGCAGGGCGTTCAAAACTCATTTTGGGAGAAGTACGGGTGAGTTCAGGAGCCACCACCTGGAACAAGAGCGCAAGAATGATCAAGCGGAGAGCAAGAAGGATCAATCCCCAACCGAATCCACCATGTACTTTAGCGATGAATTTATAAACCTTAATCGCAACACAAACATGGAAAAGAACATTGCAGTTAAAGAAATGCCAGCCATGGACCTGATCTATTGCAGGCACGTGGGCCCATTCGACCAGATTGGCGGAGCCTATGAAAAACTTTTCAAGTGGGCCAGCCCCAGGGGACTACTCTGCTTTCCTGACACCAAAACGCTTACCGTTTATCACGACGATCCAAAAGTCGTAGATGTAGATAAAGTGCGTCAGAGTGCCTGCATCACTGTGAACGAAGATGCAAAACCGGAAGGGGAATTCGGTAAGATGCATTTGGCCGGCGGAAAGCATGCCGTGGGCAGTTTTAAAGTGAAACCTCACCAGTTTGGGGAAGCATGGGACGCCGTCTGTCGCTGGCTGGCCGACAGTGGATACCAGCCATCAGATGGCTACCCCTACGAATACTATCCCGAAGAGCACACCAAGGAAAATCCCCCCACCTTTACCGTAGATATCTGTGTGCCGGTGAAACCACTGTAGCCACAAATAATAAGAAAGCCTGATGATTGTATGGTACCTCAATGGGGTACCTTTCTTTTTATGTAATAAGCGATCGGTGATTAAAATCATTAAATCGTTCAACCACCCAATATGATGTCAATTGTATGCATTTGACTTGCAACACCTTATTGCTTAACTTTATATACCTGTAAGCTTTATCTGCTAACCCTATCATCAATTTCATCATCCTTTTAGTAACTGATTAAAGAAGATCTACGACACCCCCGCAAAAGTAAAATCATGATTAAGTGCGTTCCAGTATCATGCATTTTCATCCTCTTCTTTTCCTTCTTTCAATTTCAGCTTTCCGCCCAAACTGACACTTTCACCTCCCAGGACCTTGGTGTTTTAGAAGAATATACCAATCCACAGGTTACATCTCTTTACCAGGACCGCAGGGGGCTGCTATGGATCAGTACCTATGGAGGAATGGACCGCTGGGATGGCAAGCGAATGGTCCATTATCCCTATATGCCTTTTGACTCAACCGGAAGCCCGGCCAGGATTCCCGGTGGTTTTACGGATGATGATCAGAACAATATCTGGTTCCTGGGTGAAGGTCTGATGAAGTTTGATCTGGAGACGGAAGTTTTTCACAGAATACCCATCAGGTACCAGGATGCTGATCTGGATATCCGCTATGTCAAATTTGATTCCAAAGGATTCCTCTGGTTAGGCGCCATGGATGGAATCTATAAATATTATCCCAGAACTGACAGTCTCCGTAAGGTCCCAATCCTCAACAGTGATGAGATTGAAGAAAGCTGGTTCAGAAAAATTAGTATACTTCGGGACTCCACCGGAAGCGTATGGATGTCCCACAATTTGCATGGTCTGTGCTATTATGACCCGGAAAGTGATGTGTTCAGAAAACAAGCCATGGATCTGCCCGATTTTGTGGATAAACACATGAACGTTGGGGTGATGAAAGAGGATCCCCAGGGCAACTTCTGGCTCTTGGGAAGAAAGACCGAACTGGCCAGGTTCAACCCCCACAGCAGGGAGTTCCAATGGGCCAATTTACCCGTCTATAGCAGCGTTGCTCCATCTTCATGGGGCGGTATTGCCATTGACCACCTGGGAAGAATCTGGTTTGGCGCAGACCGTGGACTGATGCTTTATGATCCCAGGAAGGAAAAGCTCACTCCCCTGGATACGCTCAGCTCACTTTCCTATGTGATTGATATGATTACGGATAAGCAGGGCAATATCCTGGTGGGTACTTTGGAGGGTGTCAAGGTTATAAATCCACGCGAAATAACCATCCGAACCATCGATGTTCACCTGGAACAATTAATAGAAGGGGTTGGCTGGTATGTCAGCGTAGTACGGGATGAACAATTCCTATGGATGGGAACTTTCAGAGCCGGGCTCATCCGTTACAACCTGGAAAATGACCAATTCACTAACTACCAGGCCGATGGTCAGCCGGGCAGTATTAACAGCAATTATATTACCAAGACCCTCCGGGACCGGTCCGGGCGGATCTGGTTTACCGCCGGGTGGGATGGTTCACTTTACCGGGTCAATGAGGACAAAGACAGTTTCGAGCATTTCCGGCCTGGAGATAGCCATTACATTACACAGGGGGTTGAAGGATATTTCTGGATCCTCGGACGCGAACGCATAAGCAGGTTCGATCCGATCACGCTGGATACCAGGCATATCCGTTTCAAAGAAGCACTCCCGGTCGATCAACTTAGAAGTCAGCTCGATTTTATACCATTTATAAGGGATAAAGAGGGCATCTTCTGGTTTGCCCAGCAGGATGGAGGCTTGTACCGCATTGATCCTGAAGGTGGGAGTTGGACCCACTACAATTACGATAAAAGCAATCCAAATGGCTTACCGGACCCGCACGTAAAATCCCTCTTCTGCGACTCCAGGGGCACCATCTGGCTATCCACCTGGGTGGGATTGAGCAAGCTGATTAAAGATCCGGTAAACGATACGGTCCTAACTTTTGACAACCAATATATTACCGATCTAAAACTTGGCCATAGCTCCAGGATCACTGAGGATGCCTACGGAAATATATTTGTGGTCACTCTATATGGAGTGATAGTGATCCGGACGGATGGAACCGTGGAGACCTACTCAGAGCAGGATGGCTTACTGAAGGATCCAAGTCGTACCTGGTTGGTGGACCGCGATCATGAAAACGGGGCCATCTATCTTGGTGGTTCAAAAATGGTGATTGTCCCACCTGGTTTTCTGGCTATCGACACTAGTATTGTACAAACCATCCTAACAGAATTCAGGATCCTGGGTGAAGCTGTTGTTCCGGGAGAGCTTTCCCCTTTAAAGAAATCAATTCTTGTGGCTGATCGCATTGATCTTCGGCATGACCAAAATTTCTTTCGCATCGATTTTGCGGCTACCTTCCTTAGTCACCCGGAACGTAACCGCTACCGCTACTTTCTGGAAGGTATCGATGAAGATACCTTATACTCCGGAAACAAGAGCTTTGCAGAATATACCGACCTAAAATCGGGCAATTATACTTTCTGGGTATCCGGAGCCAGTCACCGGGGACCATGGAATCCCGAGGGCCGATCCATTGAAATTATCATCCATCCTCCCTGGTATGGATCAATGGCTGCCAAATCTGGATACTTTATCAGCATGCTTCTCCTGGTGATGGTTTATGTCAGATTCCGAACTGAAAAGTTACGTAAGGAGAAGATAATACTTGAAAACCTGGTAAATGAGCGCACTGCAGAGATCCAACAGAAGAATGAAAAAATTGTGGAGATGGAAGATTTGAAGACCAGGTTTTTTACAGATATTTCTCATGAGATCCGTACTCCGCTTTCAATGATTTCAGGCCCCCTGGAGAACCTGATCAATGAACATCCACAAAGTGAGAAAAGCAGCGAATGGCTGGATATGATCAAAAGAAACAGCCAGCGATTGCTGCAACTGGTTAACCAGCTGTTGGATATCTCCCGTCTCGATTCAGGTCATATGAAACTGGTTCTGGAGAAATCAGATATTCTTAAACATATCCGTGTACTAGTGAACGAATATCACTCCCTGGCAGAGAAAAACCATATCTGCTACGTGCTGGATCTTCCTGAAGAGGATCTGAGCATCTGGAACGACCGAGATAAGATCCATAAGATCCTTACCAATCTCCTCTCCAATGCTTTTAAATTTACCCCCGAATTCGGGACGGTGACCTGTCGGGTGAAGGTCCTGACCAAAGCACAATCAAACCTAAGCATGCAACTCCGGATCATTGTGGCCGATACTGGTCCAGGGATACCGCAGCAAGCTCACAGGAAGATATTTGACCGCTTCTACAGGTCAGAAGGAGATTCATCCTACAGAGCAGGCGGAGCAGGAATAGGGCTTTCCATTACACGTGATATGGTTGACCTGCTGCATGGCGAAATAAGGGTAAAAAGCCTGGTGGGGACCGGCACAGTTTTTATGGTCACCATTCCCCTTGGAAAGAAGCATCTGGACAAAAAGGAATACATCATCAAAGATCAGACAGAACCAGGTCCTGGAGAAGTTAGTGTGCAGCCAAAACCAGGTGAATCCTTTCTTTTGGATGGAGCAACTGGCACGGATCAAACTATCCTGATTGTTGAAGACAATGATGAAGTTCGTTCCTTTATCAAAGAGAACCTGCAGCCTAAGTACAAGATCCTGGAGGCAGAAGACGGATTGAAAGGATTGTCACTGGCTACCTCAGCCATTCCGGATGTGATTATCTCCGACATCATGATGCCCGGTTTGGATGGGAAGGAGCTTTGTGAGAAACTGAAAAAAGACGAACGCACCAGTCACATCCCGTTGATCATGCTTACCGCCAGGGCAACTACCCATGACAAGATCGAGGGTCTTGAATGTGGTGCAGACGACTATATTTTTAAACCCTTCAGCATGGAGGAGATAGAAACCCGGATTTGCAACCTACTTCAGCAGCGGGAACGCCTGCGTCTTAAGTATTCAGGCTATATCGGTTTGGACTGGAACAAGATTACCATCACCACTCTGGATGAAGAGTTTCTAAAGAAGACAACCGGAATAATTTCCCGGCACTTGCATGAGTTCGAATTCGATGTAGGTGCCCTTCAAGAAGAGATGGCTGTTAGCGACAGTACTCTGTATAAGAAACTTAAAGTTTTGACTGGTGAGTCTCCCAACAGCCTCATTCGGATCATGCGCCTGAAAAGGGCAGCATCCCTGCTGGAGAAAAATGAATTAAGCATTACCGAGATCCTGATGAGTGTTGGTTTCTCCAATCCCTCCTACTTCACTCGCTGCTTCAAGGCCTACTTCGGTGTGACACCTAGAGAATACCAGAGATCTTTCAATTAACCAGATAAGTGTACCTGAAAACAAAGATCCCGGAATAAAATGATTACGCCGGGATCTCAACTACCAATCATTATGCGTAATTGGATTCAACTATCCTTAATATACTATATTGAGGTTTAGTACATTATTTCCCCTATGTAGAGGGCTGCACTTTCACCTGTTAAAAAATCAAAATAACCTGTGAAATCATATGTACCTGATGCATTCAAAAATCTGCCTGTACCTTCACCTTCCAAAAAGTTTCCTGTACCTACTATTGAAGAATATACAATATTCCCATCCTCATCAAATTCTAAGGTACCATAAGCATATAAATCAGCATGTAATTCATCTCCATTAGCTGCAGTAAATATCACTTCCGCAGCACCTTCAAGATCAGGGAAATTGCTTAAGCCCCAATGCTGACCTACCCAAAGTTTGGTTTTCCCAAGATGAGTTACAGTACCCACTCCTTCCAATTCTACATATACTTCAGTAGGGCT
>Ga0164313_10001171_pt1 | contig 22950 bp, 23 predicted proteins | sample GuaBasSedimGuay4_FD_113735 | JGI IMG/M metagenome (GOLD analysis project Ga0164313, IMG submission 113735) | Subseafloor sediment microbial communities from Guaymas Basin, Gulf of California, Mexico - Guay4, Core 4569-4, 0-3 cm | ecosystem: Environmental > Aquatic > Marine > Hydrothermal vents... | reverse complement strand
GGCGGTGACCGCCTGCAACGCGGCGTTTGTCGCCTATCGGGCCTGCGGTCTCGATGCCCGCCACCGCATCGTCGATCGGGTTCGTGGGTTGATGCGCGAGCACGCGCAGGAGCTCGCCGAAATGGCCCATTCGGAGACCGGGCTCGGACGTGCCGAGGACAAACTCAAGAAGAACATGCTCGTCATCGAAAAGACGCCGGGTCCCGAGGATCTCGAACCCCAGACCTGGACCGGCGACTGTGGACTCACCCTCACCGAACCTGCACCCTTCGGGGTCATCGGCGCCATCACCCCGACCACCAACCCCACGGCCACCATCATCAACAACACCATCGCCGGGATCTCGGCCGGCAACGGCATGGTCTTCAATGTCCACCCAAACGCGAAGGCGGTCTCGGTCCACACCATCAGACTGATCAACCAGGCCATCGTCGAAGCCGGCGGTCCCCCGGATCTCGTGGCCACGGTGCCGGAGCCTACCATCGAGAGCGCTCAGGCTTTGATGAACCACCCGGGGGTGCGAATCCTGCTGATCACCGGTGGGCCGGGTGTCGTCGAAGAGGCGCGGAAGACCCGCAAGCGGGCAATCCTCGCCGGGCCCGGGAATCCACCGGTTGTGGTCGATGAGACCGCCGATATTGATCTCGCCGCGCGTGAGATCGTCCGCGGCGCTTCGTTTGACAACAACCTCATCTGCACAGACGAGAAAGAGGTCTTTGTCGTGGCCTCGGTTGCCGATCAACTCTTGGACGCCATGCGGTCGAGCGGCGGCTATGTCCTGGCCGAACACGAGCTCAAGAAACTCGAAGGGCTGATCTTCACATCGGCAGCCCACGACGGCACTCCCGGCAAGATCAATCCAAAGTTCATCGGTCAGAACGCAGGTGCGATCCTGGCCGAGATCGGTATCCGCGATGTCGACCACATCCGGCTCGTCGTGGCCGATGTCCCGGTTGACCACAGCCTCGTCTGGACCGAACAGATGATGCCGGTCATGCCGGTGGCCCGGGTGCCCGATGTGAATCGCGCGATCTCACTCGCCATTGCAGCGGAAAACGGATGCTGCCACACAGCTTCGATTTTCTCGCGCAACGTCGACACCATCACGAGGATGGCGAGGGAGATCGATGTCAGTATCTTTGTCGCCAACGCCGCGACCCTGGCCGGTTTGGGAGATGGGGGTGAAGGTTTCACCTCGTTCAGTATCGCCAGCCCCACCGGGGAGGGGTTGACCCGTCCGCGGAGTCTGTCCCGCGAACGCCGCTTGGCCATCGCCGGCGGTCTGAGGATCGTGTGACCCTCGCCGAGCAACCCGCCCTCGCCCTCCTCGAGTTCTCCTCCATCGCCGTGGGGATCCGAGCGGGTGACGCCATGGTCAAGAGGGCGCCTGTCGAGGTCACCTACGCCGGGACCATCCACCCCGGGAACTACCTGATCCTTGTCGGTGGTGATGTCGCCTGTGTCGAGGAGGCATTCGAGGCGGGTCTCGATGCCGGCCCCGACAGCCTGATCGACCAGCTCTTCCTCCCCTCCATCCACCCCGATGTGGTCCAGGCGCTGCTGGGTCGGCGTCGCCGCAGTTCCGGTGAGGCGTTGGGCATGGTGGAGACCAAGACGGTGGCAGCCACAATCGGCGCCGCCGACTGCGGGCTCAAGGGCGCCGATGTGACCCTGGTAGAGATCAGGCTCGCCGATCGCATCGGCGGTAAAGGCTACTGCGCGTTCTCCGGCCCACTGGCCGAGGTCGAGGCTGCGGTGGAAGTGGCGGTCGATCGACTCATTTCACCGGAGGCGCTCGTGGCCGATGTGGTCATCCCACAGTTCCACGAAGAGATGCTTGCAAACATCGACGGCGCGCCCGAGTTCTGGACCCGATTGAAGCAGGAGGAGGTCTGACATGCACCTTGCGAGAGTCACGGGAACCGTCGTCGCCTCCACCATCACCCCAGGTTTGGAGGGCACGCGGTTGCTGATCCTCCAACCACTCGATCGAAAACTCAAGCCGAAGGGTTCGGCAGTGGTGGCCGCCGACGCGGTGGCCATGGCCGGCCCGGACGAACTTGTGTATTACGTCGCGAGCCGGGAAGCCGCGGTGGCCATGCCCGAGACCTTCGTCCCCGTCGACCACGCGGTGATCGGCATCGCTGACGCTGTCCATGAGGTGGAATCATGAAGATCGGAAGAATCACGGGCACGGTGGTGTCGACCATCCACCTCCCCATCATCACCGGCCGGAGGATGCTGTTGGTCGACTTGATGGACCTCGACGGCAAGGAGACCGGAGACTATGTCATCGCCATCGACACCGTGGACGCCGGAGCCGGTGAGACTGTGCTCATCCTCGATGAGGGCACCGGGGCGCGTCAGGTACTCGGCGAACCCGAGGCGCCGATCCGGGCGGTGGTTGTCGGGATCGTGGATGAGGTGGCGGTGGGGGCTTGAGGGCCGACACTCGAATTATGAATTATGAATTTTGAATTGCGGGCACCATGAAATGGAAACGAGCCAGACTCTGAGTTTGACATCGAGGTAGTCAGGGCTGTAGGCGGGGCATTCATGCCCCGCGGCAAAACCGTTCAAGGCGCGTCTGGCCACACCTTCAGTATCTCCGATGTCACGCTTGTGGTGCATAGGTCCAGGGTTCTATCGGAACCGGCCTTCTGGTCCGCCTCCGGCGTCCCAGCGTCGCCCCATCGGCGTGGTCGCGCGGAGGTGAATTGACGAACTGCGACCACGCCGATGGAGCGCCGGCGGCCTCCCACGCCACGTGAACAGCCGCACCGGAACGCTCTGCCGCGGGGGTTGCCCGGTCGGCAGTTGTGCGTTGCGCGCCGCGGTGCCGGCGGGTTGTTCCGGCACAACTGCGGACCCGGCACGCCCCGGTGAGCGGTGTTTCCGCGTGCTTGGAGGCGGTCGCGGTAGGGGACACGGTCACGGGCTGGAGTCCACAATCCCATGTCACCCTGAGCGAGGGAGTCCGACGACCGAGTCGAATGGGTCTCCACCGGGTTGGAAGGGTGCTGCCTGCGGTCACCGGTCCATTCAGCACCGGTCTTCTGGTCCGCCTTCGGCGGCGTAGGGTGGGGCTGGCCCCACCTTCAGTATCTCCGATGTCACTCTCGTGGTGCATAGGTCCAGGGTTCTATCGGAACCGGCCTTCTGGTCCGCCTTCGGCGACCCAGCGTCGCACCATCGGCGCGGTCGCGCGGAGGTCGATTGAAGAGCTGCGAACGCGCCGATAGCACGCCGGCGGCCTACTCCTGAGTTGGAAGAGCCGCACCGGAACGCTCTGCCGCGAGGGTTGCCCGGCAGCGCCATTGTGCGGGGCGGGCCGCGTAGCCGGAAGGTCGTACCGGCACAATGGCGTGCCCGGCACGCCCCGGTGAGCGGTGTTTCCCGCGCACTCAGGGTCGGCCCCGGCACGCCCCGGTGAGCGGTGTTTCCCGCGAGCCTTCATCTTGAAAGGGCAGGGTGGAGGAGGCGCCAGGTGATCGCACTGACGTCGTCGAAGAGTTGAAGGGCGGAATTGGCCTGTGAGGCGTCGATGGCGCAGGAGCCGGAGCCGGAGCCGGATGCCGATAGCGATTGCGATAGCGATAGCGATAGCGAGGGCGATCATCCTTCGGGATCGGGATCGGGGCCGGGTTCGTGGGAAAATAGGGTGAGCGAAACCAGCGACAGAGGAGACCCATGCTCTTACCCATCGGATCCGACCAGGCGACGGTCAGGAGGATGCCGTGGGTGAGCCTCGGGATCATGGCCCTCTGTCTCGTCGCATTCGTCGGCACCCTCAGTGGTCCCGGCGAACCCGAGGTGATGATCGAGGCCGAGGTGCGAGCGGTGGAGTATTTCCTCGAGCATCCGTATCTGGAGCTCGTGCCCCAACTCAAGGGGTATTTTTACTATTCACTGCGTCAGCAGATGGGGGATAATCCCGACGCGCCGAGAGACCGGGATCAAGTGCGCCGCGAGCAGGCCGAACTCGACGAACGGGTTGATGCCTATTTCGCCGCCCGTGACACCCAACCTTTCTGGCGATGGGGCCTGGTGCCGGCGGACGTGAAGGCGCCGGCGTTGATCACGCATCAGTTCATCCACGCCGGTTTTCTCCATCTCCTCGGCAATCTTTTCATTTTCTATCTCGTCGGTCCGGCCATGGAGGATGTCTGGGGTCGCCCGCTCTTCCTCGGGTTTTATCTCCTGTCGGGTGTGGCAGCAGCTCTTGTTTTCATGGCAAAGTACCCGGATCTGAACGAACCGCTGATCGGAGCCTCTGGGGCCATCGCGGGTGTCATGGGCGCTTTCGCCGTCCGGTTCTGGAACAGCCGTCTGACCTTTGTCTATTTTGTCTGGATGATCCGGATCTATCAGGGCACGTTCACGGCGCCTGCGTGGTTGATGCTCGGTCTGTGGGCGGTGGGTGAACTCGCCTTCGCGACAGGGATGTGGGCCTTCTTCAGCGTCGCGGATCTCGGGGATGTCGGGTTCCTCGCCCACGTGGGTGGTTTTGTCTTTGGGGTCGGATTCGCGTTCCTTGTCGCGAGGCTTGGAATCGAGCAACGGTGGGTCGATCCCGTGGTCGACCGGCGCGAGATCGTGCATGAGTCGACATCGGTGGACCGGTGGCTCGAGGCCGCGAACACCGGGCGGATCGAGGAGGCCATGCGGGGTCTCGAAGGGCTGTTAGCCGAGTATCCAGGTGACGCAGATGCTGCGGCGGCGTTGTGGAACGTCTCGGTGCGGGCCGAGACCCCATCGCGTGCGATCCCTCGTGTCGTCCCCGCGGTCGAGGCCGCGGCGCGGGCGGGCGACGCAGGGCTGCCCGCCCAGGTCTGGGTCGAGATGGTGCGGGCGGTCCCTGATCTCGATATCGATCTCAGAACCGCAACCCGTGTGACCGAGTTGCTCATGCGCGAGGGCCTGGCCGGAGACGTGGAAACGACCCTCGATTGGCTGGCAAGCAGGGTCGACGCATCGACCCCGGAAGCTCTTCTGGTGCGGTTGGCCCGCCTCGCTCACCGTCTTTCGCTGCGGGCGCCCTTTGCGGCGGTGGCCCTCGAAAACCCTGATCTGGACCCTGCCATGGCGTCCGAGCTTCAGCGCTTGAGTGGTTTCTCGGCGTAGATCTTCTCCGCGTCGTAGAGGGCACCGTTCTCGAGCACGATGTCATCGGCATTGCCAAACTCTCCATCGGCCCCGCCTGAGATCAGATTGTATTTGTCGACTCGCAGCAGGCGATAGAGCATGGGGTTGCCCCATCCGTCGGTCTTCTTGAGCCCATCGGTGAGATCGGGCGGCATCTCCTCGAGGGTTTCAGGGAAAGAGTTTCCACCTTCCATATTGGTGACCATATAGAGATTGAGCATGGGCCCCCACTCGAGCATTCGCTTCTCGGTCAGGATCTGAGGGCCGCCACAGCCCACAGCCGCGATTGCAACTGTTAGAACCACCACGCCGAGTTTCCGATTCATACAACCTCCACATTCAAACAGTTTCCGAAATAGATATGCGATGAACTAAAAACTAAAAACTGAGAACTGAAAACTACGATCCCGCGACCGGAACCTCCTTGCGCCCGAACCGTCTGAAGAGCTGTCCGTTGGCATAGGCGAACCGGGCGGTTTCGCCCCCGGTGGTCAGGGTAAGTCGGATCTTGTTGCCGCAGGCCGGAATCGTGATCGTCTCTCCTGGCTGCCAGCTCCCAAGGGTGCGATCGACACACGGTGCGGTGCTGTTGTCGCTCTCGACGGTCTCCACCACCAGTTGCGCATCGATCCACTCGGTGTCGTTGGCGTTGGAGACGATCAGGGAACCGTCGTTTCCGGGGGAGACCCCGATGGTCAGATCGACGGAATCGCAGCCGGCGGCTGCAGCCGCCAGCAACAGAAGACACAGCAGACGTGTTGGGTTTCTCACGCATGGCCTCCGGTTATTTCGGCCTGGGTTCATCGTTCACGCGGGTGACGTTCCAAGTGTATCGGATCATCCCGACGCCGACCATTATGGGAGCTCGGCCAGGGGTGAAAGATAGTCAATGCTTGCACCTCGGGGCGAGGCGCGGTAGCGTTTGGGGCAAGGATTCATTGTGCCAACGTCTCATCGTGCCTTTGTTGTTACGGGAAGCGGTCAGGATGGCCGGCGGATTCCCATCGGCGCCTCCCTCGTGGTCGGTAGGGGAGGGGGCTGCGATCTGGTGATCCGCGATCTCGCGGCATCCCGCAAGCACCTCGAGATCAAACCCTATGGCGACGGCTACGAGTGCCGCGATCTGGGAAGCAGCAATGGAACCCGCGTCAACAGTGAGAAGATCACCACGCGTGAGCTCGAGAGCGGAGATGAGATCCGCATCGGCACGACCACGATGACCTTTTTTCTTGAAGACCCAGCACGATCTGCGGTGCCCGAGAAGACGGTCTTTCTCCAGACCATTATCGATGCTTCGGGGCACACGCAGGCACCCCCTTCCTCACGATCCAAGGAGTTGCTCGAGGCCGCCTACACGCTGATGAACTCCATGTCCTCGAGCTTCAACTCATGCGAGTTGGTGGATAATATCCTCGAAACCACAATGCGGGCGGTGCGGGCGCAACGGGGCGCCGTCCTCTTTGCCGGGGAGGATCAGGAGTTGAAGCCGTGCGCCGAGTGCGGCTACGTCCATACGATCCGTGACGGTGAGCGCATCCTGACGGGCCTTGGTGAGGTCGAGATCAGCAAGAGCGTGGTAAACCGTGTCCTGAATGATAGAGAGAATGTCCTCCTCAAGTCAGCTCGAGGCGATGGATTGGACGATCCCACCAAGAGCATTGCGGCGCTTAAGCTGACCTCGATTCTCTGCGTCCCGATCCGAACTCAGGATCGAATCCTCGGTATCCTCTATATCGACACCGATCTCTCCGATCATGAATACACCGACGACGATATGTTGCTCGCAGCGGCGGCCGGAAACAGCGCCGGACTGGCCCTGGAGAACGCAAGGATCCACAAGGATCTGCTGGATCGGCAACGGGTCGATCAGGACATCGAAGCGGCATGGACGATCCAAGAGAGCTTCCTGGTGCGGGACTGGCCCACCGATGACCCGAGGATGGAGGTCTATGGTCTGACCCGCCCGGCCAAGGTCGTGGGTGGCGACTTCTACGACTTCGCCAGACTCGACGAGGACCACATCGGTCTGCTCATCGGTGACGTCAGCGGGAAGGGTGTCCCGGCGGCGCTGACCATGGCGCTGCTGCTCGCTGAGTTCCGGCTCTGCGCTGCCGGCGCGGAGGGCACCGCAGAGGTCATGCGCCGGCTCAATGAGCGAATGGTCGCTCGCAGCCGCCGTGGGACCTTCTGCACCGCGGCCTTGGTGGCCCTCAATCTCAGCAACGGCCACCTCATGGCCGCCAATGCGGGCCACCACCCCATCGCGCGGATCTCGGCCGACGGGGTGTCCACGTGTCTGCCGGCGTCGGGCCCACCGGTGGGGATCCTCGAGGGTGTGGACTGGAGCGACGAAGAATCGGTCGTCCAACCGGGCGAGACTCTGCTGCTCTACACAGATGGAATCACCGAAGCCCGGGACGGGTCCGCAGATACCGAGAACATCCGGGAGGATGACGAGTACGGGTTCGCGGGGATCGAGAGGGTTGCCCGACAGCGACCGGAGAGGAGTCCGAGATCATTGATCGAGGCGGTGCTCGCCGATGTCGATCAATACTGTTCTCCGTTGGCGCCTCACGACGACTGCACCATGATCGCGCTGAAATACAACGGCCATGGATAGACAGCCCCACGATCTCCGTCTCCTGGTGAACTCGGATCCCAGGTTGTTGGGTGTGATTCGGGGAGTCCTCCAGGTATGGTTGGAGATCCTCGGCCTCGAGGCCGATCGTCGCTCCGAGGTCGTCCTCGCGGTCGACGAGGCGTGCTCGAACTGTATCCGGCACGCGTACGAGGGACGCACCGACGAACGGGTCGAGTTGGTCCTGTCGCTGGCCGAGGATTGGATCGAGATCACCGTGAGCGATCAGGGCGCGCCGTGCCCGACGGAGTGCACCGAGTTCCAACCGATGGAACGCCCCGCCGCCCATGAAGTTGTGCCTGGTGGTCTGGGCGTCAAACTCATCTACGAAGTTTTTGACGAGGTCGTGTTCTGCCCTGGCCGCTCGGGGGGGAACTGTGTCACCATGAGACTCAACCGGCAGATGTCATAGGGATTGAGGATGAAGATAGAAACAGACAAATCAGCCGATGAAGTCCTCGTGACGATCGAGGGCGACATTGATCTCTACAGCTCTCCGGAGTTACGAAAAGTTGTGTTGGCGGCGGTGAAGAAAGCCACTGCTGGGGTCGGTGTCCACCTCGGAGCTGTGAGCTATATGGACTCGTCCGGAGTCGCGACCCTCGTGGAAGGTCTTCGAAGCGCCAAAGAAAACGACAGGAGCTTCACCCTGATCGCACCGTCTCACGCGGTGATGAAGGTCCTCGAACTGGCCCGTTTGGACAGCATCTTCGAGGTCAGATCGATTTGATGATCAACGTCCTGGGGCGGCTCGGTCGGTGGGCGCTGCGTCAGGTCGCCGTAGCGTTGCAGGTCTCGGTACTTATGGTGGACACCATCGTGTGGTTGGTGATCGCACCTCTCAAGGGCAAGGGTCTGCGGTGGCGATCGGCCGTCGAGCACATGGTCGAGTTCGGGGTCCGCTCGCTGCCCATCGTTGGAATGATCTGTTTTCTCATCGGTGTGATCATGGCACTCCAGGCCTCGTACACCCTCGATCAGTTCGGCGCGAACCGGTACATCGCCGATCTTGTCGCTGTTTCCGCCCTGCGCGAACTGGCCCCGCTGATGACCGCCATCCTGATTGCCGGCCGGTGCGGATCGGCCATTACCGCCGAGATCGGCACCATGAAGGTCAACGAGGAACTCGACGCCCTTCAGGTCATGGGTGTGAACCCGGTCAAATACCTGGTGGCGCCGAAATTCCTCGCCATGGTGATCGCAGTGCCGGCGGTGACCGCCATCGCCATGTTCATCATGATCGCGGGTGGCTGGACCTCGGCGGTGTTTGTTGTGGGCGTCGAACCCGTCGTCTACGTCAGCCAGACGGTGGGTGCAATTGTCGAAAAGGACCTCGTGACCGGAATGATCAAGAGCGTTTTCTTCGGGGTCGCCATTTGCTGGGTCGGCGTCTACCGCGGTTTCCAGGTGGAAGGCGGCGCCGAGGGCGTCGGAAAGAAGACCACCGCTTCGGTGGTCACCTCGATCTTCCTCATCATCATCGTTGACCTCGTTTTCACCGTGCTGTTCTACTACCTGTGATGAGTACCCCTGAACCCGTCATCGTGGTCGAGGATCTCGAGGTTGCCTATGGCGATAAGGTGGTTCTTCAAGGAATCAACTTCGAGGTCCGGGCCGGCGAGGTCTTTGTGATTCTCGGCGGCAGTGGGTCGGGCAAGACCACCCTTCTGCGGAATCTGGTGGGTCTGATGCGACCCAAATCCGGCAGAATTCTCATCAAAGGTCGGGATTTCACCGCCATGTCGCCCGATGAGCGAGTGGAGATGCGGCGGAAGATGGGGATGTGTTTTCAGGGTTCGGCCCTGCTTGGTTCGCTCTCGGTCGCGGACAACGTCGCGTTGCCGCTGCGCGAACACACCAAACTCGAGGAATCGACCATCGACATCATGACCCGGATCAAACTCGAACTCGTCGGGCTTGGGGGCGTCGAGGACTATCTCCCTTCCGAACTCAGTGGAGGGATGAAGAAGCGGGCGGGTGTCGCCCGTGCCATGGCCATGGATCCCGAGATCATCTTCTATGACGAACCGTCTGCCGGTCTCGACCCCATCGTCGCCGCCGGTCTCGACCAGCTCATTCGCACCATGCAATCCACCTTCAACCTGACGAGCATCGTCGTCACCCACGAGATGGAGAGCGTCAAGATCATCGCCGACACGGTCTGCGTGCTGCACAAGGGCAAGGTTGTTGGTATTGGGACGCTCGACGATCTCGAGCGATCGGAGCACCCGTATGTTCGACAGTTCTTTGCCCGTCTGCCCGATGATGTGAGCGACGCCGATCCCGCCTACGCCAGATCCTTGACCGGAATCGACTGAAACGAGAGGACCATGCCAGCGAAAAAGAGCAACTTCACCGTCACCGAGATCAAGGCCGGAGTCTTGGTTCTGGTCAGCGTTCTCGTCATGGTTGGATTCGTCGCAGCGATTCGTGGCTGCGGTTCCGGGGGCGACGAGGTCAATCGGTTCTCTGCCGATTTCACCAGCATCATCGGGCTCAACTCGGGCGCCGAGGTCCGCTTCGGCGGGGTCAAGGCGGGCAAAGTGGTCGATATCGGCGCCGATCCCGATGACCGATCACGGATCCGCGTTGTCTTCGAAGTACCGGCCAGCGTGCCCGTCAACCACGGCAGCGTTGCCACCATCGAGCAGATCAGTTTGACCACCGCGAAGCACTTGGAGATCTCGACCGGGGGCAAGGACCAGCCGCTCCACGTCTCAGGTGACCAGATCGACTCCCTCACCAAGGAGAGCGGATTTGTCGATATTCCCGATCTCGAGGGTGTGATCACCAGATTGGAGACCATGCTCGACGGCGTGATCACCATGCTCGGGGTGGAAAGGGCCGAAGCCCAAGCCGAGATGACCGGCAACGAGCTGGTGGATCTGGCGGAGATCACGGCGGATCTCGCCGCACTCCTCCGGGCGGGGACCTCGACCGTTGATACCGTCGGTTTGACCATTTCGGAAAACCGCCAGAACCTCGCGGAGATCGTCGATCGACTGGTTCAGATGGAGACCGCCGCCACCGAATTGTTGACCAACCTCAACGCCGCAGTCGAAGAGAACCGAGGACCCCTCAATCAGACGATGGTGAGTTTCGAGGAGCTGAGCAAGACGGCTTCCGTTCGGCTCGATGAACTGACCCGGTCGCTCGCCGAGACCCTCGATTATCTCCGGGATGTCAGTGGCAATGCCAGCGGTCTTGTCGAGGAACAGCGACCCACGTTGGAGCAGATCCTTCTCAACCTCGAGGCTGCGACCAGGAACCTGAAGCACTTCTCCCAGACCCTCGTGGATCAGCCCAACGCGCTGGTCCGCGGGTCCAAGCCAAAGGGCCGATCGGATGGAGGCAAGTGATGAAGAAGACCCCGATCCTCGGGATGCTCGTTCTGTTGATTTCGTGCGCCTCCGCGCCGAATCTTGACTACTACACCCTCGACATGACCCCGTCGAAGGCGAGGGGAGGCGGCGCCAATCTCGTCGTCGATCGATTCACGGTTTCGGAGAAGCTCGATCGCCATCAGATCGTCATCCAGCAGAGTCCGACCCGAGTCAGCTACTACGCCACTGAACGGTGGGCATCGAGTGTCGGCGAGTTGGTCGAACACAAGCTTGCGGCCGAGTTCGGGCCGGTCGATGCAGACCAAAGATCGCTGATCGTCGAGGGCAATGTCGTCGCTTTCGAGCAGATCGATTCAGCCGCGGGTCCCGTGGCTCGGGTGGGTTTCGAGATCACCATTCGCGATGGGGATTCCAAGAGGTATGAGACGCCGCTGCTCGAGAAGAGCTATGAGGCCGAAAGACCGACCTCGGACAACAACGTCGATGCAGTTGTCCAGGCTCTGTCCCGGGCGGTCGAGGAGATCGCCGCCGAGATCGCGGAGGATGCCAAGGGGCTCTCAACCCACGAGTGATCGAACCGCAGAAGCGCAAGGGTCGCAAAGTCATCGCACGGAGAAACCGCAGATAGCGCAGATATACGCAGATACCATCGCACCATCGCGGGTTGAAACACAAAGGGCACAAAGGCCATCCATCGCAAAGGACACAGAGGCATCGCAGTTGAACGTCAGGGCAGTGAATCAACCCTTTTCCAATTCTGACCAAAACTGAGGCTGTCTCAGCCTCAGTTTTGGTCAGAATTGGATTGAGCGGGACCTTCAAGCAGCAGCTTCTCGAAGAACGACCAGATCTTCTTGCGCATCCAATTGAACCGCAGCGGAGTCATGGTGTAGAACGCGTGCCGGTGGTTCGAATCGATGGTGTAGCGTTCGGGACGACCCATGGCCTCCCAGAGCGAGTCACGTGAGCTTTTGGGAACGCACTCGTCCTTTCCTGCGTCAAAGATGAGGACCCGGGTCGGATCGACGCGGTTGGGGTAGTTCGCGGCGTTCATCGATTCAAAAATCGGTTCGAGTGTCTCCGCCATCCCGTCCCTGCTCCAGCCAAAGGTCTCGAAGGCATGATCCTGGACGCCTTCGGTCCTCGCTCCGACACAGCGGGCGATGATCTCGTGACCGTCGGCTCCGCCCATGACCAGGACCGTCGCCGTGATGCGGGGTTCATGCACGGACAGTGCCGGGGCGAGCATGGCGCCGTGGCTGAACCCGATGAGGCCGATCCGGTCGGCGTCGATCTCGGGTTGAGCCTCCGCCCAATCGATGAGCCGCCGCATGTCGATGAGCGTCGTGATTTCGTACTCGAAGCCCTCGATCCAGGCTGCGATGAACTCGTCCTCGTCGGTGAGAGTTCCGAGCTTTGGCCAGTCGAAGAGGAATTCAGTTCCCAGGACGTTGAGAATGTGAATCCTGCCGTTGGATCGTTTGCGAAACGTGCGGGTCACAGCGTTCGAGGGATAGACGTGACGTCCCCAGATGGGAAGAACGATCACCACCGGGTGGGAACCGGGGACCTGACTCTGGTGGTATTCCACCGTGACCAGGTTACCGGTCTGGCCGTTCTCGTCGATCGACGGGAAGCTGATGCGGTGGAGTTCATACCTCCCCTTGGACTCGACGAGTTGGTCCTCATACGGGATCTCTGCGGCCGGATATGTGAAGGCGGGGTCGGTTGCCGGCCGAATAACAGATGGCGGGGGCGTGGCGGTCTCGATGTGAGTCACCGAGGCGCAGGAGGTCAGCAGCACGAACGCCGAAATAGAGGAAACAGTGGTGAGGATCAGTCGCGAGAGGTCAGAGTGAGAACGGGCCATGTCTTCGGGTCAACCCTCCTAGAACTTGAAGAGAGCTTCGAGCATCACAGTGCGTCGCATGAGGTCGCCGAAGACGTGCTGTTTTACGGGGTCGTCGAGGAGGTTGAGGATTTTGAGGTTGGTGGTCACCCACCCGTCACTCCACCGGCGGCCTACGCTTGCGGTGACCAATGTGTAGGAGTCGCTGTAGCCGTAGTAGAAGGGCTGAATACCCTGGGCGAAGAAGGCCCGGTCCGAGTAGTTGAAGGTCAGGTTGCCGAGATAGGTCTGTCCGTTGTAGGTCGCTCCCGCGTTGACGCGGTGATAGGGCGCCGTGTTGATGGTATCGGAAGGGGGGCGATCGGGGTCGCCGATAGGATCGAGCAACTCGGGCAGGATCTGGTAGGAGTAGTTGCCGAAGAGGGTGAGACCGCGGCGGAAGGTGTGTCTGGCCGAAAGCTCGAGCCCGGCGCTGCGGATCGAGCCGATGTTGAGGTACATGAAATTAGCCGGGAGGAAGATCCCCTGAAGGGCCAGGAAATCGATGACGATGGGGTTGAGTGGCCAGCCCGGCGGTGGGTTCTCCGAAGTGTAATAGGGCTCGACTCCGGCCTCGATGAGGGCCTCCGGGGAAGTGAAGTTTGCAAGCTTGTCGTGGATCTCGCTGACGTAGAAATTGGCGTCAATGTGGGTCAGGCCTCCGTTGAGGACCGCGGAGTAGCCAATCTCGAAGCTGTCGATGGTCTCGGCCGTGAGATCCGGGTTGCCGTACATGTTGACCACAAGGGGAAAGGGTTCTGTGAGTGACGGATCAAACGCGTCGAGGGGGATGTAGCCGCCGACGAACGAGAGCTCCATGAAATTCTCGACGGCCGAGGGCGTCCGGAAGGCTCGTGAGAACGATGCCTTAAAGGAGTGGCCGGGAACCGGTGACCAGATCAGGGCGGCGCGCGGCGAGAAGTTGATGTCCTCGAGATTCGAGAAATAATCGGCGCGGGCCGCCAGGGCGAGGGTGAAGGTCGAGAACCTGATCTCGTCCTGGATGTAGGCGCCGGTCTGAATCCGGTTGTCGGCATCTTGTGCGATGGAGAGGTCAAAGGTGTTGTAGCGGACGTTGCCGCCAAAGGACATGAGGTGCCGCCCGCCGAAAAGATCGCTCCAACCGGCATCGACATCGTAGACCCCGTTGGTGAAATCGATCCGAAGCGGGTCGAGGTTTTCATCGACGGAGAGTAGGCTTGGCGCTTTGCCCGTGATGTAGTTGGCAAACGAACGGATCCTGAAACTGCCGCGGTGGTAGGCGATCTGGCCGTAGGCGAGACTGGTGCCCCGTTGGGCGTCGAAAGGACCGATTGGCGTCTGGATAATGCCCTCGGTGTAGGCGATTCCGGCCGAGTAGAGGATCCTCCCCTCGCCATCGAGCTCCTGATCGATGCGGAGATCGAACTTGGGCTGAAGGGTTCCGTTGTTGTCATAGAACACGTCGTCGTACGATCCACCGCCGACGATCACCGGAGGGTCGACGGGGGTCGGAACCTCGGGGATCATTCCGGTGGGTCTTTCGAGGGGATCGCTGTAAAAGACCCCAGCGGAGAGACGATAGGCGAGCTTCTCGGTGGGTGCGTCGGCCCAACGAATATTGAGGCTGCCCATGGCGCCGGTCCCTCCGGCTTCGGATGACCGACTGAGAAGACCGCCGATGACAGCGAACTCGAGTCCCTGCGAACTCCGCGGAGCTCGGGTGACCATGTTGACCACGCCGGTGGCCGCGTTGGCCCCCCACATGGTCGACGCCGGTCCGCGGACCACCTCGATCTGCTCGATGTCGTTGGTCTGCACGGCCGAGAGATCCCAGAAGATCATGTTGAAGAAATCGAAGTAGAGGGGTCGTCCGTCGACCAGGGCGAGTTGGCTGCCGGTGAGGAATGGGCTCGGTCCCCGGGTGGCGACGTTGACGTCACGAGCCGATGACTGGACGACATTGGCGCCGGGGACCTCCCGCATGAGGTCGCCGATATTCTGCGCCGGGCGGGTTTCGATGGTGTTCCGACCGATGACGCTGATGGTAGTGGGCGTGTCTTCGAGGAGGACCTTTGTCCGCGAGGCGGAAACGATGACCGTGTCGGAGAATGCCGGTGTCAGTTTGAAGTCGATCTCTATGGTCTCACCCGATACGAGATTGATGCTCTCCTCGATGGTGACGAAGCCGGGCATGACGACCTTTAGATCGATGGTCCCCGTCGAGAGGTTCGGCGCCCGGTAGCGACCGTCAACTGTACTCATGACCGAGCGTGTGGCCTGGCCCTCGATGGCGATGGTGACACCCGGCAATGGGAGATCGTGGTGGTCGGTGACCCGGCCGATGATCTCACCGGAGTCCTGCGCGAGAGTGGGCATCGCGGCACAGACACACAGTACAAAGGCGACCGCGACGGCGTTGATGAATCGGTTCATGGTCTGACTACTCTCCAAGATCGGTCGCGGCCACCGAGATCATATAACGTCCGACCCCCTGACATCTGGGGCTCCATGCGCGATTCTGTGAACGGCGTACGCATCAGGTTTCCTCCGCCTCATCGGTGTCCGGAGAATCCGGTCGTTCACGGAAGAAGATCCACAACGCGGCCGGAAGTGCCGTGAAATCCGCCAGCATCGCCAGGGCAAATGCCATCGAAGTCACGATGCCGAACTGACGCATGGGAGGGAGATCCGACATCGCGAGGGCCAGGAACCCGCCCGCGTTGATGATTGTCGCGAACAAAATGGCGTGGCCGGCCACCCGGATGGCGTGGCCGAGAGCGACCTCGGTGTTGTGCCCGTTCCGTTTCTCGAGGAAATGATAGAAGAAGTGGATCTGGTCGTTCTCGGTGACCCCGAGGACGGTGGTGGCGATGAGGATGGTGGCGATGTTGAGCGGGATTCCCGTTATCCGCATGACCAGGAAAGTCACCAAGATCGCGAAGAGCGACGGCACCATTGCGTTGAGTCGCGCCGGACCCGACCTGAAGACAAAGATAAAGGTGACGAAGATGATGGTGAAGGTGATGGCGAAGCTCTCCACCAGGGTGGGGGTCAGGTGGCTCGCGATGGTTGCCTGGAGCACACCGGTGCCGGCGAGTCGGTAACTGCAATCGGCGAGAGCGGGTTGGGCTCCGGCCGCCCTGTCCCATGATCGCTCGATGGCCGCCGCGATTTTGTCGAGACCGAACTCTGTCCCGGCGGCCGATGTAACGGTCAGATAGGTGGAGGAGAGCGAGTCGAGGTCCACCCACTGGGAGATGGACGGTTCTCTCAGCATGAGCTGCTCGAGATCGGCCATCAATCGGGCGAGGGCCGCAGGATCGGCCGGGAGTTCGTCGTCGAGACCGGCGAGGTAACGGCGGAGCCGGAGAATTGATGACAGACCCACCACCGAACCCACCGCTGGTTCACTTTCGAGTTCTCGGGTCAGCCGGTCGAGACCGCGAAGAACCTCCGGTTCGAGCACGCCGTACTCGGGTGTCGTGATCCAGATCTTGGCCACCACGATGCCGAGGACGTTCTCCTGGAAGTAGCGGGTGTCTTTCGCCACCGGTTCGTCGTTGTCGATGTAGGCAAGGGGGTTGGTTTCGAGCTCCATTCCCGGAAGGACGCCGGGGATGCCGAGCAGCGCGATGAGACCGGCGATGGCAAGTGCCAGCGCCGTGAGCACCAATGGCCACCGCCAGCGGTACGACCAGCGCGGGATGACATCGGCGGCGCGGATGACCCATGTTCCTGCTACCTGTTGTTGCTGTCTCGTCGGCGCGCGCAGGACCTTCTGGAGTGCCGGATAGAGGGTGAAGCAGACGATCCATCCCAGGAGCAGCCCGCCGGAGGTCCAGATGCCGAGCTCGCGGATCGGTCGAATGTTGGAGACCGTCAGCGCGGCAAAACCGACGGCGGCCGCGAAGACCGAAGCCGAGACCGCGACAAACTTGTTGGCCAGAGCCCGGACGCGGTGGGTCTCGAGTTCGACTCCGGGTGGCTGGTCGACAAAGCGCGAGTGGAGATAGACAAGGCTGGCTGTGGCGGTGACCAACAGGGTCAGGGGCACGAGGGACGAGACGATGGTGAAACCGAGCCCGGCCAGCCCGGCGAAGGCCATCCCCATCAGAACCGCGACACCCAGCGACACCAGGATTGCCACCAGCGCTCGCCAGGAACGGTACAGCCCGAGGACCAGGCTGACGACGAACACGGCGAAGAGGGGGAAGAACTTGATGCTCGATGCCGAGGTCTCACGCTCCAACCAGGCGTCGATCCACGGACGTCCGACACGCCGAACCCGGTCGATGGATCGAGACCACTCGGGCACCGCGAAGACGATTTCGTTGATGCTCTCGAGAAGAGCGTCACGGATTTCGGGTTCGGGTGCGTCAAGGGCCAGGACGATAGCGAGGAAGTTGTCACCGATGAGTCCTTGACGGCGGAAGAAGTCGCTCCCCTCAATGATCTCCGAAAACTTCGCGATGTCGTCGGTGGGCGAACCCGACCCGGGGCGGCTGCGTCGCCAGACTGTGGTGATGGAGAAGGCGTTGATTCCATCGATGGCGCCGAGTTCAGACTCGAGCCTCTCGAGGTCGGAGAGAGGCCCGGCCGAGAGAGGTTCGTCGGTTTCGAGCATGAGAAAGACGGTGGCGGCTTCGGGGAAGATCTTCTCGAACTCATGCGACGCCGCGACATCGGGGTCCGAAGAAACGACCAGGTTTTCCAGGGAATTGTCCCGCGGAATGTCAACGGCGAGGAGTCCGGCCCCGACCACCACGAACGAGTAGATGGCGATGATCAGCCACCGTCTGGTAACGATGAGGCTAAAAAAAGGCTCGATCCGCCGTTCGAGGGATCTGTCAACAAGTGCCACGGTATGATGACCTCATGTGTGAACTACGGTTTGGAATGGGTTGTCGGCTGATCCCGGTGCTGGTGGTTCTGCTGCTCGTCGGGACATGGGCTTCGGCCTCGGATCTGACGATGGTTGTCTGCGCTCCCGGGTATCCGGGATCCACGACTGAAGCCCAGCCGGCCATGGAAGGATTCGCCACCGCCGTGAGCACCGCGGTCGGTTGGGATGGCAATGCATTCGGCGCGGAGTACTTCGAAACCGAGGAAGGGGGAGTCGAGAGATTCGCGGGGACCGATGCCGGTCTTGGACTGGTCACCCTGCCCTTCTTCCTCGAATACTCCGAGGCTTTGGATCTGCAAGGCGAGATGCTGGCGGTGCCGACCGGTCGCCAGGCCGGAGAATCCTGGACGCTCGTGGCCGGCAAGGGAAAGGTCCAAGCGCCCGAGGATCTCGAGGGTTGGCAGCTCTTGAGTTTGGCGGGCCACTCCGAAGCGTTTGTCCGCGGACCCGCGCTCGGGGATTGGGGCGAGTTGCCTCCCTCCCTGATCATCACATTTTCGGGCGCCGTACTTTCTTCGCTGCGCAAAGCCGCCCGGGGTGACGAGATTGTTGTGCTGCTCGACGCCGAACAGGCGAGTGCTCTTGATCGCCTCCCCTTTGCGGATGATCTCGAGATTGTCCACCAATCTCCACCACTGCCTGTGTCGGTCGTGTGCTCCATCGGTGATCGTGTGAGCGCCGAAAAGAAGGCGGAACTGCTGCAGGCTCTGGCGGGCCTCGGCGATCGCCCGGAGGCCGCCGAAGCCATGGCGGGTGTTCGTCTCGAGCGGTTTGAAGCGATGGATATCCAGGCGATGGAACGAGCGAGCGCCGCATACGGCGGAGTCGCCGAGTGATTCGAACCGTACCGCGGAGCGTTGCCTGCGTCGCGGTGTTGTCCATGGTCGTGGCCTGCACGTCCGCCCTCAAAGAGCCGCCACCGATGGCGGAACTCGGAGCATCGGCCGGTCAGAGAACCGCCGAAGGCCTCAATCGGGTTGAAAGCCTTGCCCAGGCGAAAACCGAGTTCGGCAAGATGCCCGATGCGGATGCCGTTGAAAGGGCCCTGGCGCTCTTTCTCGAAGCGGCGCGTGGCGATGATGCTCCCGTGGATGCCTATCTCGGCGCGGCGAGGGCCACCGCGTGGCTCATCGAGCACACCGACGACGGTGAGCGGCGAAAGGAACTCGCCATCCAGGGAGTTCAGATCGGTCAATGGTGCCGGCGGTTGCACCCGTCGGATTTTGAGTGCACCTATCGATTGGCGTTGGCGGTGGGCCAGCAGGCGCGGGAACGACCTTCTACCGCCACCGATGGGCTCGATGTCATGGTCGCACTTCTCAACGAAGTCATCGCCGAGGCGCCCGAGCTCGACCACGCCGGAGGCCAGCGGGTTCTCGGACTGGTTCTGATCCGGGCGCCGGGTTGGCCGACCGGTCCGGGTGATCCGGAGTATGGTCTCGAGTTCGCCGAAGCTGCGGCTGAGGCATTCCCCGACTACCCGCCGAACCAGCTGGTTCTGGGTGAGACCCTTCTCGAGAACGGTCGCCGGGACGAGGCGAAATCGAGAATCGAACGAGGCGTCGAGCTGGCTCGCGCCAGCCTGGCGGACGGCCACCCCGAGGCGGCCGACTGGATCACCCAGGCCGAGGAGGTCCTGGCGAAGATCCGTTGACCCACTCCGGCCATCGGATCTCATCACGCTGTTCTTCACCGTGTGCCGCGGACGCCGCTATTCGCAGTCAAAGGGATCGTTGGGGGCGGCGTAGATGAACTCGGCGTCGCCAGTGCCGTCCGGGTTCCCATCGACCTTGGAGACATAGGCGATGAACATCGTCGGGAAGTTGACCACACAGGGGTCGTCGATGACGTCATCCGGGTGCATCCACAGCTCAACCGTAAGTGGACCGTCCTGCTTGGGCACGCCCAATTGTTGGAAGGACCACTGACTCACCGAAGCCGGTTCGAGGGTCCTCATGCCGTTGGCCACCACATTTGCGTCGGCGTCGAGAACCCGATACTTGATCCTCAGGGAATCGATGAAGGTCATGTTCATGGCGCCGAGGTTGGAGCGAAAACGTGTGCTGTTGATCGCACCGGTGACGATGGACTTGGTGGGTGCCGCGTTGATGGCCGTGCCGGTCGCCGGGACCGTCTGGCCGAAGGTGCCGGCCGGGTCGCCGGTGTTGTAGGTGCGGGTGGTCGCGAGGATCTCCGAGCCTTCAGGGTTGCCCGCCCCGGGGACCAATTGGTTGTCCACCGTCACGATGACTGCGCCCTTGATGTCGGTTTCAAACCCGAAAAGCTCATGGAGCGCGTCCTCGACGAACAAGGTCTCCCGAGCAGCGAGGGTGAATCGATCCGGGAAAGCGGGGTTGAAGACATTTGCTTTGTCGGCTTCTAGAAACTGAACCCCGACGACAACTTCAGAATTCTGCATGTTGTGAACCGTCAAGTCACTCACCCACTGGGTTCCGCCGACGCCGGCGGTGCGGGCGAGGATGGGAAAGAACTGGGTGTGGGCGATCTGCTGGGCCGAAGCCGGGATGGCGGCGAAGATCAACACCGCCAAAAACGCAAAGCCGAAACGGCTGAATAACTTGTGATCAGTCCTAGGTTTCATGAATGTCCCTCCATCAAACAAGTGATTGCGAAATCAGGCCCAGTTGGGCCGCATGGTCAAGATATTCTACTCTGATTCCTCGGGCATCCCCATGGTGAGGGGAAGTTACGAGGGCTTCCCGGTGCACCGGCCTTCTGGTCCGCCTTCGGCGGCCCGGCGGCGTAGGGTGGGGTTGACCCCACCATCAGTCTCGTGGCGGCAGGGATCGCTTGTCCGAGAGGCGGTGGGCCGTGCCGGTGTGCGGGAGATGTTCCGCGTGACCTGGCTTCCCGGGGCCCCGGCCTTCTGGTCCGCCTCCGTTTCGGAGGCGGACCAGAGTCGCACCATCGGCGTGGTCGCGCGGGGGAAGATTGAGGGACTGCGACCACGCCGATGATGCGCCGGCGGCCTCCCTCGTGGCGTGGAGAGCCTCACCGGATCGGCCCGCCGCGGGGGTTGCCCGGCAGCGCCATTGTGTGGATCGTGCCGCGTAACCGGAAGGTCGTACCGGCACAATGGCGTGCCCGGCACGCCCCGGTGGAGGCCATATGCCCGCGCGCTCAGGGGCGGCTCCGGCACGCCCCGGTGAGCGGTTTTCCCCCGTGTTCGGACGCGGTTTCGGTTGCGGCCACGGCCACGGCCACGGCTACGGGAACGGTCACGGTTGCGGATACGGCCACGGGAACGGGCATCCGGCTTCGCCCGATGGGCTACGCCGTGACATATCCTGCTTCGCCCAAAAGGGCGAGGCAGGATATGAAAAACGCCACCGGTTTCCCGGTGGCGTTTGTGTTCGATTGAACTGCTGGCTTAGCGACGGATGACGGCGATGCCGAGACCGAGCGCGAGGGCCATGAGACCGGCGAAGCCGACGAGCGGCAGGTCGCTACCGGTCTTGGGGAGCACCGGGGCCGGGGCCGGTTTCGGAGCTGGTTTCGGAGCGGCCACAGGACGCGGCTTCGCCGGCGCCTTCGGCGCGTTACCGGCAATCCGCATCTCCTCTTCGGTGATGATCGTCTCTTCTTTGGTAACGATGTGTGCGGTCACACGGTCGCCACCGGCGAGGGCTTCGATGGGCACGGGCTTGCCGTCGCGATAGAGGACAAAGCCCTCGGGAATCCCGGTGGCCTTGTGGATCTGACCGAGCTTGTCACGATAGATCAGGGTCTGGCCGATTCGCTGGACAACGGTGCCCTCTTTGATTTCGGTGGTTTTGACGACGTTCGGTGTGCTGGTCGTGGCGATGGTCTGGGTGAGCTTGGTGCCGGGCTTCAGCGCCGAAACCGGGACTTTCTTGCCGCCGACATCGAAGAGGAAGTCGGACGGAACTTCGGCGTCTCTGACCGAGCCGTCGGCCATCTTGACAAACAGGTGATTCCCGTCAACGTGGAGCACCGTGCCCTGTTTGATTTCGTAGGTGGTGGTCTGGGCGGCGGCGACCCCCGCGCTCATGGCAACCACGGCGACCAGCCCAATGATCAGATTCTTTCTCATCGACATCTCCTGCCTCCTTGTTCGTGTCCGGTTCGTGTCCGGTTCGTGTCCGGTTCGTGTCCGGTTCGTGTCCGGTTCGTGTCCGGTTCGTGTTGAGTGAGATACTCATAACTAATTTAACGCAGAAATGGTAACACAGTAATTGTTTGCGTTCCTATCAAAACACGCCATCGAATTGATTCTCGCTGAGATTCGATCCGAGCCTCTCGAAGCGGGGAAACCGCCTGTCCGATCGATTGATTCCGGTTTCGGCAAGAAAATCGACTGAGCTACTTCGCATCACAGCCCGCATTTCTCACCAGGTTTCGTCGTGAGGGCGGCGAGGTGCTGTGCCCAGCTGGGTTTTCGACTTGAGGGGCGGGGCATGTACTTGCAGTCAGTTGAGCACTCCGAAACGAGAAAACCCTGCTGGGTGCCGTGCATCGTTGGTACAGGAGACAGCTGGTGAGCAATGCGGGTTAAGCCTCCGCCGGCTCGGTGGACAAGGTCTTGCCATCCTGGAGCTGCAACTTGAACTGCGGCAGGGCGAACTCGATGCCGTGGTCTTTGAAGGCATGATTGATGGCCATCTGGACGTCGTCCTTGGCCTTGATGCCGTTGCCGAAGTCGACCACGAATCTCAGCTCGAAGTTGATGGCGTCGTCTCCGAAGGTGAGCAGCAACGCCTGAGGGGCGGGGTCTTCAAGAACCAGCGGATGGGCCTCTGCGGCGGCGACGAGAAGGCCTTTGACCTGCTCGAGGTTGGCGCCGTATGCCACCCGGAGCGGGATCTCGATCCGCCGTTTCGAGTCCGACAGGGTCCAGTTCACCAGCTTGGTGGTGATGAACTCCTTGTTGGGGACGATCATCTCGCTGCGATCCCACAGGGTGATCGTGGTCGCGCGAATCTGAATCCGCGACACCTTGCCCATGAGGGTGCCGATGGTGACGACATCGCCGACCCGCACCGGGCGTTCGATCAGGAGGATCAAACCG
>Ga0164313_10001170_pt1 | contig 22962 bp, 16 predicted proteins | sample GuaBasSedimGuay4_FD_113735 | JGI IMG/M metagenome (GOLD analysis project Ga0164313, IMG submission 113735) | Subseafloor sediment microbial communities from Guaymas Basin, Gulf of California, Mexico - Guay4, Core 4569-4, 0-3 cm | ecosystem: Environmental > Aquatic > Marine > Hydrothermal vents... | reverse complement strand
GCTGTTCCAGACGGTCCAGATTGAAGTGGCGTTTGGCCCAGTGCTTCCTAAACGCTCTGATGAGGGCGTCCTGGTCGTAAAAGTGAGGCGGCAGCGCCGAACCCACCGAAGCGATGCGCATGAATACCTCCGGTTTCTCTCTCACTCCAACAACTGAAGGCCGTTTGGATTTCCCACCGTACCGACTGGGAACGCCAATCAGCCCACAGAACCGCTGGGCTTCTGACGGAGATTCGCCGGGTTCTCGGGAAACATCACCCGAGTGAGGATCAGACATCACGGATGGAGCAGGGTGCCAGGAATCCGGCTGTAACCAAAACCGGAAAAAGTGACAAGCTATTCTGAAACAGTGTCTCATTCACAATCAAACTCGCACATATCTCCAGGAGGTGACGAAATGAAATTCAACCTTGGAAGCGTCCTTACCGGCTTGCTGCTGGTCGCCTCCGTCGCAACGCCGGCGGCGGCCCAGACCACTTGGTTCTCCTCCACCCTTTCCGGAGATCGTGTCGCCGGCGACCCGGGCGACAGTGACGGATGGGGGGTGACCGCCGTCGGTATTGACGGCTCAACGACCCACTACTACATCTGGGTGACCGATGTATCGATACCGACCGCGGCTCATATCCACTCAGGGGTTGCAGGAAGCAGCGGCGGCGTCGCCATCGACCTCGATACGAGCTTCACCGAGGTCTCCAACAACACCTATGTCGCGCGGGGTTCGGTGACCGGAGGTTCGACCGCCGCCCTTCTTTCCACGCCCGGCTCGTTCTATGTCAACGTCCACAACGGCGATCACCCCGCGGGCGCCCTCCGCGGCCAGGTGCTCGGTGACGGCGCCGGCCACCGCTCCCTCGCAGGCACTCTGCGCGGCCACCGCCAGGTGGAGGCTGCAGGCGACCCCGATGGCGAGGGCTTCGGAATGGTGACCTTTGCCGATTCAATGGCGCATTTCTTTTTCAGTACCGCGAATATCGCCGGGCCCACCGCCGCTCACATCCACATGGGCACCTCTGCGGAGAATGGACCCGTAAAGATCGACACCATTGCATCGTTCACCGACGGGGTCTCGGTCACCGCGGTTGAGATCGAAGACGATCTGGCGCTGCAGGTCTTCGCCACACCCGAGAACTACTACTTCAACATCCACAACGACGAGTTCCCGAGCGGCGCCGTTCGCGGCCAGCTTCGACCCACCGAGACCGTGTTCTTCTTCCCCGTGATCTCGCGTGCGGTCGGTCAGGCCGGAAGCAAATGGACCACCGCATTGCGTCTGGTCGGTCTGGCCGACGAGACCGCCAACGCATTCGCCGAGTGGTTCCCATCCAATGGTTCGGGCGGTTCGGGTCCCGAGGACACCGAGACGATCGCGCTTCACGCAGGCGAACTGGCGGTGATCGACGACGCAGTCTCGGCCCTCTTTGGCGCCAACGGTAACGGCGCGGTCAAGATCGCTTCATCGGAACCGTTTCGCGGCGCCGCACGGATCTTCAACGATCAACGCGACAATCCGGAGATCGGCGGCACCTTCGGCCAGGCCGCTCCGGCCTACGCCGAGGATGATGTGCTGACGTCGGGGGTACTTCTCCTTGGTTCGAATCGTCCGGCGGGCGACGAGGAGGGCTTCCGAACCAACGTCGGCTACTTCAATCCGTGGTCCGAGTCGTCGGTCGTCGAGATCGATGTCCGGGATTCCGGGGGCGAGATTCTCGGGGTCGACAGCCTGACTCTGCCGCCGTTGGCCAACCGCATCCGCGGCATCTTCGATCTGGTGCCCTCGGTTCCCCCGGCCGACCGCAGGCAGGACGACATGCTGATCACATTCTCCGCCTCCAGACCGATCCTGATGTACCTCTCGGCGGTGGACAACGTGACCAGTGACGCCATCTTCGTCATGGCCGAACCGGCGCCCCGGATCGCCGCCGCTATGACGAACTCACCCCCCAACGGCACCATAGTGGAGCCCCCGGGTGATGTTTCAATCCAGGCGGGTGGAGCGGTCGATTTCCAGGCCAGCGCCACCGACCCCGATGGCGACGAGATGACCTATCACTGGGATTTCGGCGACGGGATCAGCTCGACCAGCCTGTCGCCCGGTGACCACATCTACGACCAGACCGGTTCCTACACTGTGACCTTCACCGTCACCGACTCGCGCGGCGCGGTGGATCCCACGCCGGACACACGCACCATCACTGTCGAAGGGGGCGGCGAGATCGCCACTTTCACCGCCGTCCAGGACCGGATCTTCTCCACAAGCTGCGCCTTCTCGGGCTGCCACGGCGGATCATCACCGGCACAGGGTATGAATCTCACCCAGGGAATGGCCTACAGCAACATCGTCAATGTCCCATCGAGCCAATCCTCCCTCGATCGCATCGAGCCCAACGACCCGGCGAACAGCTATCTCTATCTCAAGGTCATCGGCGATTCCTCGATCAGCGGCAGCCAGATGCCCCGCGGCGCGCAGCCCCTGTCCCAGGAACTCATGGATCTTCTCCGCGACTGGGTCGAACGCGGGGCTCCCAACGACTGACGATGGCGACAATCGTTCGGCCGTCCCATGGGGCCGCAGCTTTAGGTTTTTTCGCGAGAGGACACAACGTGATATTCAGGAAGTCGAGCAGCCGGGCTCTCATCATTTTCGCCGCGTCTCTTGCCATGCTGGCCACCGCCGTCCCCGGCCGCACCCAGGTCATCGACGATGTCGAGGAGGTGGATTGGGACCGACCCGAGGCATGGGCCATGAAGTACTTCAACTCGGTCAGTCTCCTGACCGGTCTGGGCGCCCCGGTAGCCAGACGGACATGGTCCTTCGAGATCGGCCTCGAACTCGACACCATCCCGAGCCTCAGCGAGGATCAGCGACGTGTCGGCTTCAACGGCGCCAAAGTCGAGGATCTCAACCGGCTGCCGGTGTTTTTTCGCCCCCGAGTGACCATCGGTCTGCCGGCCGCGTTCTCCCTCGATGTTGCATGGGTGCCGCCGGTAAAGCTCCAGGGTCTGACTACGAACCTCTTTGCCATCGGGCTCGAGCGGCCCTTCTATTCAGCCGGGCCGCTGGTCCTGGGTGCACGGATCTACGGCCAGATCGGCACGATCAAAGGGGACCTGACGTGCACCGCGGATGAAGCCTCGTATCCGCCGGGGCCGCCCGACAACATCTGGGGCTGCGAGGCGCCCTCGGAGGATGAACTCACCCTCAACTATGCCGGTCTCGCCTTCACCGGTGGCTACACGGTCAAGAAGACGACGTTTCACTGGGGCCTCGCCGCCAACTATATGGACATGGAATTCCAGGTGAATGCGCTCACCAACGGGATTGAAGATCGATCGCTCCTGCTCGCCAACGGCTGGACCTGGTCGGTCAACGGCGGCGCATCGTGGAAGCTGAGTACGAGATTCTCCATCGCCGGCGAAATCTTCTACAGCCCGCTTTCGGTCGCCCGTCCGCCCTCCACCGAAAGCGAGAACGATCCGCTGATCAACCTCCGAACCATGTTGAGGATCAGGCTCTAGCTGTATCCAAGGGAGGATCCCATGCACAGGATCATCACGTCCGTTCTGTTGGGAGTGATCGCCGCGGCCCTCCCGGTTGGGGCCGCCGAACTGAACATCCACCTTTCACCCGAGTCCACGAGCATCGATTTCACCCTCAAAGCCACAATGCACACCGTTCACGGCACGGCGAGCCTCGATCGCGCGGACTTCACCATCGACACCGAGAGCGGTGTCGCCACCGGCGAGGCGGTTGTGGTGTCCGGCAGCGCCGACACCGACAACAAGAAACGCGACAAGAAGATGCACTCGAAGGTGCTTCTCTCCTCCGAGCACCAACGGATCGTCATCCGCGCCGAACGCATCGAGGGATCGCTCAATCTCCAAGGTGCCAGCGAGATCACGCTCATCGGCACCATGGAACTCCTTGGCGCCGATCACCCGATCCGCGTGCCCATGACGGTGATCATCGACGGCGAGACCGCCTCGGTGGATGCGGCAATCTCGGTGCCCTATGTCGAGTGGGGCCTCGTAGACCCCAGCACCTTTTTTCTGAAAGTCGGTAAGGAGGTCCCGGTGACAGTCCACGCCGAAGGCGTCACGGTCCAGTCCCTTTCATCACCCTGATCAACCACGCCTTCGACCCGCAGATCGTAGTACGAAGCCAAGGACAAACGCAACCCGCCGTGCCGTGAGCATTTCGCCGGCTGATCCTTGATGGTCCTCGCCGGGTCGAACCAAGGTCGTTCTTGAGAATCCTCAGCAATTATTTGCACATCTGAGCAATTTGACAAACGAGATCCATTCGCATAGTGTTTCGCTCGTGTGACCGATGAGCCACGAGAATTGGTAACTCATGAACAACAACGACTTACTTCTCTCCAGCCCAATCGATCCGATGCAGAATCCGGGGTTGCGCTCGTCTCCGTTTCAACCCTTGTTTGTGGACTCTGGTGTATCGAGTTTGATAGGTGGGCGTAAATCTGTATGCGCATGGATGGTCATGACCGTGCTCGCCTGCGGTCAGCCGTTGATCGGGGAAGCCGGTGACCGGCGTGACGTGACCAGGTCGGGCCGGGCAATGGGCACCCAGTTCACCATGTCGGTCTCGGCCAAAGATCGGGAAACGGCCCTGGCAGCGTCTGAGCTCTCTCTGGCCGCCATCGAACGGGCCGAGACACGGCTGAGCACGTGGCGCGTCGGGTCCGAACTCGATCAGCTCAACCGTGCGCCGGTGGGGGAATGGGTGGCAGTCAGCCCGGAGCTCGAACTCGATCTCGAGGTCGCCCTGGATCTGGCCCGCCTGACCGGCGGCGCCTTCGACCCGGTGATCGGGTCTCTGGTGGCGGCGTGGGACCTGCGGGGTGACGGCGCGATTCCGGATCGGCAGCGGCTGGGTGCGGCCATCGAGAACGCCGGCCACGAACTCGTGGAGCTCGACGGCGGATATGTTCGAAGGCTGAGAGTCGGAGCGACCATCGAGGAGGGCGGCTTCGGCAAGGGTGCCGGTCTTCGTGACGCGGTCTCGGCCTCCCTCGCCGCCGGGGCCGAATGCGTCCGGTTGGATCTCGGTGGTCAGTTGATGATGACATCCCCGTGCGGACCCGAGACCATCCATATCGCCGACCCTCGTGACCGAAACGCGGTCGTCGGTTCGGTGGTCGTCGAGGGTGTGTCGGTTGCGACATCCGGCAATTCGGTACGAAACCTAGAGGTCGGAGGCATCCAGGTCGGTCATCTGCTCGATCCGCGTATCGGGCGGCCGGCGCACGACTGGGGATCGGTCACCGCCATCGCCCGTGATCCCCTTCAGGCCGACTGTCTGGCGACTGCTCTTTTTGTCATGGGCCCCGATCGAGGCTTGACATGGGTCGACGGGATTGAAGACGTCGAGGCCGTCTTTGCCGTCATCGACGACGACCGGAACGTCGTCCTTCGAAGCACCTCAGGAATCGTCGTTCGACCCATCGTCGACGATCACGGAGAGGGGCTGGATCGCCATGCATCGACGACGCTGATAGCCCATGAACACGGTCCGCCCGATCAAGAACCGACGGATCGTTCAAGTATCTCGTTCGAGTGAGTTCAATCACCTCCAGGAGGATTTCGTGAAAACGTACAAGTGTATTCGTGTCATTGGACTGAGCCTCGTCTTTATTTTGATCGGACCGGGCGCCACGCTGAACGCCCGGGCTGCGGAGCCCGACGACCAAACAGTGCAGCGCATCGAGAGCGAGGTGGCCGAACTCAGGGCGGCCATCGAGGAACTCAGAGCCGAGGGCAGCACCAACGATCGCCTCGACGAGATCGAGCGACGGTTGGGAATCCTCGCAACCGAACTCGAGGACCTCAAGGTCGGCGAAGAGGTGATCACCGCCACCGTCGAAGAGGCGAGACCGGGGCTGGGACCAGCCGCTTCAAAGGTCTACCGAAAAGACCAGGGAATCTCCATCGGCGGCTATGGCGAGGCGGTGGTGGCCGCACCGTCGTCGACCCGCGACGACGGCAGTCCATCCGGAAAGGACGCCACCTTCGACATGTTGCGGGGAGTCTTCTACGTCGGTTACAAGTTCGATGATCGTTTCCTGCTCAACACCGAGATCGAGTTCGAACATGCCTCGACATCAAAGAGTGGGTCCGCATCGGTCGAATTCGCCTATATCGACTATCTCTATCGTGACGCATTCAATCTCCGCGGGGGGCTCGTTCTCCTGCCCATGGGTTGGATCAACGAACTCCACGAGCCCACGGTCTATCTCGGGTCCCTCCGGCCCGAGTCGGAGCGTCGCATCATCCCATCCACCTGGCGTGAAGGCGGTGTCGGTGCTTTCGGCGATTTTGGCGGGTTCACGTACCGCACCTACGTGGTCGACGGACTCGACGCGTCCGGGTTCTCGGCGTCGGGGCTGCGCGGCGGCCGGCAGAAGGGCTCCAAGGCGCTACTCGAAGACATCTCCTGGACCGGGCGACTCGATTGGGTCGGCACTCCGGGCTTCCAGGCGGGGCTCTCGTTCTACACCGGGAACTCTGGACAGGGCCTGGAAACCGCCGACGGCGGATCGCTCGACGTGCCCACGACCATCTTTGACGCCCACGCCGAGTGGCGCTGGCGGGGCCTCAAGCTCCGGGGGCTCTACACCCAGGCGAACCTCGATGATGTCGCGGCCCTCAACGAGGCTCTCGGGTACGAAGGTGCGGCCTCGGTCGGCGAAAAACTCGTCGGTGGGTACCTCGAAGCGGGCTATGACTTCCTCGGGGGGCGCCGCGGCCGATCATTGACGCCCTACCTTCGGTGGGAGCGAATCAACACACAGGAGCAGGTGCCCGTTGGCTGGCAATCGAACCCCGCGAACGATCAGGAGGTCTTCACCCTTGGGATCGCCTACCAACCCATCGAACAGATCATCATCAAGATCGACTGGGCGGATGTGGACAATGCCGCCGGGACCGGAGTCAACCAGGTCAATGCACAACTCGGCTACATTTTTTAAGAGGCGCGGTCTCTGGGTGGCGGCAGTTGTAGCCACCCAGGTGATGTCCGCAACTCCGATGCTCCACGCCACGGTCCTGATCACCGTGGAGGAGGTCCTCGAACTGGCCTTCCCGGACGTGGAAACCACCCGGGAAACCGTTTTCCTCACCGAGGATCAGCTCCGAATCGCGGCAGAGGCCGCAGAACTCGAGATCGAGGGCGCCATGGTGACTCGGTTCGTCGCGCGATCGGATGGCGCAGTTGTTGGTTTTGCGTATCTCGACACCCACCGCGTGCGGACCCTGCCGGAGACTCTGGTGGTGATTCTCGATAGCGGCGGCAGGGTGCGCCGGGTGGAGGTCGCTGCATTTCGCGAACCCCTCGACTACAAGCCGGGTGACAGCTGGTATCGCCAGTTCGACGGCGAGGAACTCAATCGCGATCTCGCGCTCGATCGCAATATTCGCCCGATTACCGGAGCGACGCTGACAGCTCGAGCCACGACTGATGCCGTCAGGCGATCGCTCGCGATCCACGCCTCGATCGAAGGCGACGAAGGAGTGCAATGAGTCGCACCGAACGCTGGCTGCTCAATGTCGCCAACCTGCTCGTCGCCGGTACCGGCATTGTCTATGCCGGTATGAAGTACATGATGGAATCGGCCAACGAGTGGGCGGTCGTCAATCACCCGTGGCAGCCACACGTTCAACACCTGCACGTGATCGCAGCGCCACTGCTGGTGTTTGCCGGCGGCCTGATTTGGAAACACCACGTGCTGGCGCGGCTTCGCGACAACGGATCCAACGGGCGCCTGTCCGGCCTTGGGCTGGCTCTGCAATTTGTGCCGATGGTGATGTCCGGATATCTGATCCAAATCAGCGTTTCGGAGACCTGGCGGTCGGTATGGGTCGGAATTCACCTCGTATCCTCAGGGCTTTGGATCGTCACGGCGGCGGCCCACAGGATTCGGTTCTCGGAGTCGGGTCAGCCGGCGACCGACGCCAACCAATGATCTCGAAAGCCATCAAGGACAGCAACCGTTCAGGAGGACAACTCGTGGGTCACGAACATCACTTTGGCCAGGCACAGCCGCGCGCGGGAGAAGCCCGAACCCGGACCGTCGTCTTCCTGACAGCCGTGACCACGGTCGTCGAGATCGTGGCCGGTCTGGCCTTTGGTTCGATGGCCCTGCTCGCCGACAGCCTCCACATGGCATCCCACGCGTCGGCACTCGGGCTCGCCCTGATCGCTTATGTGTACGCCCGACGACACGCACACGACGAAAGATTCAGCTTTGGAACCGGAAAGGTCAATTCCCTGGCCGGTTTCGGGTGATCGATCTCCACCTCTGGTTCATCGGCCCCGGCCACCGGGCCGCGATCGTCTCGGTCGCGACAACCGAACCCTGCTCCCACAAAGAGATCGACGCATTGATTCCCGACGACCTCGGAATCGCTCACTTGACGATCGAAATCATCCAAACTGAACGCGACTGATCCGCCACCCGGCCCGTCGGTCGTCAGACCGGCGGCCGCACTGAGCGACGGCCGCACCGTCCGGACGTTGCGGCCGTTCAGTGTCGGTGGATGTCCTTGTGCATGAGCTCGCGAGTCGCCACGAGGCGTTCCTCGGCCGGAAGACGTGAGAAGTCCCTGTTGAGCTTCTCGTCGTCTTCCTCGGTCAGGAGCGCGATCTGATAGTCGATGACACGTGCGGGAAAGACTCCACTCTCCTCGTACATGGCTCGGCGCTCGTTGAGCAAACGCGCACATTGAACACAGCTCGCGGGCAGTGGTTCGAGGCGCTCCATCACCTCCTTGTTGGAGAAGACATTGCCCTCGACATTGGTCTGTTCGGCACGCTCGAGCATCCCGTCGGCGGTGAGGCCGTGCTCGGCGGCGGTGGTGATCCCGGCCAGCAAGAGGTGGAAGGACGCGGATCCGTCGGGCGATCGGATCTCCACCGTCTGCCGACCACGCAGATCGACATAGTCCTCGGTGTCGGCCGGATTCACCACCTTCGCAAGGTGACTCTGTTTCGACCACCCGAGAGGAACCCGAATCAGCGCCGATCGGTTGTTATGGCTCCAGCAGATCCGGGTCGGCGCCTCCTGGTTGGGCACCAGCCGCAAGAACGACGACGCCACGGTGTTACCGAAGGCCGACAGGGTTGAGGCGTAGTCAACCAGCCCACCGATGAGCTTGTGCGCCTCCTCAGACAGCTTTCCGTCCTCCTGGGACATGATGTTGTGACCGTCTTTCATCAACTCCATGTGGAAGTGGAGCCCGTTGCCGGCGACGCCCTCTTCGATCTTGGGCGCGAAGGTGGCGAGCATCCCGTGGCGGTGGGCCACGTTGCGGATGATCCAGCGCGACAGGCCGATCAAATCGCCCATCTCCTCGATGGGCCGGGTCTGGAGTTCGATCTCGTGCTGCTCGGCGCGTCGACCCTTGAGCAGCGGCAAATCTGACCGCACCGAGTCGATATAACCGACCTCGGCGTGGGCGTACTTCACCGCTCCGGTGATCTGGGTGAGATATCGCACCATCTCGTTGACAACATCGCCGCCTTTGAAGAATGGCGATGACGCGTGGTAGCCGACCTGGCGGTGGGCGGAGAAATTCTCCGGACCACCTTCTCGCAGAAGGAAGAACTCGAGTTCACCGAGGGCGTGGAGCTCGAGACCGGTCCGCTCCTTGAACCGCTCGTGGGCGATGGCCAGGATGTTATCCGGGGTGAAGGCCGCAGGCTGCCCGTCGCGATCGAGGAAACGGCAGATTAAGTTGAGGCTCGTTGGGTCGAAGGGACTCAGAAACGCGGTCGAGTAGCTTGGCACCACATAAAGATCGGACGCTGCTGCGTCGACAAGCCCGGAAAAGAGTGACGAGCCGTCCACCCTTTCGCCCGACGCCAAGATTCGCTCAGCCTGGCTGAAGTCGGAGAACGGCAGCTTGAGCTCACGCAACTTGCCGTCGAGGCTGGTATAGAGGAAGGACAGCCTTTCGATGCCCCTCTCCCGGATCACCTTGAGCATGTCCGCACGGGTGAAGTCCCCGCGTTCCTTGTCGAGCATCAGGCTGAGTGGATTGGCGAGAGCGGCCTGCTGAATCATATGGTCTTCTCCATGGACCGTCACCGGTGGACGGTTGATCGATCACATCCTATCTCAGGTCGAGTCGCAATGGGTGGAGAGGTTGCCAAGATCCGGAATGCCGCGACAGTCGTTTTGAAGTTTCACATCTGCCGCTGCAACTCCGGGAATCCAACCTCGTAGCTCGACCGAAGCAAAGACATCCTGACGGGCCCACCCGTCACACGACTCATTCACATGGAGAAAGGAACACCATCATGAAACAGATCACCCGGTTGTCGGTGGCAACGCTCTGCGTTCTCGTTCTCATCGTCGGTTCCTCGACGGTAGACGCCGAAAGCTCGAGCCTCGATTCGTACGCCAAGGCACGAAAGGTCATCGATGCTGCGGTTGAGGCGGCCGGCGGCGCCGAGCGCCTCAATGGCATCGAGACCGTGGTCCTCGAAACCAAGGGCACGACCTGGGCACGCAACCAGAGTCCGAAGGTCGACAAACCGTTCGAGGCCGTCGGGCAGAACGGCCGGGTGATTCTCGATCTGACCGGCAGCCGACTCCTTGTCGAGTTCGATGGCGGGTTCCCGGGCGGGGTCTTCGCCAACCGAACCATCATCACCGACGAGACGAAGTTCGTCCTCGATCTGCGGGCGAAGACCATCCAGCGCAACGAAGCCCTGGACCCGGCGAATTTCGATTTCTGGCACCGGCTTTTCCCGCCACTGATGCTCCGCCGCGCCGTCCAGCAGGCCGCTAGTCTGCACTATCTCGGATCCATCGAAATTGACGACAAGCCGCACCACATGGTGAGCTTCGCCTGGGACAACGGTCTGACTCCGACCCTCTACATCGACGCCGAGTCACACCTGGTTTCGAAGTACGAGCTTCTCTTTCCGGACAACCTCACCGGTGACGCGGTCTCGGAACTGTCATTTCCGGCCTACCGCACGGTCGATGGAATCCAGGTTCCCACCGGCTACACCCAGGTCATCGCGGGCGATCTGACCGCCGAGATCCACTACAAAGAGATCGCGATCAACCAACCCATCGACGACCTCGATTTCGAGGCGCCGTTCGGCTATCGGGACATCGCCCCACCGCCCACCGGTGCGCCCCGGGTCGTCGAGCTCGCCAAAGACGTCTACATCGTTGATGGTCTCGCGAACTTCGGTTACTCGGTCTTCTGGGTGGCATTCGAGGATTACATTCTGGTCTTCGACGCACCGGTCAACCGCGCAGTCACCGCCCAGGCCATCGCAATGATCAAGGCGAAGGTGCCGGACAAACCGATCCGCTACGCCGTCATCAGCCATCACCACGACGATCACTCGGGGGGTATCGCAGCCTTTGTCGACGAAGGAACCACCATCGTCACCACAAAAGCCAACCAGGCGTATCTCGAGCGGATGTCCGCCACCGCTTCCACTCTCGCCGGCGAACCGACCGACAAGGCCGGAAAACCCGACTTCGAGTTCGTCGAAGGCAAACGGATCTTCAGCGACGCCGAACACGTGGTCGAGGTCCACGACATCGGACCCAGCCCACACGCCGATGAGATCTTTATTTTCTACCTGCCGAAGGAGAAGATCATCCACCAGGGAGATCTCCTGGGCGTTCCGCGCAGCGGCGCGGTCGGCCCGGCCAACGATGTGACCGTCCATTTCGCCGAGGCGATCCGCACCCTCGACCTCGATGTGGAGATCATTTCCGGGGTCCACGGGACCGTGGGCAATCTCACCGACCTTGAACTGGCGCTCGCCAAGCGGAAGGCGCTCGACGATAAGGAATAGCGAAGACCGCGGACCCTCAACAGAACGCGGGCCCGGTGCCTGGCACCGGGCCCATTATCAACCGACGGTCGACCTACACCTGCCAGGCCTGCTCCTCGTCCAACCGTCGCCTCCAGCGATCGAGCGACCATCGCAACACGTGACCGATGATGACGATCACCGAGAGAAAGACCGCCGGGCCTGATCCGATATGGAGAAAGCCGATGGTCGCCACCAGCACCACCGCCCCGATCGCGAACGCTGCGATGGACACCGTCCGCGGAATCGCCGGGTGGGGCCACACGAACAGACCCAGACCGAACCACAGGAGACCGGCGCCCATGAGCGAGAGGACCCGGCCGGTAGTGGCCCCCGCTCCAGTCGCATACGCGAGGGTGAACCAGGCCGTCTCGTCACCCTGGTTGGCATAGAGCTTTTCGAAGGCGAAATGGATGCCCGATGTCGGCACGGCGATCCGCAGGGGCTCGACCGCCCGGTGTTTCGCCGCGTCCTGCTGAGCACCGGCCATCTCGCGTTCGAGCTGATCGAGATCCCGACGGACTCCGGTGACGACCATCTCCATGTTCGACGACGGATCGCCATAGCTCAGTCCATCGGGGACATAGACATCCCACCGCGAGCTGGTGACCAGAATGTCCGGCCGCGGCAGGGTCGGGCGCAGGCGGCCGAGGCCGCGGATCTTGTCACCATCGGTGGCGTAGACCAGCTGGACCGGGAAACCGCGGGTCGAGGTGATGATCTTGATCAGGACCTCGTTTGATTTCTCCTCGCCCAGGGCAGGCTTTTCCGGCCGGCCGTCGACAAAGGCCGACCACACGGTGGAGCCCTCGGGCAGCTCGACCCTGAGGAACTGCTTACGGGAGTTGCGGACAGTGAAGCGGGCAGTGGTCACCGCCAGACCATCGGAGGTGAAGAGCGTCGTGTAATCGGCCTGGTCGATGGCTGCCTCCTGGACCTCCACCACCTGGTGCCGGGTCACCGAGAGCACAAGCTGCGACGGCTGCTCGGCCTTGACATACTTGAAGGCCATGAGGATCGGGTTGGTGGTGCGCAGCACCATCTGCTGCGGTAGATCGTTGACATCGAGATCGGTGAGCTGGGTCTTTGTCGAGGCCTGGACCTCGACCGCGCTCAGAGCTTCAACCGCGAGACGACCCTGCTCGACCTCGGCCCCGCGAACGGCAAGGGTCGGCACCTCGACCGCTTCGTCGGAGTCCACCATGATGCGCTCGTACTCGACATCGAGACGGAACTGACCCTCCATCTCCTGAGTGAAGGCCACATCGATCCGCTGAGCCTCACCCTCGGGCGCCACGGTGTGGGTCCGGATGGATGGCCCGGCCAGTCCGAGCAGATTGACCCCCCCCGGCAGATCGAGGACGAGATCCATGATTCCGCCGGATTTGACGTTGAGCTCGATGGTGGCCGAGCACCGCATGGTCACCTCACCGAGGGACACCAGAGTGTCGACCTGGGCGTCGAAACGGCCCTGCTTGCGCTCGGGCTCCGATGCAGTGATGACGATGGACGGGGTCGCCTCGACATACTTGTAGGTGTGGGCCACAGTCAGCTCGACAAATTCCCGGACAAAGGCCGGCAGCTGGTTCTCGCCGACCCGGGTGGCGGAGCCCTCATCCTCCGGTTTCAAGGTCAGGTCCTTGGACGAGAGCAGCGCCACCATCCCGCGCTGGCGCTGGACACCGAGCGACGAGAGCAGCGGCGCCGGAATGGACTCATCCTGGGCCAGCGATCTATCATAGAGGACCTCGATGAGCAGCTCTCCCCCGATCTTGCGATCGAGAAAGACCGTGACGTCACGCGAGCCGCTCTCGTCGGGATCGCCCATGCGCCAGTCGGCCACCGCGCGTGACGGCGAGCTGATGCGGTTGACCTGGACCCCCGGCGGCACCCGGAGCGTGACCGCGCTGGTCTCACCGCGGGTGATGTCGTAGAGCACCATGCCGTGGACATAGAGCACACCTTCTTCGGCGTGGAGCAGATGATAGAGCCCGGCGTTGGCGCGCACCTCGGCGCGGATGGCGTCGGGCACCGCCTCGGCCCAGCTGAAGGTCACATTGGAGGTCATGGGCACATAGACCGTGGCGCGGGTGGTCCCGCCCGTCACCTTGTTCTCGACGTTGGAGGCCGGGGTCACCGACACCTCCTTCTTGCCGTCGAGGGTGAGTTCGAACCGGGACACGGGCACCGGAGGTACGCTCATGGCCACCTTGGGAGGACCCGATGAGCGATCGACCGGCACCTGGAAGCCGACCACCACCGTGTGCTTGCCTTCACCTTTGATGATGGTCGCAAAGCTCGAGCCGTGGACCACGATGGGCGCCGGTCGACCATCGATGGAGACCTCACGCAGGGTGGTGGTGCGCGGCAGGAGATCGAGGGTGACGGACTCGTCGGTGAAAATCTCGACCGCAATCTCGCCGGACCAGGTCACGGCGTCTCCGGTCGAACGACCCTTGTAGCTCGCCCGGCCGACGGTGTGGGTGTCGGTGATCGGTCGCCGCCAGGAGATCTGGATCCCCGCCGACGGCGGCGTGGTCGCAGTCACCCGGGTGGTCGCGCCCGAGGTCTGGACCCGGGTCCCCGCCGATGGGATCACGGCAACATCGAGACCCGATCCCGGAAGCGAGGCCGTCAGGCTGACCGCGGAGCCCGGCGGCGCCGGCACGGCCAGGGTGAAGCCCGCGGCGGAGCCGGCCGCGTCGATCTTGTAGCCGAGCACCATGGCATAGACCCCGGCCTTCTTGGCGCCCCAGGCGAGGCCGCGCTCGGTGGCGAAGAGCTGGATCGTCTTGCCGTTTACCGTGGCGTGAGTCACCGGTGTTCCCAAGGGGAGCACCGGCACAGCAACCCAGCCATCCTCGAGAATCTCGACCCGAAGCTGGAGCTGGATCTCGGCGGTGGCCAGGGGCTCGGTGGCCGCCACCGACACCGACATGGTGCTGGTGCCGAGGGCGTAGTCCGCCGGCGCCGGGATCTTGGGATCCACCGGATTCCGACTCGCGTTGACGAGGGTGTTGTACTGATCGAGGGGCAGCTGGACCTGCCCGGGTTCGAGATCCGTTTCCTGGGCGACGGCGAGACCTGCGCCGAGAGCAATCACAAGGACAACGATGGTCGTGAATTTGGACATGGGGTTCTCCTTCTTACTCGATCTCGTCGTCGTCCACGGGGGGCGGCAGGACCTTGAGCCGGCCGGCATAGCGCAGCGAGTCGGCAGCAGTCTGAAGCTGGACGGAATCGTCCACCGACAGGTTCGCCAAGGCCTGGAGGTAGCCCGTGAGCATCTCCACGTCAGCCTCGAGATCGGGGTTCTGGGCGAGGCCCTCGACCAGGCTGGTGATGCCCCGCACGAGATCGAGGGACTCGGTCAGGATGGCGCCGGCGGTATCGAGATCGCCCATGGCAACGGCACCGGCAGCATCATCGAGGTCGGAGGCGACCTCGGTTGCGACCAGATTGGCGAGCACGTTCCGCTCCAACGGACCGACGGCCGAGCCGGACCGACCGACCTCGAGGTGGGCGCGGGCAACGCCGTTCTTCATGTGGACCAGGTCCTTGTAGCGAACGGTCACATCGGCCACCGGTCCCGGACCCGGGACGACGACATCGAGCAAGACCACGTGGGCGTCATCGGCGTAGTAGCTCGGGATGACGATCTGGATTCCCTCCTCGTCGAGCCCACGATCGGTCTGGATGCCGAGGTTCCGGGACAGCCGCTGGTCGATGGACTGCTCGGCGTCGCGAACCTGTTGGGCGCGGCCTTCATCGAGTCGCTCAGAGCCGATCACATCGACCAGCTGGACGCCCGGGGCGAGACGAATCCGAAGACGGACGGCCCTCGCCACCACCCGGCCGACCGCGGCGAGCTCGCGGTCGACAAGAGCCTCGGCGTCGGCCGGGGTGGTGAGCAACCGCCGGTTGCCCTGGCCCGCGAGAACGAGAGAGTCGAGCTCGGCGAGGTCGACGCTCGAGCCGATGCCGATGGCACTCCACGGCACACCATCCACGGCGCTGGCGTGGGCCATGTCCATCAAGCGACCGGTGAGGGCGTCAAACGGTTGGCTGGTGATGACGATCAGCGCCGAACTGCCGAGGGGAGCGTTTGGATCATCTTCGGCTCGCACAATGTTCTGGGCCGCGGCCACCGCCTGGTCGAGGCTCAACGCCGCACCCGGAGATCCATCGCCGAAGAGCTCGGCCATGGCCACCGAGAGGGTTCCGTGGCGGAGGTCGCCGGGCTGAACCACGGTTCCGCCGGGCCGACCCGAGACGGTGAGGCTGAAACGATCGCCGAGCTCGGCCGACGAGGCGAAAGCCTGGAGCAAAGCCCGCATGGAGGCCGCCGCATCCGGGGTCACCTCACCTCGGAGATCGAGCACCAGACCGACATTCATTGCCGGTCGCATCCCGGATCGGCGCTCGGTGCCTTTGAGACCTATCTGAACAAGCATGCGTTCGCGGGTCTCCACACCGAGCCGGTCGCCGTGGAGATACGTGGCGAGGGCCGCGCCATCGGGGGAGTCGAAGGGCTGGGAGATCTGCCGCGCACCCTCGTGCAATGAACCAAAGGCGCCGTTCCCCGCCGTCCGATCGAGGCGAGCCTTGAGCTGCCGCAGAGTGCGGTCGCCGGGCACATAGGTGTTCGCCCAGTAGCCCCGGTCTTCACGGAACGTCAGCCCATCGATCCGATCGCGATTCATGAGGAATCGCCGGGCTGCGAAGAGCGAGCCTTCGTCGATCTCCGACACCTCTTCCCGCATCGACTCAGATCGAGAGGTTGGATTCGCCACGTCTTCGTTCTTCCCGCCGACATAAGGCTCACCGGCGTGTTTTTCGTAGTGCTTCTTGAGGACCTCGAGCTGCTCGTCGAGTTGTTCGGCCGTTTCCTTGTCGCCGATCCGACGAAACTCCTCGGACTGTTTCTCGAGTCCAGCAAGCTTGCTGCGGAAGTCCTCGAGGTTCCTCTTGTTCTCGACATTCTGATCCTTGGCTGAAGGAATGCTGAGATAGACCTCGTCGCCTCCCTGCCGTTTTGTTTCTTCGCCACCGGAGTCGAGGGACAACCGCTCCTCCTCGGCCTCTCTGGAGATCTCCTTGTCGGCGAACCGACCGGGCATCTCCGAACTGACGACCACGGGCGAGAGCGCTGTGAGATCCGCCCGAGGAATCAGCGAGCCGGTCACCGTCACGTCGCCTTCGAAGGAACGCTCCATCGCCTGCTCGATCATCTCGTCGGTGACCTCGGCTTCTTTGTACTCCACACCGAGGTCGGGGAGAACCTGATCGCTGAAATGACTGATATTCTCTGGAAGGACTTCGCCGTCCCGGTCGTCGGGGACGTTCATCGCGAGTACCGGCGGCGCCGATGGAGGAGGAGCGTCCGGCAGGCCGAGAACGAGATTGTCGTCGGGGAGGAACCCGGGTTCCGGCTGATCGACGGCGGGATCAGGGATCAGCGCCGGCTTGGCGGCCGGCTTTGGAAGTTCCAGCCCTACGATCTTTCTGCTGATTCTCACCCGGGATGATTCTTCTCGACCGGCGTCACTTTCATCTACCGAGGAACCGCTCCCGCCGGCTTCTGCCTCCTCCCGCTTCGCACGCCCGTCCGGGTCTCCGGGCGGTTGCTTGAACTTCACCTGCTTGACCACATACGGTTCCTTCGAGACCAACCCCGCGTCCGACGAGAGCATGGTCGAGCGCACGGTCAGGAGCGAGACAATCCCGATGAGAACCACCGCCGGCACGGCGACGATTCCCCAGCGCACTCGAGCTTGACGAGCCCGGTCAAAGGCCTCGCCCAGACGCCTTGCCGGCGCCAACCGCGTCCAGGCCGCGGGCAATCTGGTGAGGCGCTCCCTCAATCCAGCCATCCGGCCCACCCGAGTGACCGGATGGTCTTCGATCGATTCGTTCAGCTCGGATCGCGCGAGCAACTGCTCCACGACAACGTCTGATACATCGAGGCGTTCGAGCTCTGGCAGGAGGGCATCGATTTCGGTCAGGGCCTCGAGAACCGCAAAGCACCCGGCGCAGTCCACCAGATGGTCCTCGGCCTCTCGATTGCCGGCGAGGGCGGCGGGGCCCTTGTCCGCGAGGAGGTTGCGGAGTTTGGAACACTTCATGGGGAAACCTCCGGGGCGTCGCGGCGGGCGAGCTCTTCCGCCAGCGAAAGCCGGGCTCTCCTGAGGTGGGTCTTCACTGTCCCCAGGGGCATACCGAGCACACCGGCCACCTGCTTCAACGACAGATGCTCCACACACGAGAGAATCAGCACCTCGCGACGCGCCGCCGGCAGTCGCCGGATCTGCCGCTCCAGCCACGCCATGGTCTGACGCCCGGCGGCGACACGATCGGCGGCCGGATGGCATGCGGTCGGTTCGCCGAACTCTTCGGCGGAACCCACCAGTGCACGTACCCGTTGCCGCCGGAGGTGGTTGCGCACGGTGTTGGCGACGATGGTGAAGAGCCAGGGGTGGAGGGGTCGCGAGGAGTCATAGGAAGCGGCGGCCCGGTGGACACGAATAAAGACTTCCTGGAAGAGATCGTCGCGATCGTCCGGCGCCACCCCGCTGCGCACGAGATAGGAAAAGACCGGCGCCCGGTAGCGCTGAACGAGTTCGGCGAACGCATCGTCGTCGCCGGCGAGGTGGCGCGCAAGGAGCGCGGATTCTGTATCGGCACCGCCGCCATCGACCTCCACGAGCGGACGGTCTGCCGTGCCGGTCATGCTGGGCTCCAGAGCGGGGAGTGCGTGGTCATACATGCTCCCCTTACCCACGAGGACTGAAAAAGATTCACCCGGAGGAAGTGGGTCCCCGATGGCTCCGGTTCAGGTGTGGAGTTTCTGTTGGTCATAATGGATGAGACACACGGGTCACGATTTTGTTCCCTGAGACACCGATTCGTCTCCCGAGGATAGCGGCAATATGCGTGTCCTGTGAGGGCCCCAAGCGGGCGAGACGCCCGCACCACACCACTCGATCGCACCTTGTAGCGCCCACGTCCCCGTGGGCGATGTAGCCCACCCGCACCGGGCCACAACCATCGCCGACGAGGCGTCGGCGCTACAAGTGAATCCAACGCGGTTGGTGCGTTACCGGTGGCTGAGGATCTCGCCGTAGGCTTTCCTCACCTCATCCTCGCCGTATCTCCGCTCGAGGCGGCGGACGATGAAGTGCCCGCGGGCCATGTCCTGGAAGTGCTCGATGAACAAGACGTTGATGGTCGCGCCGCCTAGGGCGCCGACGATGGGCACTCCCTGGGCCATGATCTTCTCACCGACAACGGTGTTGAAGCGGGCGGCAACCTGGGCGAGCAGCCGGACGATCACGGGTGCCCCGTCCTCGACCACGGTTCGTTTCGCAACGTACTTGGCGGCCTCGCTCACCGCCTGGCCGAGGGCGGTCCGCACCGCGAAATAACCCGACTCGGCGGCGTCGTCCTCGACCGACGGCCCTCCCATGGCGAAGACCTCGAGACATGCGAGCCGCGACGCCACCGCCGTGAGGTCCTCACCCTCGCTACGGGCAATGTCGGCGATGGAGCGCATGATGATGGTCGTGGTGATCGGCAGCTCGATGGGAATGGCGACAAGCCCGAATGCGCCGCCGATCCCGCCCGCGACACCGGCAGCGGCCATGTGCGCCTTTGACCATGGGGCCAGTCGACCCTGCGGGTTCATCGTCCGAACCGCCGCATTGACGGCAGCGACGAGGCTCTTGTGCGTCACCTGCGTAATCTTGTCCCCGGCACTCCTGGGGAGGTTCTTGAGCAGGTATTCGATCGGCGTGCCCACCAGGTCGGAGAGCTTGGCGATGAGACCCGGGTTCTCGAGCAGGCTGATCGCGAGGGTCAGGTCTTCCAGGTCATCGTTGTTCCATTTCATTTCGGTCGGTCTCCCAGACGATTCCATGACGGGTATCGTACCGGTCCCCGGTCCATCGGTCGAAGAATGAGGCTACCTACAACTGTCATCCTGAGCGAGGCCCATAGGTAGGCGCCGCCCCGCGGCGTGGGAGTGCCCAGGGTGACAATTTGAAATAATCACTCGAGGTTGGCTTCTTCACATCAGCTTTCACAACCCAACCACAACTTCGGGGGTCTTCCTGCGTACAGACATCCAGGGTTGAGTGAGACGTCGATCGCAAGGGGGCAATATGAAGACAACTCGGTGGTGGCTCCTGTTCCTCGTGTTCGGATGTTTATCGTGCAACGACCGGGTCGGTGTCGGCACAGATTCCGAATCGGTCGGGACAACGACAAACCGGACAACCTACCTCGGTCTCGAACCCCCAACATCCGAGGCGGTGGTCTTCGCGCCCGGGGTGGTGTCCCAGCCCGGCCGCTATGAGTACGCCCTGAGCATCCACCCCGATGGCGATCGTCTGCTCTTCTCAGTGGAAGACCCCGATGAGGGCGCCAGCGTTCAACAGGCTCGAGTTACGAACGGTGATTGGACGTCCCCGGCTCGGGCGAATCTCACCGATGGAGCCAGAAAGCACGAGATGGAGGCGTTCTTCAGCGTCGATGGTGATCGGATCTTCTTCGCGCCCTACTCCAAGGGGATGGATGTGCGCATCTGGACCGCGGATGTCACACCAGAAGGTTTCGCCGACCCGCGGGCGCTTGGCGGACCCATCGCCGAGGACCCCTCGTTCTACCCCGTGCAGGCAGCGGATGGGTCGCTCTTCTACACCAATCTCGCCAAACGATCGGTGTGGCGGGCAACCCTCGACAACGGCGAGTTTCCCCAGACGCGGGAAGCCGGGCTCGAACTCGGTGGCCACGCCTTTCCCTCTCCCGACGGGAGATTCGTGCTGATGGATTCCGCCGCTCTCGGATCGGACGAGCAACGCGACATCTTTGTCTCATTCAGGAACGACGACGGCAGCTGGGACACCCCAAAACAGCTCGGACCCTCGGTCAACACCGAGTACTCCGAGACGTGTCCGTCTCTCTCGCCGGACGGTGAGTTTCTTTTCTTCAGCCGCTATGACGAGCCCGGTGGGATCTCGGACATCTATTGGATCAGAAGCGAGGTCATCGGTCTCGCCGCACCCGTGTGATTCCTGGGAGACGATCTTCGAAACCACCGCCCGCAATCGCGGCTTCAACGTGCGTGTGTTCTCCGACCGCCAGACGGCCATCGACTGGCTGATGGAGTAGTCGAGCCAGACCTGGCGTCAGCCCGGTGCCTTTCACAACGCTTATCCTGTCCCGCCGAATACGCGTTGGCGTTGCGACCGACCGTCAACCCCGCTACGGCACCGTCTGGCTCCACGCCGAGGTATCTCCGGACTCGAAACCATCGGCAAAGAACGGCGGCTCGCCCGGGACACATGATTGCACCCGGACATCATCGATATCCCAACCCGGACGGCCTTCAAAGGAATCGGTACCGAGCCGGAAGCGAAGCTGGACCGTCTGACCGGAATAGTCATCGAGATCGACCACCGATCTCACCCACGGCTGCGGTTCGCCGCACCAGCCGGGAAGACCGCCGATGGGATTCGGGCCCGTCGTGATGATTCCGTCATAGGGCTCGGTGAGCAGCACCGGATCGAGAAGCTGGGTCCAGTTCGAGCCGCCATCGGTGGAGATCTCGAGGATGCCGGCGTCCCAGCATTGGCTGCCGTTGGCCTCGAGCGACTGATAGGTCCAGTACTGCAGTGTCAGACCCGTATCACCCGCCGGCAGTAATATCTCCGGCGAGACCAGACGCTGGTCGCTGACATCGCTGTAGTCGTCCGCGTGATAGACAAATGAACCGCTGTGGGTGCCGGTGATGCCGCCGGTCAACTCCCAGGTGTCGGGTCCCGAGGCCGCCGAGTGGGTCCAGCCGGGGGCGCCGTTTTCGAAGTCGTCAAAGAAATGTTCAGCCGGCACGGTTCCGCTCCCACAATCCCCAGGAAGAGCCGTGGTGGTGAAACTGTAGACTGGCGACCAGGGGCTCGGCCCGCACTCGTTCACCGCCTGCACCCGCCAGAAGTGCTCGGTATTGCTCTGGAGATCGAGGACCGAGGAGTAGTTGATTTCGGCGATGCCGGCGACATCGATCACGAGATTGCCGAACCCCGGATCGGTGGCCACCTGCAGATTGTAGGTGTCAGCCTGGGTCGCGGCCGTCCACTGGAAATCGGGTCGCAGATTCTGGTTGAGGGCGCCATCGGCCGGGATCACCAGGTCCAACGCTCCGGGCGCGGCCCCGAAGACATCGAGGTTGACAAGAGTGTCGTGGGCAATGGCGCTGGGCGCCGAGGTTCCCGTCACCGTGATCGAGTAGCTTCCCGGGAGCACTCCGCCGGTACCGCTGACGGTCATGACGCTCGAGCCACCCGGCGCCACCGGGTTCGGCACGAAACCGGTCGTCGCACCAAGGGGAACACCGGTCGCAGCGAGAGTCACGGGTTCGGCAAAACCGAGGAACTCGAGCACGCTGATCGTCGCGACTCCATCATCGGGACTGCACACCGAAAGCGACGCCGGGGCGGCTGTGAGCAGGAAGTCGGTGCTGACGGGGATGGGATCGGAGAAGACATCGGGATCGTTGTGGCCGTTTCTCATGTTGCGGTCGTCGGACCACTGGGTGACGGCGTGGGTCTGGGTTTGGACGTGAGTGTCATAGTCGCCGTGATAGCAGGTGGCGAGACTCGGGTCGAGATAGACCGGCGAGGAGACATCGGAGATCCGTTGGCTCGGCTCCCAGGTCACACCACCGTCAAAGCTGAATGTCTGATAAGTGTCGACCAGCAGATTGCTGGGGTCGAGGCGCCGGTCGTACCAGGTCGCGGAGACGATGTTTCCCGCACCCACCGACAGGGTCGGGAAGAACTGATCGCTGGTGGTCGCATCATCGTGCAGTCTGATCTCGGGACCCCAGGTCGCGCCGCTGTCGGTCGATTGCCGGTAGAAGGAGTCGCAATCGTCGCCCCCGCCCGGGCTGTAGCTGTAGACCGTGTGCAGAACGCCGTCAGGTCCCACCACCACCTGCGGTGACGGCAGGTAGCGGATATTGCCTTTGAGGGCTGCTCGACCACAGTTTCCCGACGCCGTGGAATTCTCGGGCGATGCCATGTTGGCCGCCGGACTCATGATCG
>Ga0164313_10001169_pt1 | contig 22969 bp, 20 predicted proteins | sample GuaBasSedimGuay4_FD_113735 | JGI IMG/M metagenome (GOLD analysis project Ga0164313, IMG submission 113735) | Subseafloor sediment microbial communities from Guaymas Basin, Gulf of California, Mexico - Guay4, Core 4569-4, 0-3 cm | ecosystem: Environmental > Aquatic > Marine > Hydrothermal vents... | reverse complement strand
TCGAGGCATGGCTGGCCGATCGATAGCACTTCAGCTCTGACTGTTTCAACACCGATTGCGATTTATCCCCCAGGTACGGAGATTGACCACTCTTGCCAGGAAACCCGGTGAGATATGCGAGCTAATGGACCGAACAGGAGATACAGGGGTCGTACGAACGGACCAACATGGAACACTTGAGCTCGAGCGCCTCGTCGCTGATTCCCTGTTTCACGAAATAGGTCACCAGACTTGAGAGATCTCGGTGGATGTTGGCGTTGTTCTGGGTGGTGGGCACCACGCAGTTGGCGCGCACGATGCGCCCCTCATGGTTGTACTCGTAATCGTGAAATAGGATGCCGCGCGGCGCCTCGACTGCACCGACTCCCTGCCCGGACTTCGGTTCGACCGGGGCAGTGAGTTCGCCCGGTTGAGTTGCAATCAGCTCGTCGATCAGATCCATCGCCTCGTGAGTACAATGGATGCACTCAACCAGCTGAGCCACGTTACACATGAAGGGATTGTGGCAGACGGGCTCGAGATTCATCTCACGTGCGACCCTGGTTGCCTCGGGATGGAGGAACTCGTGGTTGTTGTTGAATCTCGCCAGGGCGCCGACGACGTATGAACCTCGGCTCAGATGGGTCCACTTCGAGGTGTTGTTGGCATCGACGTACTCGTTGGCCACCTCGAGGTAATTGGCCGCGTCACACTCCACGCCATCGGTGGAAATGACGCGATCGCCGAAGAAGGGGTAGCCATCCTCAGCTTTCAATGAGACAAACTCGGTCTCCCGAACGAACTCCGGAAGCTCGAAACTCTTGACGAGGTCGACGGTGGCAGCAAGATCATCGAGAGAATGCTCGAGTTCGCCCCGCAGATCGAGCAACTCGTCCGAACAGGGCATGACAGTCACGCCACCGACTCGGAGAGATACCGGGTGGGTGGTACGACCCGCAGTCACTTCGCAGAGACGATTGGCCAGGCCCTTCAGACGTATGGCAATCTCGACAGCCTTCGGGTTCGTCTCGAGGAGGGGAAGGACACTCGGAACACCGAGGAAATCCGGCATGGCGAGAAAGAAGAGGTGCAGCAGATGGCTCTGCAGAGTCTCTCCGTGTTTGGCAAGCAGCCGTACCTTGGCAGCCGTTTTTGGGATGACCAACTGGAAGGCGTTCTCGGTCGCCGCCAGGCTGGTGAGACAGTGGCTGATCGAGCAGATTCCGCAGATCCTGGCGGCGAGGAGAGGTACCGACCTGAAGTCCTTGCCTTTGAACATCACCTCGAAGAAGCGGGGCGTCTCCACGACATCCCATCTCGCCTCCTCGAGCTTTCCGTCCTTGATTCGCACCAGGATGTTGCCGTGACCTTCAACCCGGGTGAGATGGCGCACATCAACCGTCACCTGCCGACTCATGCTATCCCCCGAAAACCACCGAAGAACGCGAGACGATCGACAATTTCATCTTCGCTGAACCCTCTTTCTCTCGCCACCGAGAGGAACTCCTCGAAATTCGTCTCCTGGGCCGGGCCCCGACAGCCCCAGCAGCCCAGGCCCGCGGCAGGACACGGGGCATCGCATCCGGCACGGGTGATGGGTCCCAGACAGAGCTCCCCCATCTCGAACACGCAGACCGTGTATCGCTGCTTGCACTCAAGGCACACCGGGTAGGCAGGAAAGCGGAAGGGCACCTCCCATATGAGATGCTGGACGACGCGTTCCACCTCTGCCTTGCTCACCGGACAGCCGGGAATCTCCAGATCGACCGGAACCACCTCGTTGATCGCCCGGACCGGCAGCGTGGGCTTCGGTTGATCGCCGTAGACCTCGCGGTTTGCCTCGTCCAAATCGAAATCGTTCTTGAGGCGGTTCACTCCTCCGAAGCAGGCACAGCTTCCCAGCGCCACCAGCACCTCGGCCTGCTCACGGATCCACCGGATCCGTTCGACCTCGTCCTCGCGGCTGATCGCGCCCTCGACGAGGGCGATCGTGAAGCCCTCTCCCGAAGCTGATGAGATCTCACGGAAACACACCACGTCGATACAGCTCAGGAAAGCCGCAAGCGTCTCCTCCTTGTTGGCCAACTGGAGCTGACACCCCTCACAGCCGGTGAAGTCGAAGACCCCGATCTTCGGCCGCTGGGACTCGATACCCAGGTACTTCATCAGATCGCTTCCTTGAGATTCATGACGGTCCAGTAGTCAAAGACCGGCCCCTCCATGCACGTGAAGGTCGATCCGATGTTGCAGCGACAGCACTTGCCCATGCCACAATGCATGCGCCGCTCCAGGGATATGAACATTCTCCGCATCGGCATTCCCTGCTCACTCAGCCGGCTGCACACGAACTTGAACATCACCGGCGGGCCGCACACGATGGCGAATGTCCGCTGCGGATCAATCTCGATTCCGTCCAACAGCTTGGTGATGAGACCCACAGGGCCCGTCCACTCGTTGTCCGGCTCTTCCACGATGACCTGCAGATCGATGTCGTCGATCCGACCCCACTCCTCGTACTGGTAGTCAAAGAGGAGCTGATCCGGGCTCTTGGTCCCATACAGAATGTGCACATTTTCGAAGTCGGCCCGGTTTTCGATAACGGCAAAGATCGATGAGCGCAGAGGAGCCAGGCCCAGGCCGCCTGCAATGAGCAGCACATCGTACCCTTTCATTGTTTCTATGGGGAAATGAGTGCCGAAGGGGCCCCGAATACCAATGTGTGCGCCGCGCTTCGCCCGGTGAAGGGCGCCGGTGACGATGCCGGCCCTTCGGATGCACAGCTCCACGTACCCCGTCCTCGAGGTGGAGCTCGAGATGGAGATAGGGATCTCACCGTATCCCGGCACCTCGACCATGACGAACTGGCCTGGCAGGAAGGAGAAGCGCTCACCCTCGCTCTCGTCGAGAATCCGTACCTGGAAGAGCTTCTCCATGTCGGTCAGGCGGATCACGTTGAGGATCTCTGCCTTGAAGCACCTGTCGGTCTCCTTGAGGCGGCTCCTCCGATTGAAATCCAGAGGCTCCAGCATCTCGCTCTCAAGGGAAACATCGTAGGGCTGGAATAGGTTCTTCATGTCTGCTCATCCATCTGAAGATCCGTAATCACCTCCACAGGGCTGATTCCGGCGAGACAAGTCCTCCCGCATCTGTTGCAGCCCACGCACTTTGGCTCGTCGTAGATTTCTACGAAACCGCGGTGCTGGTGGTAATAGCGGTATTTGAGTCGGGTCGTGCTGTCCGGTCTGAAGTTGTGGCCTCCTGCCACCTCCGCAAAATCAACGAGATTGCACGAGTACGCCTGCCGCTGTTTGACCCCTCGCTCGAAGTCCATCGAGACCTTTTCCATGACCCCGTAGCAGTAACAGGTGGGGCACACCATGGCGCAGCTACCGCAACTCATGCACTTGCGGCCCCATTTTTCCCAGACCTCGGATGTGAATTCGATATCGAGCAAGGTTCCCAGGTCGTGGACCGGAACCTCGGCCTGGAACAAGCCGGCGAGGCGTTGCCGCTCAGTCAGGTAATCGTGGGTGTCCTCATCGGTGATCTCTCGAGCATGGACTTTTTGCAGTGCGCCGAAACCTCGGTCGGAGCCGATGGCAACGAAGTATCGATCACCGAGATCGGTGAGAAACAGGTCGAAGCCGTGGGTCACCGTGTCGGTTCCCAGAGATCTGCAGAAGCCGCCTTCGCAGGGTTCGTGGTCGATACCGACGATGAAGGTGTTCTCCCTCCTCGAGATGTAATACGGGCTTGGGAAGAAATCGCGGGCGAAGACCTTGTCCAGCTTCAGGAGGCCGTTGATGTCGCAGGCATGAAGACCGATGATGGCCCGTGGCTGAATCCGGTAGCGAATGTCCTGAGTCCAGTCGTCCTCATCAAAGCGGTAGGTCGACAGGTTTTCCTGGAAGGGGAGGAAGTAGGTTTTTGCCGAGTACTCGGTGGTCGCGTAGTCGAAATCGAGCTCGTCGGCGCTGGACACCTGCAGGTAGTGATGGATCGGATTGTCGTCCTTGTCGCGGCCGATCTCCTTCGGCCCGACGACCTCGATCGTCTCGAGGGTCATCTCGACCAGGTCCCTGAATCCCTCCTTGGACAAGCATCGAAACAGCATCGCGCTACCCCTCACTATGACTGTAGCCGCAAGGTCGACCGACGCGGGCGGGATGGACCTGTGTCAGAGAAACGACCCCATCCTCCGTGATGAACTCCCAGCCAACCTCGATCAGCCGACGAACGGCTGACGGCGCCAGCATCGTGCCCACCTCGGGCCAGCATAACATCAGTGCCACGTGCCCCGATCCGGAATGCTGCTCGCCGCTCGCCTGCAAGCGACGTCCCGCCGAGAAAACACCGCTAGGTGCTGTGCCTCCCCGGCCGCAGTAGGGGGCTGGTGAGAAGTGCGCGCTAGCGAACCGTGTTGGAGTTAATCACCGCCTCTACCTCGGTCAGCGTGGTCTCCTCGAGCCGCGTGCGGAGCATGGTATTGGCCTCGACGACAATCTTGCCGAGGATGCAGTCGTCCCCCTCACAAATGGAGGAACTGAGGAGACACTGACTGGGCTCGAACCGCCCTTCGATGGCCTCGAATACCTCGAGGAGAGTCACCGAATCCGGGGGCCGGGTGAGTATGAAGCCCCCGCGAGGGCCGCGGACCGACCTCACCAGCTCGACTTTGGCCAGCCGCTGAAGCACCTTGGAGAGGTGTGCCTCCGAGATTTCGAACCGGTTCGCGATCTCGCGCGAGGTGATCGGCCCATCCTGGCGATTGGCGAGGTATCCAAGGGCGTGCATCGCCAACGAGGCGGCCTCCGAGATCTTGAGTGCACACGGCATAGTCGCTCCCAAACTGCCGAATGTGGCCTTATTTGGGTGCCGGACGGCGGCCTCCTTGACCGCGGTCAAGGATCCCTTGACCACATTCGGGCTATTCAGTATTGTAATACCGCAATTCGGGTATTGATACCGAGAGTCTGGCGGAGCGGTAGGAGGGCACAACAGAAACCATGGTCGCCGATGAAAAGAGCCCCGCGTGGTGAATGATTCAACCTCCGGCTCCCCACGTTTTCCGGCACGCTTCAACGAGCTGCCGTGGTACCGGTCAAACGTGCCGTGTATGGAGGCCTGTCCGGTTCACACAGACTCGGGACGCTATGTCCAGCTGATCGCCGAAGGGCGCTTTGAGGAGGCGTTTCTGGTCGCCCGGTCCCCCAACGCGCTGGCCTCGGTCTGCGGCCGGGTGTGTGCCGCTCCCTGCGAGGACGCCTGCCGGCGCGGTTGGATCGACGAGCCGGTAACCATCCGTCCCCTGAAGCGCTTTGTCACCGAGCGCTACGGCGCCGAGTCCGCGACGCCGGACTTCTTCCGCGTCTTGACTGTTGAGCCGGAGGACGCGGCAGTAGCGACCCAAATCGATCCTGGCTGCCGCCGCCTGTGGCACATGGAGCAACTGTGTCAGGAAACGCGCCACGGGAGTAGCGGCGATGGAAGAAAGGTCGCCGTCATCGGCAGTGGACCCGCCGGCCTCGGCTGCGCTCAGGACCTGAGCCTCATGGGCTACGCGGTGACGATCTTCGAGGCCCTCCCCGATAGCGGCGGCATGCTCCGCTACGGCATCCCCGACTATCGTCTGCCGCGGGCTGTCATCGACCGCGAGGTGGGAGCAGTCGAAGGGCTCGGCGCGGTCCTCAAAGCCCACACTCCGATAACCGCTGATTTCGGGCTCTCCCAGCTCCGCGACGAGGGATTCGAGGCCGTATTCCTGTCGGTGGGGGCGATGCGGGGGCGCGATCTCAATATCGAGGGTGCGGACAAGGACGGAGTCATCAAGGCGGTCGACTATCTGCTCAACCTCAACCGCGGCTACCGGGTCGACCTTGGAGAAAAGGTGGTGGTCATCGGCGGCGGCTCGGTGGCCCTCGACGCGGCTCGAACCGCAGTGCGCGAGTTCTACCAGCCGATGGAGGAAATCGAAATGACCGCCGAAGCGGTTGTGGGCCAACCGGCCATGGACGCCGCCCGCGGCGCCTTGCGCGGCGGCGCCAGCGAGGTGCACGTTATTTCCCTCGAGTCCCTCGACGAGCTCCCAGCGGGGCAGACCGTGCAGGGCAGGGACGAGCTCCACGAAGCGGTCGAGGAGGGTGTTCGGCTCCACCCCGGGTGGGGCCCGAAGAAGATCGTCGGCAACGGCAGTGTCCAGGCCATCGATTTCGTTGGGGTCGAGCGGGTCTTCGACGACGAAGGTCGGTTCAATCCCTCATTTGACGCCAGCCGCACGATGACTCTCGATGCCGACTCGGTGATCCTCGCTATCGGCCAACAACCCGACTTCAGCTTCTTGAGTGAGGGGGACGGGATCGAGCTGACACCGACCGGCACTATCCGAATTGATCCCAAAACCCTGGCGACGACGGCTGCGGGCGTCTTCGCCGGCGGCGATGCCGCCTTCGGTCCGCGCATCGCGATCGAGGCGGTGGCCAACGGCAAGCTCGCCGCACGCTCGATCCATAACTATCTGTCCGGCGGACAGGCCGCCATCCATTTGGAGGTCGAGATTCGGAAGATCCCGGCGAACGAGTACTCGATGCCGGCTGGTTACGAGAAGCGGGCCCGCCGTGGCGCGCCCACACTGCCGACTGATCGCCGCACCGGTATCACCGAGGTCGAGGAGGTGATGACCGAGGAGCAGGCCCGCGTCCAGGCCGAGCGTTGCCTGGCCTGCCACATCGACACGATCTACGACCCCTTGAAGTGCGTCCTTTGCAACCGCTGTGCCGACGTCTGTCCGGAGAAATGCCTTCTATTTGTCCCTCTCGTGCAGGTGGACATGCCCGCCGAGCAGCTGGAGACGGCGCTCGAAACCTACGGTCACGACACCGATCAACCGATGACGGTCCTGCTCAAGGACGACACCATCTGCATCCGTTGCGGTCTGTGCGCCGCACGCTGTCCGACGGAGGCGATGACCATGGAACGTTTCAACTTCATCGAATCAACGGGGTGAGAGCAGTGGCATCAACAGACACGGTCGACAATGGAGTTCAGGTCTCTTCCGACAGCGGTCTGGATCAGACACGTAGGGGCTTTCTGGGGCGGCTGACGGCTGCGGTCGCTGCGATCGGGGCGCTGGTCGCGGGCTGGCCGCTCCTGCGGTCGCTGGTTCCGAACGTTCTCTACGAACCTCCCAAGCGTTTCCGCATCGGCAATCCCGAGAGCTTCCAGGAGGGCGTCACCTTCCTGGAGGAGCACCGGATCTTCCTCTTTCGCGAGAGCTCGAGCTTCCACGCCATCTCCGGTATCTGCACCCATCTTGGCTGCACTGTGAAGTTCTCTCCCTTCACCTTGCCTCAGGAAGAAACGGTCCGCCAGTTCAGCTACCGCGCCTTGGGCGAGTTCCACTGCCCCTGTCACGGCTCGAAGTTCCGCGGCGAAGGGACCAACTTCTCAGGGCCCGCACCCCGCCCGCTCACGTGCTTCCACCTCGAGCTTTCGCCCGCCACCGGAGAGCTGGTCGTGGATACCGCGACCGATGTCCCGCGCGACTTCAGACTGGTGGTCTAGATGAACCTATTCAAGATCCAGGACATGTGGCAGAAGCTGATCTGGCCGTGGCGGCCGGAGTCCAACCGTGAGGCGGGCAGCGGCATCGTCGCCAACTTCCTGCTCCACTGGTTCCCGAACAGGGTCTCTCTGCGCAGTCTGGCCTTCTCGGCCTCGCTGTACCTCGGCACCATCACCTTCATCGTGTTCCTGGTCCTGACGGTGACCGGGGTGGTGTTGATGTTTTTGTACATTCCGTCAGTCGAACGCGCCTACTGGAGCATCAAGGACCTCGACAACACTGTGAGCTTCGGATGGCTCCTCAGACGGCTGCACCGGATCTCCGCCCACCTCATGGTGGCGCTGGTCTTCCTCCACATGTTCCGGGTCTTTCTCACCGGCTCCTACAAGGCCGGAGAGATCGTTCGGTCGGCGCGCCCCTTCAACTGGGTGCTTGGTGTCACACTGCTGGTGCTGACGCTGCTCCTCAGCTTCACCGGTTACCTCCTGCCCTGGGACCAGCTCGCCTTCTGGGCGATCACGGTGGGAACCAACATCGCAGCCGCTGTTCCTCTCGTTGGCGAGGCCATACGACAGTTCTTGCTCGGCGGCACGATCATCGGCCAACCAACCCTCATTCGGTTCTACGTCCTCCACTGTGCGCTCCTGCCGATCGTGCTCTTCGCGGTGGCGGCGTGGCACATGTGGCGGATCCGCAAGGACGGAGGCCTCGCCATCGTCGAGCAGGACCGTAAGGATGCTCTCGCACGGGAGCCGGTGGCACCCAAGAAGAGCAAGACCTACAGCGTCCTCGGTATCGCCAGCGGGACCACGGTCCAGGTCAACGACCCGACCACGCTCAACGAGGACAACTCGGTTCCGTCGACTCCGTTCCTCATCGTCCGGATACTGCTCATTACCCTGTTGACCGTGGCGGTCTCGATCGGTCTGTCGCTGGTCGTTCAGGCTCCCCTGGAGGCGGCCGCGAACCCGGAAGTCACCCCCAACCCGGCCAAGGCGCCGTGGTACTTCCTCGGGTTGCAGGAAATGGTCGGGTACTCCGCCCTCATGGGCGGGGTCATCATCCCGACCATCGTTATTCTGGGCCTGATGCTGATCCCGTTTCTCGATCGGGAGCAGAAGGGAATCGGGTTCTGGTTCACCGACGGTCCCGGTCGAAAATGGGGCATCTTCGGCTTCCTCTACGGACTGGTCACCACTGTCGGGTGTCTTGCGATCGCGCTCCTTGCCCCCATGCGTGACATCTTTCCGACGATCGAGAGTCAGCTCTTCTTCGATCTCGTCAACCCCGCGACCTTCCTCCTTCTCCTCTTTGCAGGCATGTACTTCGTGGTATTGAAGAAGACCTCGTCAACGCGTTATGCGGCGATCGCCACATTCTGCGCGTTCATCATCGCGTTTGTCCTTCTCACCTACATGGGGACGGCTTTGCGCGGGCCGAACTGGGACTTCTACTGGCCGTGGCAGGCGTGGCCGACTCATCCGACGGCGCTGTGAGGTAAGCCGATGATCAAAAAGATTCCTCAGCGCGAGATTCTACTGGTCCTCATCGCTGCGGTGGCGCTCCTCGCGGTCGGCGTGGCCGCCATCATGTACGACACCGGACCGGATTGGAAGTACTACCAGTCGGAGTTCCGCACCATCGTCGCCGAGAGAGTAGCCAATGCCGACCTGGCGACTCTGCCCGTGGGCATCCAGCAGATCTGGGTCGAGAAGCTCGACCGGGTCGATCGTTGCACGACCTGTCACCTCGGCATGACCTGGAAAGGGCTCGAAGACGTCGAGCAGCCGTGGACCACTCACCCCATACCCGAGATCTTCGACGACCACCGGCTGGAGGATTTCGGTTGTACGGTATGTCATGGCGGACAGGGATTTGCGCTCTCTGAGTACGATGCCCACGGCTTTGTCGAACACTGGGAGAGACCTCTGCTCTCAGATATCGCCGGCTCCGAGTATGACCCCAGGAACCCGCCGCCGCTGCATGAAATCCAGTGCAACTACTGCCATCGCTACGAGCGGTCCACCAGAGGGATGCCGTTTATCAACAGCGCCAAGGAATTCGTACGCACCAAGGGCTGCAAGATCTGCCACGTCATCAACGGTGACGGCGGCAAGCTGGGGCCGGATCTGACGAGCGAAGGCGACAAGCACGCCGAGGGCTTCGATTTTTCGAACCTGGTATCCGATCAAATCACGGTCTTCAACTGGCACATCAAGCATTTCCAGTCGCCGCCGACCATCGTTCCGGGATCGATCATGCCGGAAATGAACTTCCAGTCGCACGACGCGCAGGCCCTCGCCATGCTGGTCATGAGCTGGCGGGACGACGAGGACCTGCCACGCGCCTATCTTCCGGGGGTGGAGCTCAAGGACGAAATGACGCCCGAGGAAGTCGAGAGGGATCTCCGCATGCGCGAGGGCGACGGCGCGTTCTTCGTCGAGCACAACTGCTTCGTGTGCCACAGCATCAAGGCCTATGACATCAAGTCACCGACCGACAAGGGTCCCGATCTGTCGCTGGCGCCGGATGACGTCCGGGCGCGCTTCAACAAGACCGTCGAGGAGTTTCTCTTCGATCCCACCGGCACCATGAAAATCATCCTCGAAAGCCAGATCGTTCTCACCGACGAGGAGAAGTGGCAAGCCGTCGAAAAGATCATGAAGGCCTACGACATCGTAAAAAACAGAGCTGCGGAGGCCGAGGCCGCCGCGGCGGATGGGTCATAGACTCATAGAAAAAGGAGGAGGAAGAGAATGAACAAACGGAACATCCTTCGAGCGACGCTTGCGCTGCTCGTCATCGGGCTCTTCGTCGGGCTCGCTGCGTGCGGCAAGAAACCACCCCAACGCCGTGGCGCGCGCGCCGGTGCTGGGGGCACATCCGACCTGGCGAACGCCGCCCTTGCCACCTACGTGGCGCCCGGAGACCTCGACGAGTACTATCTCTTTTACTCGGGCGGGCACAGCGGACAGATCTTCGTCGCCGGCGTTCCCTCGATGCGCCACATCGCCACCATCCCGGTCTTTTCACCCTACCCAGGCACCGGCTATGGGTTTGACGATGAGTCAAAGGAAATGCTTGGCGAATACACATGGGGCGACTCCCACCATCCCGGATTTTCGGAGACCAATGGTGAGTACGACGGGCGCTGGCTCTTTATCAACGACAACGCCCAGGGCCGCCTTGCCCGGATCAGCCTGAGGGATTTCAAGACCAAGCAGATCATCACCATCCCCAATATCTCGGCCAACCACGGCAGCTCCTTTGTCACTCCGAACTCGGAGTACGTGACGATGGCGACGCGGATGTCGGTACCGTTCCCCGAGGGAACCTACGCCGATGTCACCGAGTACGCATCCGAGTACCAAGGGATTGTTGCGGGCATCAAGATCGACCCCGACGACGGAAACCTGACCCTCGGTTGGGAGATATTGGTACCGCCGTTCAATTATGATCTCGGCGATGCCGGGAAGGGCCCCTCGGACGGCTTCCTCTTCTGGACTTGCTACAACTCCGAGCGTGAGTTCATCGAAGGCGGCAAACTCGAGGTGACTGCCTCCCAAAAGGACAAGGACTACATCTTGATGGTGGACTACCGCGAGGCCGATAAGGCGATCGCCGCCGGCAGCTTCAAAACCATCAAGGGCGCGCCAGTAATCTTTCCGCAGGAAACCGCCGGCGTGGCGTACTTCATCCCGCTCGCCAAGTCGCCGCACGGCGTCGATGTCTCCCCGAGCGGGCGCTGGATCATCGGCTCGGGCAAGTTGTCACCGACAACCACCGTCTTTGACATGGAAAAGATCAAAGCCGCAATCGCCGCCAAGGATTTCGAGGAGACCATCGACGGCATCCCGGTGCTGACCTATAACTCGGTGCGCGAGGCCGAGATCCCGGTCGGGCTCGGACCCCTCCACACCCAATTCGACGGCAAGGGCTACGCCTACACCTCGCTCTTTGTCGAGAGCGCGGTTGCCAAGTGGAAGCTGCCGCCGTATGACGACGGTGCCGACATGAACCAGTACGTTGTCGACAAGTTGCCTGTGGCCTACAACATCGGCCACCTGGTGGCGGCTGAGGGTGACTCCATGTCTCCCGACGGCAACTACTTGGTCGCGCTCAACAAGCTCTCCAAGGGGCGCCATCTGTCGGTCGGCCCCTCGATTCCGGAGTCGGCACAGCTCATCGACATCACCGGCGACAAGATGAAACTCCTGTACGACGCCTTCACCGAGCCCGAGCCCCATTACGCGCTGATCATCAAGGCCGACAAGTTGGATCCAATCGAGGTCTACAAGAAGGGCGATCCCGAGTGGCCGCAGCATCCCAACGCCATCTGGAGTACCGAAGAGGCGAGGATCGAACGAAAGGGCAAGACGGTCGAGGTATGGATGATGGCGGTACGTTCCTTCTTCGCTCCGGATGTCATCCGCGTCAACCGTGGAGACAAGGTCATCGTCCATGTGACCAACATCGAGCAGACCCGTGACGAGCTGCACGGATTCGCCATCAACGAGTACAACATCAACCTGGTGATCGATCCCGGTGAGACCAAGACGGTGACCTTCACCGCCGACAAGTCGGGAGTCTTCGCCTTCTACTGCACCAACTTCTGCAGCGCGCTACATCAGGAGATGCAAGGCTACTTCCTGGTGAAGTGAAGACGAATCTGGCGGGTTCCGGCTGTCGAGCAGTTGGCGGCCGGGACCCGGTTTTCGAGGTGAATATGTCGGGTTTCTTTGAACGGTTGACGGCCTCACTCGATCGCCCCGTAGTCGGAAAGAGCCGGCTGTTGGTCTTCTTGGCCGCGCTGGCGCTCGTGCCGACCTTCTTCGTACCGCTGTGGCATATGACCTTTGTCGCCCAGCAGTACCCGGAAGGCCTGAATCTCTATGTTTACTCTCACAATTTGGTCGGTGGCGACGACGGCAACGACCTCACCGAGATCAACGTTCTGAACCACTACATCGGGATGGCGGAGCTCAAGCCGGCGGACTTCACCGAGCTCAAGTGGATTCCCCTGGTGATCGGGCTGATCGGCGTTCTGACCCTCAGGGTAGCTGCGATCGGAACCCTGCGCTCGCTGGTGGATGTGGTCGTTGTGTCTCTCTACTTCGGCGCGTTTTCGGTGTGGAGCTTCTGGTACAAGCTCAACTACTACGGGGCCAACCTCGATCCCAAGGCCTCGGTCGAGGTGGCGCCGTTCATGCCGCCGATGTTCGGCTACAAGCTCGTCGGCCAGTTCGACGTGTGGTCGTACCCCGCGTTTGGAACCTATCTCTTTCTGGTCTTTGGCCTTCTGCTGGTGGCGGCCTTCTGGCTGTCGTGGCGAAATCCGGGTCCCGAGCCGACCCTTTCCAACTCATAACGGAGGAGTACGATGAAAAAGATCGCAATCCTGATCCTGGTTCCCGGCCTGTTGATCGGCTGTGGAGGAACTTCAGACGAGGCCGCCTACGAGGCCGCAGAACCTGCGGCCGAGGCGGTGCTACTCGAGGTCGAGGCGCCACCGGCACTCGATGTTCCCGAGCCCAAAGAGGTGACCGGAGAGGACGACTGGGAGGCCAAGGCCCACAACAAGAACATCGAGGTCGTTCAGGTCATCAACATCATCCAACCGATCGCGGCCTATATCACCGTCGGTTTCGAACAGTACGGCTCGAGCTTCAGTGAGACCCTCCACGAGGAGTGGGCCGACACCCAGGTCCAACTGACCCAGGCCACCACCCTCTACGGCTCCTGCCAGGAGCAGATGGCCAGCGGCGAGTTTGACAAACAGCTCTTTTTGGATCTTGAAGAGGTGTGGCAGGGACTGGTCAAGACCGGTGTTGCCGGGGTTCGCACCAAGCAAATGGTGGACAGCGAGCTCGCGCGGCTCAAAGGCTAGCACCCAGCCGTCGCGACAACCTTGATTTTCGGCCGGACCTCCTGGGACGGTGGCATTCCGGTGTGCTATATCTGACACCCTTGTCTACAGGGAGAGGTGCGAGTGGTGAAACCCATTTTCTGGTTGCTGGCCGTCATGTCATCGGTGACGGCCGCGGCGGCGGTCCACGAGATCGCTGCCGGGGGGTCGATCGCGGCCGTTCTCGAAAGGGCAGCACCCGGTGACACCATACGTCTCGCTGGCGGAACGTATCACGAGAACATCGTCGTCAACGTTCCGGTGACGTTGACCAGCGATGGCGGCGCCATTATTCGCGGCGGTTATCAAGGCAACGTGGTCCACGTCACCGCGGCCGGCACGGTGCTCGAGGGGCTGCACATCGCCGAGGCCAGCCCACGCCTGACCAAAGACATGGCCTGTGTCCTCGTCGAGGCCGACGATGTCACAATTCGCAACTGCACCATCACCGAGTCTCTCCATGGAATCTACGTCAAGGCTGGAAACAGGGTTGAGATCCTCAGCAACACCATCGAGGGCCGGCTGGATCTCATCGAGGCCGACCGTGGGAACGGAATCCACCTCTGGAACTCGGCAAATAACCAAATCATCGGCAACGAGATCTTCAATGTCAGGGACGGTATCTACTTCTCATTTGCCGATTCGACCCAGATCGAGCGCAACCACATCCACAACGCCCGCTACGGTCTCCACTACATGTACTCGAACGACAACTCGTTCTTTGACAACCTCTTCGAAAACAACGTCGCCGGCGCCGCGCTCATGTACTCCGAGGACATCGTGTTTGCCCGCAACACCTTTGCCCGCTGCCGCGGTTTCCGGGCGTACGGCCTCCTCCTGCAGTCGATGAGCCGGGTCACCGCACAGTCCAATTTGATCCTCGACAACAGCCGCGGGATCTTCATGAACAACACCGACGATAGTCTCATCGAGCTCAACGATGTCGTCGACAACGATCTCGCCATCCAACTCAACGGAGGTTGCGATGGCAACCGTTTCGTCCGCAACAACTTCATCAACAACCTCAGCGATCTCTTGCTCGACGTGAGCGACCTCGAGACACAGTGGGCGGATATTGACGGGGGAAATTACTGGAGTTCATTCCGTGGTTACGACCTGGATGGCGACGGCGCGGGTGATCTCCCGTTCCCCATCCAAAACGTGTTCCAGATACTGGAAACAAAGGTCCCCGAGGTTCGTTTCTATCTGCTGAGCCCGGCCGCGGAGGTCCTCAAGGCAGCGGAGCGAGCGCTGCCGATTCTTCGCCTTGGAGATGCAGAGGACCCACTTCCGTCGATGTTCCCGATCAACAACCAGGAGGTCCCATGGGAGGAATCCACCGCCCCTTCCGGAAACGGAAGTGCGGTGTGGGCCATAATCTTCCTGGCGGGAACCGCCCTCCCTATGGCAGGTCTGTGGCGTCTCGGTAAGCCGAGGCATCACAAATCGCGACAAAAAACTGGACGCGTCAGATGAGCTCAACGAACGAACCCATTGTGCGCTTTGAGGCCTTCTCCAAGAGCTTCGGCTCTCTGGAGGCGGTCAGACCGCTCGATCTCGAGATCGCGAACGGTGAGTCCTTCGCATTTTTAGGGCCAAACGGCGGCGGCAAGACGACCGTCCTTCGCGCTCTCGTCGGTTTGCATTCTCCGACCTCCGGCAGGGTCCTTGTTCACGGATCAGACATAACTGAGGAGCCCGACAGAGTACGAAAGCGGCTCGCTTACGTTCCGCAGCGGGTCAACATGCCCGATGTTCTCACGGCTCGCGAGGTCCTCGATCTCTTCGCCGGTCTGAGAAAGGTGCCGGAAGAGCGGGTGGACGAGGTCCTGGATCTCCTCGCCCTTTCGGACGACGCCGATCGACGGGTCGGCGAGTACTCCGGCGGCATGTTGCAACGGCTCGGGCTTGCCGCAGCCCTTCTCGAAGAGGTTCCGCTCCTGGTGCTGGACGAGCCAACCCTCAACCTTGACCCGCAAGGAATCGACAGTCTTCACCGGGCGCTGGCCAGTCTAAAAGAGCGCGGTACCGCGATCGTCTTTTCCTCGCACAGCATTCACTCCGCGGTCCGATTGGCCGACCGGATCGGTGTTCTGGTCGATGGCGAGCTGGTGACTCTCGAGCCCGTCGCGGCATTCCAGGCAGAGGTCACCCGGCAGACCACGGTACGGGTGGTCCTCGATCGCATCGACGACGCGATCGTCCAGGCGGCGGAAAAGGCGGGCGCCGAGGTTCGTGAGTGCAACGCCACCCACGTCTCCTTCCGGGCGCTGCCTGAGAAACGGCTGGACGTCATTCGAGCAATTGAAAACGCCGGTGGAACCATCGAGGAGTTCCACACCGAGGCACCGGGGTGGGAGTCGCTGGTCCACACCCATTTCAACGGCGGGGGAGATTCGCCATGAAGGATCATGAAATGTTCAGGCTGGCCGCGTTCGCAATGTTCTGCGTGCTCGTTGCCGGATGCGGCGGAGAGCCCACACCTGAAATCATGGCCGGGGTCGACGGCTGCGCGAGCTGCGGCATGGTGATCGATCGCGTCAACGAGGCCGCAGGTTGGATCGAGGGAGGGGATTTTGTACCCTTCTGCTCGCCCGGCTGCGTGTTGGCCGAGTACGATGCTCTTCGGAAGTCGGGTCAAGCGCCGCCCGAGGCGGTTTTTTTCGCCGACTACCGTGACGGCACGTTTTCGCCGGCGGTCGAGACCGCCTTCCTCCTCACCGACCACGTACCGACGGTGATGAACGCCCGCGTCATCTGCTTCAACTCGGTGGCGGCAGCCGGCAACATGCGGAAGCACGAGGACGAGATCGTTACTGACTGGACCGGCTATCGAGTGCTCCGGGGGGAGCCCGATACCGTGATCGAGACGGTCTTCGGTCCCGGCGGCATGGTTCCCGAGGTGGTGATGGCGAACAAAGGAGACATCGTGCTCTGGCGCGCCCGGAGCGAGGGACTCGAGGAGGACGTCACATGGGCCATCAAAGGCTATCCGGAGGTAGAACCGGCCATCGTTGCCGCGACCGGTGCTGAGATCGAGCTTCGGTTCATGGCGACCCGGCCGGGTGCCGGTTTCCCGATCGAAGACGCCTCGGGCGGCGAACCCCTCGGCATGATCAAGGTGAGCGGCGCTCACACCGCGGACGAGGCGGCGCAGTGAGCTCAGCCGTATTTGAATTGGCGCGGCAGGAGTTCGCCCTCCATCGCCGCAACCGGTGGGTCGTTTCCTTTGCGGTCCTGTTTACGACCCTCAGCCTGGCGGTCGCGTACTTCGGGATGATCACCTCCGGATACACCGGCTTCCAGGATTTCGTGCGCACCTCCGCCAGCCTGATCAACCTCGGCGGCTTTCTGCTGCCGCTCTTTGCCCTCCTGCTTGGCGTCTTCAGCTTTCTGACCCACCGGGAGTATCTGGAAATCCTGGCCACCCAACCGGTATCGAGGCGAGAGATCCTCCTCGGAAAATACCTCGGCCTCCTGATCTCGGTGCTGGCCGCTGCGGCCCTCGGCTTCGGACTGCCCGGGGCCATCATCTCCGCGTCCATCGGATTTGAGGGTGCCGGGACCTACCTCCTGGTGGTTCTCTTCTCCTGCCTGCTGGCGGCGGTATTCACCGGGCTATCGGTGCTCATCGCGCTCCTAACCGGCCGGCGGCCGGTGGCCCTCGGCATCGCCATCGCGGTGTGGATCTTCTTCGAGCTCGTCTACGGTCTGCTGATGTTAGCGACGACGCTCTATTTGCCCGCGGCAACGGTCAAAACCGTGCTCCTCGTCGGCCTCGGCGGCAACCCGGTGGACGTCGTGCGGGTACTGTGCCTCTTGCAGGTCGGCGGGCCACCCCTCTTCGGCCCGGCCGGCGCGACCCTCATCAAGTTCACCGGCTCGGCAACCATAGCGACCGCCATCGGCCTCGCCATCCTCGCCGCGTGGATCGTCGTCCCACTTGTCATCGCTGTGTGGGTGTTCAAGCGGCAAGATTTGTAGGCATGAATGAGGAATTCGGAATTTGGAATTCCGGCTACCCTCCTCGACACCGAGACGCCCAGTTAACCAAGTATTCCCTCAGTCATCGGAATGCAGGTGACGATTCAGTCAGAGAATTAGCCCGCATATCTCACCACGTCGCGTCGCGAGGCCGGCGAGATGTCGTGAGATGCGGCGTTTTCGACCTGAGGGGCGCGGAGTCGTACTTGACAGTACGTCGAGCACCCCGAAGCGAGAAAACGTCGCAGATTGCGGCATATCACCGGCCGTAGTAGCGAGGTGGTGAGAAATGCGGTTTAGCCCGCGTATCTCACCAGGTTCCGTCGTGAGGGCGGCGCTGCCCCCCGGCTCCCCCCTTTCTTCCGCTCCAGCCCGCGGTGGACCATTTCCTGGGATCCGAGTACGGTGTCCCCATGGAGCGAACTGCCGCCCCCTATCACTGGCGCGCGTTGGTGGCACTGGTGTCCCGGCTGCCCCAGGGACCGCTGAGTCGCGCCGCCGGAAGACTGGCCGACATCCGGTTGCCCGGGCCGTTGCGAAGGTCCGTTCTTTCCGCCTTTGCCAGGATGGCCGGTCTCGATGTCAGCGAGGCCGAGCTTCCGCTGGCGGACTATCCAACCCTCGACGCCTTCTTCGTTCGTCGGCTCAAACCCGGGCTGCGTCCGATGCCGGACGACCCGGACGTGGTCGTGTCACCCGTCGACGGGCAGTTGGCTGAGCTCGGACAGATCGAGGACGGCCGGCTGCTCCAGGTCAAAGGGATCCGCTACAGCGTGGTCGACCTGCTCGATGACCCGGGGGAGGCGGCTCGCTACCAGGGCGGTCTTTATGTCACGATCTACCTCAGTCCGAGGGACTACCATCGCATCCATGCCCCCTGCAGCGGGAGGCTGGACTGGGCCCGCCACGTTCCGGGCAGGGTCTTCCCGGTCAACCCGCCTGCGGCGGCGCTGGTGCCGGATCTGTTCGCTCGCAACGAGCGCTTGATCTGCGCCGTCGACGGAACGGCCGGGCGACTGGCTGTGGTGGCGGTGGCGGCGTTCAATGTCGGCCGCATCTCCTCGGAGTTCGACCCTTCGTGGAACGGTCCCCGAGGAGGCGTCACCAACCGCCGCGGGGTCGAAGCCGCCACCCGCCGCTATGACCCCCCGATAAAGATCGCACGCTGCGATGAGCTCATGGTCTTCCACCTCGGCTCGACCATCGTGATGTTGATCGAGAAGGGCACGGCACAGCTGAAACCGGATCTTCAGTCCGGCGCCCCGGTGCGTCTCGGTCAGCCCCTGGCGAAACCGAGCGTGGAGTCAGAATAGACCTCAAGGCGAGCGATTCTTGCCGGCGATCTACACCAATATCTTGCGCTCTGGCACCTGGGCTAATGCTCGACCTACGTACGAACGAACGGAAATTCCTATGCCTCTCCCGTGTATGCGGGATAGACTGTCTTCTGCACGCTGAGGAGTGTGACCGTGGACCTGAAGTGGCTTGAGGACTTCCTGATACTGGCCGAGCTGCGTAACTTCACCCAGGCGGCGGAGGCCCGGTACGTCACCCAGCCAGCGTTCAGCCGCAGGATCAAGGCGCTCGAGGCCTGGGTCGGGACTCCGCTGATCGACCGCAGCACCTACCCGGTGGCCCTGACGCCGGCCGGCGAGGACTTCCTCGAGGTGGTCAGGGAGTACGTGAGCGGGCTGTTGCGGTCGCGCACCGACCTGCGGGAGCGGTTTGCCGAGCACGAGTCGGTGCTGGTGTGGATCATGCCCGGCTCCCTGTCCGCCACCTTCTTCCCCGGTTGGTGGCGACGGTTCTCGCCCCTGTTGCCGAGCCTACGGATCAAGATCATCGCCCAGAAACTGCTCGACGCCTCCCACTCGCTTGAGTTAGGCGCTGGTCACCTGATGCTGTTCTACCGGCACGCCGCCATGCCGCCGTCGCTGGAACCGGACCGCTTCGAGAGCATCGAGGTGGGAGTAGAGCAGCTCGTCCCGGTGAGCGCGCCGGATGACTACGGCAGGGCGAGGTTTTCGCTCGACGATGCCGGTGATGTACCCATACCGTTCATCACGCCCGGCCAGGACACCATCATCTCCCGAATCGTCGATCAGATTGTCGAGCGCAACGGTTCGGTGGTGTCGTTCGACACGGTCTACGAGAACGCCAACGCCGACAGCCTGCGGACCGAGGTGGTGGCCGGCAGGGGTCTGGCTTGGCTCCCGTCGCGACTGGTGCAGGCCCAGCTCGGGTCGGGGGCCCTGGTCGCGGCCGGAGATGTCGCCTGGGAGGAGCCGCTGGGAATCTGGATGTACCGGGCGATCAAGGCCCACCACCCGGCCGTGCCCAAGCTGTGGCAGGCCATCATCGACGAGCGGAACGAGGACTATTCAGAATCCGCATCGTCCGAGTAGGGATCGTCATTTTGGTGGCGAGTGGTCTTAGCGCGCTGATGTCTGCCGTGGTGGTTCACCGCGTGCTGCGAGACGTTGAGGGCGACGTCGATCGCGACGGCAGGGAACCGCCGAGCACGTCCAAGCTGGAGTACCTCCCGGGTTAGACATCGGGCTGCGATCGTTGCCTACCCGTGCCTCATACGCATTCGGCATCGATCCTTTCCGAATCGGCATTGGCCGAAACGTCCGCAGGGAGATAGGTTCGAACTCATGAGGTGACGACCTTGGAGGTTCCGCAGGTGGATTCCGGCAGTGTGCGATCGACCCGGGCCCTGCTCGACCCGGGGCTGCTGGCCCTGATCGCGGCGGTGGCGATCTGGGGCTCCTCCTTCGTGGTGACCAAGGTGGCACTCGAGGAGGCCGGCCCTTTCACGATCCTGTTTCTCCGGTTCCTGGTGGCAATTTGTGTGATCGGCCCGTTTGCCTGGCGACGCGGTTTCCGCCCATCGATGGTTTTCGAGCGCCGCTTCCTGGGTCTTGGGTTCATCGGAATCCTGCTTCCATTCGGGTTTCACAACGTCGGGCTCGTTTACACCTCGGCCGCCAACGCCGCGCTGATCTTTGCCACCATGCCCGGTCTGATGGCCGTGCTGTCGTTCATCGTGCTCGGAGAGCGTATGACGGTGCGCAAGGTCGTGGCGGTGGCGCTATCCATCGCGGGAGTGGTGGTCATCGCCGGCACCACCGCCGCCCACTTCGGGCTCGGGACGCTCGTCGGCGACCTCTTGATCTTTGGGAGCTCCTTCACGTGGTCCCTGTACACCGTGTACAGCCGACGAACGGTCGTGGGCATAGATCCTCTAGTGGCTACGATGGCGGCCATGACGGCCGGCCTGATATACCTCGTGCCGCTGACCGTCGGGGAGGTCGCGCTGCTCGGCCTACCGTCGCTGACCGCGGCCGGTGCAGGGGCCATCTTCTTCCTTGGCGCCTGTTGTACCGGTCTGGCGATCGCTCTGTGGAATATCGGTCTTCGACGAATCGAGGCATCGGTGGCGGCACCGCTCACCAGCCTGGAATCGGTAGTGGGCGTGGCGTTGGCAGCCCTAGTGGGTGAGACAATCACCGGCGGTCAGCTGGCCGGTGGTGCCGTAGTTATCGCCGGGGCGGTTGTGGGAAGCCTCGAGGCCGCACCCGGCAACGGTGGCACAGTTCCGGTGACGAACCGCGGGATCGGGCAGGGCGTTGAATGAACGCCCAAACTCCTCGGCGCGGCATTATGGAGAGCCCCCCAGGCGCCGAGACGGTCATCGACGGCAGACGATTCCTGTACTTCGCCGGCAGCAGCTACCTGGGTTTGCACGGACACCCCGAAGTGATCGAGGCCGCGTGTGACGCATTGCGGGCGCACGGCCTGCACACAGCCACCGGGAGGGAGAACCCGCCACTGGTCGACGTGGCGGAGGCGGCCGTCCGGTTCTTCGACACTTCGTCGGCCCTGTATGTGGGCTCGGGCTACGGCAGCAACAGCGTTGTCGCCGATGCCCTCGAGGCTACCTTCGACGCCGTTTTCGTCGACGAACTCGCCCACTACAGCGTGCGTGACGCCACACTGTTGAGCGGCCGACCGGTTCACGTGTACGCGAGCCGCGACGTCGGCTCGCTGGCGGAGGTCCTCCGCCGTCACCTGGGGCCGGGAGACAGGCCGCTCGTGATGACCGACGGCGTGTTTCCGGACTTCGGCTGGGTCGCACCGGTGAGTGGGTACATCGAGGTTCTGACGGACTACCCGGGCGCCGCCCTGTGTCTCGATGACTCCCACTCGTTCGGGATTCTCGGTGAGAACGGTCGCGGCACCTTTGAGCACGCCGGCCTGTGGCGCCGGTGCGCCGAGTCAAGTCCGGACGACACCAGCGGCATCCGACTCTTCGTGTGCGGCACCCTCAGCAAGGCGATGGGTGGTTTCGGTGGACTGGTTCCGGGGAGCGAGGGAGTGGTGCAGGCCGCGAGAGATCGTTCCCGCTACTGGCGGGGTTCGGCCTCACCGACCGCGCCGGCGGCCGCGGCCACCGCCACGGCCATGGAGTTTGTAAGGATGAACCCCGAGTTGCGCGAGCAGCTGCGGTACAACATCCGCGCCGTGCGGCAGGGATTGCGCGACCTCGGACTGGATGTGGCCGACCTTCCGACCGCCAACGTGGCGGTTCAAGTGGGCGATGCCGAGAACATGGCTCGTATCTCCTGCGAACTCGAGGAGAGGGGCATCATCGTGCCCTATTTCTCGGACTACAGCGACATCCCCAAGGGTGACGGCTGCTTGCGAATCGCCGTGTTCGCAACCCACACCCCGGACATGATCGAGGGGCTTCTCGAGACGCTCTCGACCCTCCTGTGAGGTAGCTTCAAAGCTCCATACCGTTTCGGCATCGAGCGATATCTCATTGGCATTGGCCAAGTTAGCGAACGAGGACTAGGTTAGGGGGAGTGAAGCTCCGATGAATCGTACATCCAATTTCCCGCGGCCAGCGTTATCTGGGGAATCGAACCGAGTACCGCGGTTCGTGGGGGAACGGAAGAACAAACGGCAATCGTATGATCTCAAGGAGGGACCGATGAGAAGGTTCAAGATCGAATCGTTGTGGGTGGTTGTCCTGGCGATCGTGGTGCTAACGAGCGCAGGGCCCGCATACGCCGAAAACACCGTCCGCGTGATCACTGGGGGCATACTCGACGTGGTGGTCGAGCTCGAGCTGCCAAACGGTGAGGTCGTGACGGGAAACCTGCCGGACGCGGACGGAGTCATCACGGTCCTGGCCAAGACCGGCAAGGGAAATTACACAATCACCGTGTCCGGGGCTGGGACGACCGAATCCGCCGTGCTGTCGCTGGGCACTGGTGACATCGTCAACGTCACCTTTGACCCGGGTGCCCCGGAGGGCGAGCGTCTTGACGTCCAGGTGGTGTTCCGCGGCCAGGACATCATCGTGACCGCGAACAAGCGCACACAGCAAGTTCAGGAACTTCCAATCAGCGTCGGGGTGCTCACCCAGGATTTCGTCGAGCGGGAGAACGCCACCCAGTTCGACGAGGTGGCGGGTTCGGTGCCGGGCGTGCAGTTCCAGACCGCGGGTGGGGGAAACACCCGAGTCACCG
>Ga0164313_10001168_pt1 | contig 22978 bp, 13 predicted proteins | sample GuaBasSedimGuay4_FD_113735 | JGI IMG/M metagenome (GOLD analysis project Ga0164313, IMG submission 113735) | Subseafloor sediment microbial communities from Guaymas Basin, Gulf of California, Mexico - Guay4, Core 4569-4, 0-3 cm | ecosystem: Environmental > Aquatic > Marine > Hydrothermal vents... | reverse complement strand
GTTTTGATGACCTTGTGCTCCAGCTTGAATTCCGGAATACCAAAAGACAGCAAACCACCAATTTCCGGGTGCTTGTCATACACGATAGCTTTCACGCCGTTTCGTGCCAGCACATCTGCACATGCCAGGCCAGCCGGACCGGCACCGATTATGGCCACCTTGTAGCTGGTTTGGCGTACATTCGAAAGATCCGGCCGCCAGCCCTGCGCAAATGCAGTATCGGTGATGTGGCGTTCAATGGCGCCAATCGTCACTGCACCAAATTCTGTATTGAGTGTGCAAGCACCCTCACACAGACGGTCTTGCGGACAAATGCGACCACATATTTCCGGCAGGCTGTTGGTCCGGTGTGCCAGCTCAGCGGCTTCCATGATACGACCTTCACCTGCCAGCTTTAGCCAGTCCGGTATATAGTTGTGCACAGGGCACTTCCACTGGCAATATGGGTTACCACAGGCAATGCAACGTTCGGACTGCGCCTCCCCTTCAGGCTGCTGGAAAGGATCATAGATCTCACAAAAATCGTGTCGACGTGACTCGGTGGAATGCTTGTGCGGCTCGATACGTTCGCGATCGATGAATTCAAATTTAGTGCGTATATTAAGCTTGCTCATCCCACCACCTTCAAAGGCACGGCCGTGGCTGACTTTTCAACATTTTCCTGCTTTGGCTCTATCACGCGGAATTTGAACATGAAATGCTCAAAATTATCCAGAATACGCTGTCCCCATTCGCTACCGGTGTAACGTACATGCGCTTCAACCAGTGACTTCACCCTTAACCTGTCAGTGCTGTCCTCAGAGGTATTGAGTCTGGATACCATCACCTGTGCCAGGTTACAACGGCGTTCAAAATTATCATTTAAATCCAGCACATAGGCGCGACCACCAGTCATACCGGCAGCGAAATTAGCACCTGTACGTCCCAGCACCACCACGGTACCGCCTGTCATATACTCACAGCCATGATAGCCCACGGCTTCGACCACAACCGTGGCGCCGGAGTTGCGCACCGCAAAGCGTTCGCCCGCCTGTCCAGCTGCGTACAGTTCGCCACCGGTGGCACCGTAGAGGCAGGTATTACCGATAATGGTGCTACGCTTTGCCACGATGGAAGAATCCTGGTGTGGCGAGATGGCAATACGCCCACCACTCATACCTTTGCCTACATAATCATTGGCGTCGCCAAATAGTCGCAGAAACATACCCTTTGTGGCCCATACGCCAAAACTCTGCCCTGCGGTACCGGTAAAGGTGAGATCAAACTCCGCACCTTTCAATCCGTCACGGCCATAACGCCGGGCGATCTCGCCGGCCAGTCCTGCACCAACAGAACGATCAAAATTATTGATTTCAAACTGCTGTGCCGTGCTTTCGCGTTTCGATAGCGCCCTCTCAAGCCGGGTCACAATGGCGGCATTGAGCTCACCACGATCATACGGATGATTACGAACGCCCTTGTAACCGGCACCCTGCTGGCCACCGGAACCGGCACTGGCGAGAATCGGGGCAAGATCGATACAGCGCTGCTTATCGGTCAGGGACTCGACTCTTTTCAGAAGGTCACTGCGGCCAATGATGTCTTCAAGCTTTTCGAACCCCAGGTAAGCCAGGTGTTCACGTACTTCATCCGCTATGAACCTGAAGTAGTTCATCACCAGCTCGGGTAAGCCGTGGAAGTGTTCGCGTCGTAGTTGTTCATCCTGTGTGGCAATACCGGTTGCACAGTTGTTCAGGTGACAGATTCGAAGGTATTTACAACCCAGGGCCACCATTGGGCCGGTTCCAAAACCAAAACTGTCAGCACCCAGGATGGCGCCTTTTATTACATCCAGACCGGTTTTGAGTCCACCATCCACCTGCAGACGGACACGGTCACGCAAGCCGTTTTCAACCAGCGCATGGTGAGCTTCGGGCAGACCGGTCTCCCATGGAGAGCCGGCATATTTCACCGATGTCAGCGGACTGGCACCGGTACCACCATCATGACCCGAGATCGTAATACAATCGGCGTAAGCCTTGGCCACGCCGGCAGCAATGGTGCCAACACCGCGTTCGGCCACCAGTTTGACCGATATCATGGCTTGCGGGTTGACCTGCTTGAGGTCGAAAATCAGTTGTGCGAGGTCTTCTATAGAATAAATATCATGATGAGGTGGTGGCGAAATCAGTGTCACACCAGGCACCGAATGACGCAGTGCGGCGATGTGCGCGGTTACCTTTTGTCCGGGCAGTTGCCCGCCTTCACCCGGTTTGGCACCCTGGGCCATCTTGATTTGCAGAATGTCAGCATTGACCAGGTAGTGTGCGGTCACACCAAAGCGACCGGAGGCCACCTGCTTGATGCGTGAGTTGCGCTCGCTGTTAAAGCGCGCTGGATCTTCGCCACCTTCACCGGAGTTTGAATGACCGCCGAGCGTGTTCATCGCCACCGCCAGCGCCTCGTGAGCTTCCGGTGATAGTGCGCCAATGGACATGGCGGCAGTATCGAAACGCGGAAATAGATGCCTGGCCGGTTCAACATTTTCCATTGGTGTGGGCTCATCACTCCGACGCAACCTCAACAGGTCGCGTAAGGCAGCCGGTTGACGCTGATTAATCAACTGTGCAAAAACTGCATAGTCCCGCTGATCGCCGCTTTGCACAGCCTTTTGCAGCGAGGTAACAACATCGGGGTTGTAAGCATGAAACTCACCATCCCAGGCAAACTTCAGTACCCCTCCCTGGGTGATCGGCCGACCCAGGTCCCATGCAACCCGGGCCAACGAATGCTGGTCGGCTTCAATTTCACGAAACCCTGCACCGCCAATATTACCTTCGGTACCCGGGCAACAAACATCCGTCACCTCACAACCCAGACCGACGGTCTCAAATAGCTGCGCACCGCGGTAAGAAGCGACACAGGAAATACCCATTTTGGACAGTATCTTCAGCAAGCCCTTGCGTACACCCTGCCGATACTGCTTGCGATGTTGCAGCAGGTCGCCCTTGAGCGCACCCCTGCTGTGCAGGTCATTGATAACCTGGAAAGCAAGATAAGGATATACGGCCGTTGCCCCAAGTCCGAGCAGCACCGCGAAGTGATGGGCATCACGTGCAGTGCCCGTTTCAATGATGATATTGCAATCACAGCGCAGACCGTCGCGTATCAATCGCTGGTGCACAGCACCGGTAGCCAGCGCCGCGTGCATCGGCAACTTGTCACTGCTGATGTCACGATCGGTTAACACAATGATGACCGCACCTTCCTCCACCGCTGCTGAAACCTGCGTGGAGAGCCGCTCAATCGCCGTTTGCAGATCTTCCTGAGCGTCATAATTAAGGCTAAAGGTTTCGTTGCGATACCAGCGCTGATCCAGTTCCAACAGGCTACGGTACTTGACAACATTCAGCACAGGCCATGGCAACACGACCCGGTGTGCCTGCGTACTGGTCTCCTGAAAAATATTGTGTTCCTGACCAAACAGGGTCTCCAGCGACATGGCTGAAACCTCCCGCAGGGAGTCGATCGGTGGATTGGTAACCTGGGCAAATTGTTGGCGGAAATAGTCGTATACCGGACGAGACTGGCGTGACAAAACAGCAATAGGGGTATCATCACCCATGGAACCGGTGGCCTCAACCGCGTTCTCGGCCATCACCCGGATCACGTGCTCACGTTCTTCGTTGCTGATACCGAACAGTTTCTGGAATACAGGAAGGTCCTGGCTGGACTCTTTCATGTAAACCTGTGCGGCGGTTTCTTCCTGCTCGTCGTTATTGGCAATGTGGATAATGTTCTCTGCCAGCCAGTCGCCATACGGATGGCGTGATTTGAGGGCATCATCAATCTCGCGTGAGCGCCAGATGTTACCGAGTTGCGTATCAACGACAAACATCTCACCCGGTCCAACACGGCCTTTCTCAACCACATCCGATTCCTGGTAATCCCATACACCCACCTCTGACGCCAGTGTGATCCAGTTATTTTTTGTAATCACGTAACGCGCGGGTCGCAGACCATTCCGGTCAAGGTTACAGGCCGCCACGCGGCCATTGGTCATGACGATACCCGCCGGGCCGTCCCAGGGCTCAACGTGCATCGAATTGAACTCGTAAAAAGACCTCAGCTCCGGCGCCATATCCGGCTCCGCCTGCCAGGCGGGGGGGATCAGGATACGCATGGACCGGAATACATCCATTCCACCCGCCAGAAACAACTCCAGCATGTTATCCAGTGAGGATGAGTCCGAGCCATACTGGTTAACCAGTGGTCGTATTTTTTGCAGATCGGGCAATAACGGTGTCTGGAACTTGGGCGTGCGCGCCTCCGACCAGCTGCGATTACCCTCGATCGTATTGATTTCACCGTTATGCGCCAGGTAGCGGAACGGTTGCGCATACTTCCAGTTTGGCAGCGTATTGGTCGAAAAACGCTGGTGGAAAAGGCAAATTGAAGTTTCCAGACGCGGATCTTTCAGATCGGGATAAAACTCCGGCAGGTTCTCGGGCATGACCAGACCCTTGTAAATCGTGGTCAGATCAGAAAATGAAGCGATATAGAAAAGCTCATCCGGGTGTTCCAGATTTGTATTTGCCACCGATGCCATACGCCGCGCAACGAAAAGACGGCGTTCCGCATCCTGGGGACCCCAACCAGGCGGTACATTGATAAATACCTGTTCTATACGTGGCATGGATTCCAGTGCCATTTGCCCGCAGACTGACGGATCGGTTGGAACGACACGCCAACCCGCCACACCCAGTGTTTCATTCTTGATATGTGTTTTGATGATTTTGCGTGAGCGTGCCGCGATTTCAGGGTCCTGGTTCAGGAAAACCATGCCAACAGCAAAGTAACGGCCCACCCGAATGCCGTCTTCTTCTGCGACCTGCCGGAAAAATGAATCCGGAAACTGCATCAATACACCACAACCATCACCGGTCTTGCCATCTGCCGCAACCGCACCCCGATGCGTCATACGGGCCAGTGCTGTACAGGCAGTGCTTACCAGTTCATGACTGACCTCACCATGCTGGTGTGCAATCAGCCCAAAACCGCAGCTTTCCTTCGCCTGCTCCGGCCGGTACAGGCCTTTGATGTGTTCGCGTTGGTGCATATTCCCGTTTTCTACATTCATGATCTGGATTTGTTGCCCAGGGGAACCCTCTATCCTACACGGTGACAGGTATTTGAAAAGCCCTGATTACGGGCATGATGACGTATTCAGGTGAGGAGATAAACACCCCCCTCCGATCGCAATACAGCCCGATCCACACGCCACTTCGGATTCAGCTTTTCCAGCAGGGCATAAAATGCCTTGCCGTGATTCATCTCTTCGAGGTGACACAGTTCATGAGCAATCACCGAATCAACAATAGCTATGGGGGCCTTGATCAGGTGGGTGTTCAGCTTGATTGCACCACCGGATGAGCAGTTCCCCCAGGTACGTTTCATTCTTCTGAGTGTTAACGGGATGTTTTTATCCCCAGCCCATGGTGCACACCGGGCGATGATTTGTAGACGTTCACTGAATATTGCCCTGGCCTGGGACTGATACCAGTTTTGCAGGCTGGTTTGAATTTTGTCACGCTGAAATACAGACGCGGCAACCCGTAACTCACCACCGCACACCTCAATATGGTTCTTCCCGGTCTTAACGTGGCATAGGGCCAGCGGGTAGCTCTTACCCAGGTACAGGTGCTGTTCACCATCGACATATTGCAAAGGCACCAACTGCCGTTGCCGGGCCCGGGAAAGAAACCGCTCCACGAGGGGGGCATTTTGAGCCAGTGTCACCTTGATATGTGTCCTCGACCAATGTTCCGGGGCCACCACCACCAGGCCACCGTGTTTATCCAGTTCCAGGTGCAGGCGTTTTTTTACACGCGACCGGTAAGAGATTGTGTATTCCTGCTGTCCCACAGGGGTTTTAAAGGTTAAACGGCGCATTGGAGAATTATTTTATTCGTTTCAGTACGGATTACTCGTCGGTTCGTCGCATACGGTGAAAACTTTTTGACACCCGGTGCGTCTTATATAACGAGTCACACGGATTTGGTATATGGACCGCAAGGAACTAATGACACTCAAGTTGCAGATGGGTATCGACCCTTCAGCGCAAATTGAGCCGACTATTCTGAGGGCTATGTGGCAGCAGTTACAGCTTGAGAGTGAATATGAACAAGGAAATCACTCTGGTAATGCGACCCAACCCTATCCTGTAACCACTCACTCTATGTTTGTTTAACGCAACTCCAATGATTACCCGGGCTCTGAAAAGAGCCCGGGTAATCATTGTGAGGCGCGCTCAGCGATGATGATGTGTATCCTAAACCCACCCACCCCACTCTTGAAAACCTGGTTTTAGACAATTATTTTTTCAGTGTGGTAAGTGTTTCTACCAATGAAAATGAAAGGCCCATGGTATTTCCCCGGCCGACCGGTACATTTTAAGAGACCATAACAAGCGCTCAAAGCTGAGCCCGGTTACTAGCTTTTTTGCATACCTTGGAGTATGCTTGTTGCAATTGCTGGCTTTATTTTGGGGGGGCTCTCAAAATTTCGATTCGCAATTTCGTCAACCAGCATCAAATCAAACATTTGACTGCTGTTGCATAAATGATTTCGCCACCCGCTGTACTCCGGGAGGTTAAGAAACAGGCTCGGGACTGAGAAAAGTTTGCTGATTTAAAGCAACGGGTTCTATTGTTAGTTTCTATAAGCCACAATGGACTAATGTACAGTGACAAAAAGCAGACGTTTCATGGAGAAACGTCTGCTTTTTTTTAGGACAGCACATCTTCCCTAATTTACAATCTACCCCTGGACCAATTCCTGGCCGCTTTAACGCAAAATATGATGATGCCCATAGCTGATTTACTAAACCGCACGACCATCGCCGTGTTACTTGCCACTCTTTCCACGCCGCTGGCTGCGCTGGATGTTGACCAGCTCAACTGGACTGAGACCAAGGCAAAATGGGGGCAGGTGCTTTTTTGTCAGCGTATTTACAAAATGCCGGAGGTTCAATCCCGTCTCTACAGCTTTGATGTCGAGCAATGTGATAGCGCCGGACAATTAATGACAGGCGTAGTCGCTAAATACTCAAAGCAGCAACAGGTACACCTTAAAAGCCAAGCCGAACAACACGCCGTCGCCCTTGGTCGCAATACCCGTGAACCCTACCACTCGGTCGCAGCCTGCCGTGAGTATTGCCGCGAACTTGCCGACATCCAGGATAAACGCCATGACCAATAATTCAGATTTCTCGCTAGACATAACCGTTAGCCCGGCCACAGGTTTCAAGCCATTACCAGATCTTGTGGTTTTTGATCTTTGCCGTGCCTACCCCATGTCCGACGGTAACCTTCTGTTACTCAATGCCCGCAATAACAAACGCGTCGTGGTGATGCCCGAAGTCTACGCCTCATTATTGAGTTGTAACCAGTTTCAGACCCTCAACCAGCACGTTGCCAGGATCATTGAAAGTAATCCGGGCATGCAAGACCAGCAAGCCGATATCCGCAAAGTACTTCAGAACATGCTGGACAGCGGCATGATGGTGTCTGCAAAATCAGTCACCAGCAAGCTCAAGAGCGCAGTCAAAATAGCGCCTGACGAAAAAAGTCATGGCAAGCCCGTTGTTGCCATCATTACCTGGGAGCGACCCGAAGCGCTGGAGCGCTTGCTCGAATCCATTGTCACCAATTGCGCTACCGGTGACTTTCACCGCTTGTATGTCATCGATGACTCCCGTAAATCCACCAATATCAGTAAAAACCAGGCATTGGTGGAAAAAGTGGCACCTTCTATAGATGCCCCGATTCAATATTTTGGCAGGGATGAACAAAACTCCTTGCTGGATGATCTGGTGAAACAGTTGCCGGGTCAGGAAAACGCCATACGATTCCTGGCTGATCATTCCAGGTGGGAGGAACACTGGACCAGCGGTCTTTCCCGTAACCTTGCGCTGTTACTATCCTGTGGCCACCGTCTTGTGATGTTGGATGACGACACCGTCTGTGATGTTTACGATCCCCCGCAACCAAAATCCAATATTACGTTTTCTGATGCCCCCCGTGAGGCAGATTTTTTTGGTGATGAACAGGAATGGGCTCCGTTGCACCAACCGATGAATCCCGACCCCGTCAATCGCCATATGCAATGTCTCGGTTTGTCGTTTTCTGATGCACTGGGCGTGCTTGGTGAATCTCATTTGAAACCGGCCGCATTTAGCGATGCAACGGCATTGATGGTCAGTGAACTGCAAGCTGATTCACCGGTACTGATGACCGAGTGTGGATCCCTGGGCTGTCCCGGTACCGACTCGAACACCTGGTTACCCGATATGGCACCGTCTTCAATTGGCCAAATGCTGCTGTCTGCGAAAAAAACTACCAACGCCCTGACCCGGCGCAAGGTCTGGACTGGCCGAAATCAACCACATTTTTCTCCCCGGTCCAATATGTCACAGATAACAGGCTTTGATAATCGCCAGGTATTACCACCTTACTTACCTATCATGCGAGGCGAAGACCGCTTGTTCGGCTTTATGCTTGATTTCATTTTCCCTTCAGCACTTACACTGGATTACCCCTGGGCTGTACCGCATCTGCCTATACCTGAGCGTAAATGGGAGAACAGGAACCTGAACTTTACACCGTGTGATTCTTTTCCGATGTTCTTTTTTGAGAAGGTGCTCGAATACAAGTCTTCCAGCCGGTCTGGTTCTTATAGCGATCGCATGTCAGCTCTGTCAGCCTGGTTTGAAGACATGGCTGCTGCCCCGGGTGAGACACTGACCGCAATGTATCGCGACGCGAGGTTACAGGGTAATTCAGAGCACCTGCAACATCTTGGTGCTTTGTTATCTACGGCTGAATCAGCCCCGGTAGATTGGCAGAACTACCTGCGAAACGGTATCACCCAGCTGAACGCTGATCTTGATAAGGCCAGCCAGGAAGACTTCCCGGTCAGGGGTTTGCCTGCAACGATGGAAGGTGATGAATTAATCTCCTTCTGGAAGGAAACCTGGGGCGATTTTGCTGACGCACTCAGTGCATGGCCCGAGATTCGGGTGGCTGCAGCTAAAATCATGTAGGAGGCGCCTCGCCGCGATTCTCTCGGCCTGGTAAAGCCACCAACCTTACAACCGGGCCTGACGTGCCTCACTGGGCGCGCTGCCTGTCCAACCTTTAAATGCGCGTGAGAATGAGCTGGGTTCAGAGAACCCAAGCAACAGAGATATTTCCGTCAGTGTCAGGCTGTTGTCGAGAATGTACTGCTCAGCAAGATCGCGGCGCATCTCAACCAGTAGCGTCCTGAAGTTACTATCTACTTCCGTCAATTTGCGATGCATTGTGCGTACCGACATATGTAAAGCATCCGCTACTGAATCATCGCTGATATTTCCAATCGGCAATTGCTCCATCAACACCGCCTGTACCCTCGCGATTACATCCCCGCGGTCGATGTTTGCCAGTCGCCGCACCACGACCTGGTCATTGAGCAGTGCCAGTTCCGGATTGGCACCCGCAAGCGTTTCATCGGCAATTGACAGTGGGATCAGCAGTTGGTTACCTGCCTGTTCAAAATTCAGGGTACAAGCAAAATACTCAAAATAGGGCTTAATATCCCCAGGCTCCGCGTGTACAAAATTAACCGCCTGCAATCGGAAATGATCACCGCTAACCAGGCGACACATCTTGGTGATCATGGCTAAAGCACCATCATCCCGGGCAAACCCGGACTCCGTTGGGGCCCCCACCCCGAGGGTCACCACCATGCAACCATCCCGGTCTTCAACCACAACGGTCGCCTTGTCATTCACAACACGGACAAACCGCTCCAGACGTAAGAAGGCCTTTCTCAGGGTCAAACTGGCATGCCAGGCATAACCAAGCGCACCAAACTGTGAGGGCAGGTAAACTTCAGCCGATTTTAATCCGAACGCCTCATCGCCACACATCTCCACAGCCTTTGCGCGCAGGCGGTCTATCTTTGTGTAGGACAACCGCAGGCATGGATCGATGGGTAGTTGGATCTTGATCCCCTCAGCCTCAAACAGAGGTGACGGCTCAATTCCATAAGACTCAATCGTTCTCCATAAATTGACCATTGCGGGTGCAAAAACTGACATGGGGATCCTCAGTTGCTTCTATGGCGGGTTTGCATTGCCTTATTCTCTGTCACCAAACACCTTCGGTCAACTGATTGTCCACAATGGTCAAGCAGCCCCCACCCGGTTTGCCTAAAGTACCTGCCATCGCACTCGCAGCTAGACGGAAAAAGCAGCAATGCAAACAGAAGAAAAATTGTTACAGGCAGAAATTGAATTTTGGCGCTACATGATTGAAAGCCGGAGAGGATCAGTTTCTGAACAGGCCGCCGAACGCATGTTAAGCGCTTGCGCGTTAGCAGAGAGAAAATTGATGATGATGGCCCCCGGGCCATCACCAATCCGGGTAGGACAATAGGCAGAAGTAAGCAATATGGAACAGTTAATCATGAAAAATATTATGCGATTGGTGGTTGTCAGCTCTGTCTTCGCCATCGCGTTCAATATCGTTGTGGTCTTTGGTTAAAGCCTGATCCCAAAATATTAGTTTAGGGGGTTTTCGGTAGCAAACGCCCGCTACCACGTTCATACCCTGGTCTTCGTAATTAACTGGTGAGTTTCTTCCCCCCCATCACCAGGAATGAAGCCAGGGTATTTTTTTTACCGCAGGTGTGAAAATGATCGGCGCACAGAGTCAAACCACTAGTCCTCCTTCACCAGGTTCAAGAGTCAGGTCAAGCTACTAAATATTCTCGTAACCGGTCAAAATCGGCAGGCATTGCTGTACTCAGTACCTTTTTACCAGATACCTCTTCCAGTGCCTCTGGAAGAGCCACCGAGCGTTTCAGTGTGTCTTCGATGGTTTCAACAAATTTGGCCGGGTGTGCAGTACATAAAAATACACCTGTTTCATTGACACCAAGCTTGTCCTCCAGCGCCTTCCAGGCCAGCGCACTATGCGGGTCAGCCAGGTAGCCCTTTTGATCAAGTGCGAATACCGCTTCCCTTGTTTCAGCATCGCTGATGGCAAACGATGTCAGCAAATCCTTCAAAGGCAGGCCATGTCGACCTTCCAGTTCCAGCACCCGTGGGAAATTATTCGGTAGCGAAATATCCATGGCGTTGGTCAGGGTTGCCACCGTGGGCCTGGGCTCCCATTTACCCGAATCCAGAAACCTTGGAACCGTATCGTTGCGGTTGGTGGCGGCAATCATCCGTTTCATCGGCAGACCAATAGCAAATGCCAGCAAGCCGGCCGTTACATTCCCAAAATTACCGCTTGGAACACTGAATACAGGCTCGGTTCCAAAAGGCAGCCTCGCAACTGCCTCAAAATAATAACAAACCTGCGCCAACAGACGGGCTACATTGATTGAGTTGGCCGAGTTAAGCCCCAGGATCTTAACCAGTTCCGGATCGTCAAATGACTGTTTGACCAGTTGCTGGCAGGCATCAAAATCGTCCTCAATAGCAATCGTTCGGATATTGCCACCCAGGGTACAAAACAGCTTTTCCTGCAGTGGTGTAACCTTGCCTTTCGGGTACAGCACTACGACATCAATACCTGGCTGGCCATAAAACGCGAGTGCAACAGCAGCACCGGTATCACCGGAGGTTGCCGTCAATATGGTGGTTCGGTTACCTGCATTGAAACCCGCAAGGCACTGCGCCATAAAGCGCGCTCCGAAATCCTTGAACGCAAGCGAGGGCCCATGGAAAAGCTCGAGTGCGTGTATATGTTCAGAAACAGGGGTCAAATCTACCGGGAAATCAAAGGCTTTTTCGACACAATCCTGCAAAACACGCGGGTTCATTGATTGACCGACCAAGTGCTGTAACAAAATGGTGCTGCGGGTAACAAAATCCATTTCCAGCAGACCCTGAATATCATCCAACGGCGTGAGCTTCTCTGGAAAAAACAGGCCCTGACCCTTACCGAGCCCGGTTACAACGGCCTCGGGAAAGGTAATCTTTTGTTCGGGGTGGTTGATGTTGATGTATTGCATGGTTTGGTTCTTCCTGCCAAAACTATTCTGATCAAACTTCCCTGGCGCCAGCGAGGTCCACCCGACATATGTGCACAAAGCCATTTTCATTCTTCAGGTAGTGTTGTTGAAGGTAATGGGCAGCTGCGTCTGCCACCCGGCTATCATCCACAATGCTGAAAACAGTTGGTCCGGAGCCGGAGATACCTGTTGCCAGCGCCCCCATTTTCGCCAATTCAAGACGTGCCTCTTCAAAGCCCGGTAACAGGGACATGCGGTACGGTTCAGCGAGCAGATCTACCAGGCACCTGGCCGCAGCGCCCGCTTCACCCTGGTGCAGGTTATGAACAAACAGGGCAAATTGTGCACCATGGGCAACAACAGTTTTGCGATCATAAGTTGCCGGCAAAACCTCTCTTGCAGGTCGGGTTTCCAGTCGTGTTCCAGGCCATGCGACCACCGCCTGCCAGTGACCCGGCCAGGGCAGGCTATATTGCCTTGCGCCACCCGGCATACATAAACGTAAACCCCCGAGCAGACACGGGGCAATGTTATCCAGATGTACCTCACCACTGATGCTGCCTTCCATCTCTGCCATCAGCTGTAACAGTGCAGGGCGGTTAAGTGGGCGACTAAAGTAGTGGTTCAAAGCGACAAGTGTGGCCACGATTGAGCTGGCACTGGAACCCAGGCCGCTACCCACCGGTAACCGTTTGTCCAGGGTAATATTCAGGGGGTGGATATTAACCCCCACCGCACGGGCTGCCTGCTCAAATCGCCGACAGGATGTAATGACAATATTCTGTTCCTGATCTTGTGGTAGCGCGCTTGCAAACGGGCCGTCGATACACAGCATCCAGTCTTCCGGGCTTCCCGGCATAATATGTACACAGTCACCCAACAAGCTGCCATCCATGGGAGCCAGGGCTAATCCCAATGAATCAAAGCCTACGGATACATTGCCGGAAGATGCCGGTGCATAAACGGTTAAGGTACTGTCTTTCATAGGTCTAACGGTCTCCAGGCCGTGCGTAACAAGTCACCAAAAACACCCGCCGCGGTGACATCCGCGCCGGCACCATAACCACGCAAGACCAGTGGAATAGGTTGGTAATACCGGGAATGCAATACCAGTGCATTCTCACCATCACGAATTGACCCCAATGGTTTATCCTTCGGTACGACGTCGATAGAAACGCTACAACGGTCATTCTCAATCCGTCCGATATAACGCAGAACGCTACCCTCGGCTTTTGCGGTTTCAACCCGGTCAGCAAAAGCCTTATCCAGTACTTTCAAGCGGGTGATGAGTTCCGAACTATCGGCATCTTCAGCAAAACCGTTTTCAATCACCGGCTCAACCTCAATGTCTTCAAGCTCAAGTTCCAAGCCTACTTCACGTGCGATGATCAACAATTTGCGTGCCACATCCATACCGGACAGATCATCTCTCGGGTCCGGTTCAGTAAAGCCCAGTTGCATGGCTTTTTCAACGGCCTCCGAAAAAGCAACACCATCTTCAAGCATACCGAAGATCATTGATAACGAACCCGACAAAATACCACCAAACGACCGGAGTTCATCACCGGAACGAATGAGCGACTGCAGCGTATCAATGAAAGGAAGCCCGGCGCCTACGTTGGTCTCATACATAAACTTGCGAAAATGCCGGGCGGCGGTAACACGCATTTCACGGTAGTAATCCATGCTGTCCGTATTGGCCTTTTTATTGGCCGCCACGACATTAAAACCATTGGCCAGGAAGTTTGTGTACTGCTTTGCAAGGTCTTCATTTGTTGAGCAATCAATAATGGTCGGGTTAAGCAAGCCCAGTTGCTTGCGGATAGCGATGATGTCATCAATCGACCAGCTCACACCTTTTTCTTCGAGATCCTGTTGCCAGCTACCGAGTTCAACCGTGTCATGACCCACCAGTAGTTTTCGGCTGTTGGCAATGGCACGCACATGCAAGGCCTTGTGACCGGCTGCCAGCGAATCATCTTTTGTCTGAAACTGTTGCAGCAGGGCTGCACCAACATTGCCACAACCGAGAAGAATGACATCCATATGGCTGGTGTGGCTGAAAAATGCGGTATGACAAGCCCGCAAAGCAGATTCTGCTGCTTGTTTTTCGACCACCACCGCGATGGCACATTCGGTAGAACCCTGGGCAATGACCTCGACATTGACACCGGATGCGGAAATTGCACTCAGGAAACGTGCGGCGATGCCCCGGTAGTGATTCATTCCATCACCAACCAGCGTAATCACTGAGCGTTGATCTTTCACCGACACCCCGGAGATCAAACCGTGCAGCAATTCAAAATGAAAAGTTTCTTCCAGGGCCTTGCGTGCACGGTGGGCCTCGTTGCTTCTTACACACAATGTAATACTGTATTCAGATGACGACTGGACAATCAAAAGTACCGAGATGGACTGGTTGGCCAGCGCCTCCATGACACGTCGCGCTACGCCAACCCGGCCACGCATTCCGCCGCCCTGCAAAGTAATGCTGGCCACATCGTCAAGGTTTGAAATACCCCTTACGATGGCCTGCTTTTCCGTGTTGGCATGAATCAGTGTGCCGGCAAGATCGGGATGATAGGTATTCTTGATTTCACAGGGGATTCCGGCACTCATCAAGGGGGTTAACGCCTTGGCGCTGATAACCTTGGCACCGAAAAACGATAACTCCATGGCCTCTTCGTAACTGACCTCGTCCAGACATTTGGCGCTGGCCACAACACGGGGGTCGGCAGTGAAAAACCCATCAACATCTTTCCATATCTCACAGCTGCGTGCCTTCAGGGCCGCCGCTGCACATGCCGCTGAATAGTCTGAGCCATTACGCCCCATCAACTGTGGTTTACCCCGGGCATTAACACCATAAAACCCTGGTAAAATCAGAATGTTGACTTCACCGTCAATGGCTTGGCGCAGCAGGGGTGCCGCTGCCTCGATATCCACCAGGCTATCGGTATAACTGTCATTTGCCGGCGGCAATACATCGGTGTCTGACCATTGTGCCGGATGACCTTGCGCCCGCAAAAGATCACTCATCAGGCGTGAACTGAAACCCTCACCCATCGACAGTATCTCAGCCCTTACTTCCTGCGGACACTGTTCCAGCAGGGCGACACCTTCCAACCGGGATGCAAGACGTTGTTGCTGTACCTGCAAAAACCCTGTTGCAACGGGACAGGTCCAGCCCGACGATTGCATGTCTTGCAGAATCCCCTGTTCCTTTTTGTGGATGCCATCCAGAACCGCCCGGAAATCACCACCTTCAATGGCCACTTTAATTGAGTTTTCCAGCAAATCTGTCACGCCATACATGGCCGATAGAACGACCACGACTTTTTCTTCCATCGCAGCTTTGCTGATGATGCTGGCGGCGGCTATAAAGCCTTCCCGGTTCGCCAGTGACGAACCCCCGTATTTTTGAATCAACATCCGCGCTGTCCCCGGAAACCAACCTGTACTTTCATTTCAGCTCTCATTGTCATTCATATGCTTCCTGGTGCACCGAGCGAACTGCTCGACCGGATGGATCATCCAGTTCCTGCAGGCTTTTATCCCATAACACCGCCTCCGGCGTGCTACAGGCCACCGACGGTCCGCCAGGTATGCATTCGGCGGCGCTGGCCAGTGGGAAGTGGTTTTCAAACAAACGCCGGAAAAGATAAGCCTCCTGTGTAGCGGGTGTATTGAAAGGAAACCGCTTTGCCGCATGTGCCAATTGTTTTTCGCTAACTTGCTTACTGGCGTAATCACGTATTCCGTCAATCCAGCTATAACCCACACCATCGGAAAATTGCTCTTTCTGTCTCCAGACAATCTCCTCAGGTAACATATCACTGAATGCCTCTCTTAAAATCTGCTTTTCCATCTTGCCTTCAGTGATCATTTTATCTTTTGGGTTCAACGACATGGCGACATCCAGGAACTCACGATCCAGGAATGGTACACGGGCCTCAACACCCCAGGCCGACATGGCCTTATTGGCACGCAGACAATCATAGCTGTGCAAGCGTGACAGCTTTCGCACCGTTTCTTCATGAAAAGCTTCTGCATCAGGTGCTTTGTGAAAATACAGATAGCCGCCAAATACTTCATCGGCACCCTCACCTGACAACACCATTTTGATACCCATGGCATGGATTTTCCGGGCCAGTAGATACATCGGTGTGGCTGCACGAATGGTCGTCACATCGTAGGTCTCCAGGTGATAGACAACCTCATCCAGCGCATCCAGACCTTCCTGCAGGGTAAATTCGAAACCATGGTGAATGGTACCTATATGCTTAGCTACTTTTTCCGCTGCTGCGAGATCCGGCGAACCCTTTAAGCCGACTGCAAATGAATGTAGTCGTGGCCACCAGGCAGGACTGCGCTCATCATCCTCTACCCGCATGCTGGCGTGTCTTTGGGTGACCGCGGCGATAATGGATGAATCCAGCCCACCGGAGAGCAAAACACCATATGGTACATCCGTCATCAGGTGGCTTATGACCGCTTCTTCCAATGCATCCCCCACCGCTTTAACGCTGGTTTCAGCATTTTCCACTGCAGAAAACTCCTGCCATGGCCGTTGGTAATATGGTTCCGGCTTGCTGTCTTCTTTGCCCCATTCGCTCATCCAGTAATGGCCTGGAGGAAATTCTGATACCACGTTGCACACATCCACCAGGGCCTTCATTTCAGAAGCCACATACAACTGGTGTTCCTCATCAAAACCGTAGTACAACGGGATAATTCCGATCGGGTCACGGGCGATCAGGTAGCGATCTTTTGCCTCGTCGTAAAGCACAAAAGCAAACATGCCGTGTATATCGTTCAGAAACTCACTGCCTTTTTCCAAATACAACGGCAGGATAACTTCACAGTCCGACTCGGTGGCGAACTCATAAGGCTGCTTTAAGGACTTACGTAACGACTGGTGATTATAGATCTCACCATTGACTGCGAGAGATTGCTTGCCATCGGGTGAGAGCAGCGGTTGTGCACCCGTATTTACATCAACAATTGCCAGGCGCTCATGGGCAAGCACCGCTCCCTCACAGGTATGAATCCCGCTCCAGTCCGGTCCCCGGTGACGCATCAAACGGGATTGCCGCAATGCAAGTTGACGCAATGCCTGTAAATCCCCGTTGATATCCAATACAGCAAAAATAGAACACATAACAAAACCCTATGATGAATCAATAATTTCCTGACTAGCATGATACGTTCAGTAGACACCGCATGGAACCCCAAAAAGAGCACAAATATTATCGGTACCTTGAGTTGGAAACCGTTATGCTAGAAAGCCATGAAGAAACTTTTCAATTGGCTGTTGATTCTGACTGCCTCCATAACAGTTGGCATAGTCATTTTTCTTTACAACCCCGGGTTGATAAAAGGCCCGCTGGAACGCTACCTGAGTGACCTGACCGGTTATTCGATCAGCCTTGAAGGCGACCTGAATATCGATGTTGGCCGGACGACCGGTTTAAGCGCTACCAACATTCACATCGCCGGGCCGGGGTGGGCTGGTCACCGGAACCTGGTTGCGGTGGGGGGACTTGGCCTGACCCTGGATACCGGCTCACTTTTTGAAGACATCATCGTTTTAGAGTCATTGCAGGTAGACGACTTACAGCTCAATCTCGAAACAGATATCGAAGGCCTGGGCAACTGGCTGGGTGCAAACGAACCTGTATCTGATGCCAGTGAAAAAGCTGATGAGGCCGTTGTAATTGTCAGAGATATCACAGTCGGTAGAGCCACCATCCGCTACCTGAACGGCAAGACCGATGTTGAACATCTTTTATATATCTCATCATTCAACCAACAACAACATTCAAACGGAATGCTGCATATCAACCTGGATGGAGACCTGAACGACAGTCCGATCAAATTTACAGGCAACATGGGCCCGTATGTAAACCTTCTGAAAGGCCGTAACATCAACTTTGCAGGTAGCGGTCATCTTGGCACCCTCCAAATCACCGCTAGCGGAATAATCGATGACCTTCTGGAGCCTAATCGCCCCCAATTCCGGCTTGAAATGCAAGGGCCGAATATCGATGAAGTCACCGCCATGTTTAGCCTCGATGACCTTGGAAGCGGTGAATTTTCCCTGGTAGCCAAGGGCGATGAGATAAACCATCATTATGAAGTCGACATCAATGGTGATGTTGGCGACATTTCGCTGGGTGTTTCCGCACGGGTTTCCGATCTCTCCAAGCTGGATGAAGTAAATCTTGAGCTTGTCGTCAATGGCCCGAGCCTGGGTGCATTTACCCGAACATTCGGTATTGAGGACTGGCCGGATAAACCATTCTATTTTGAGGGTGACATTGAACGTCTTGGCGGCACACTGAACCTATCCGGACTGACACTGGATATCGGAGGCACCCACTTAACGCTGGATGCACTGCTTACTAATTTCCCCAGCCTGGAGGCCAGCCGCATCAAACTCGCGGTTTCCGGTGATGATGTCACACAATTTCGTGAACTTTTGGGTATATCAGGTGCAGCCACCGGGCACTTTGAAATCAGTGGCAACCTTGATGTTTCACCCAATAATGTAGAACTGGTCCAGATCAAGGTACAGACATCTTTGGGTCAAGCCACGCTGTCGGGTAATTTGGGTGCGGCCCCCAGCTATACCGGCAGTAACTTTCACCTTCATCTGCAAGGTCACAATGCACACACCTTGATGTCTGCATTCAATGTTGATGCTTTGCCGGAACAACCCTTCAGCCTGGACACACGAATTGAAATTGTGGAAGAGGGCATGCTGATAGAGCATGGTGTGCTGGTGACAATAGAGGACGAGCGGCTCGAATTGGGTGGCTTTGTCGCCTTCAATCCCAGCAGCCAGGGAACTGATCTGGATGTGCGATTTAGCGGACAACACCTGGCCCAGGTTGTGCGGCGGTTGGTGGGTGATAGCAACATCCCTGATCAACCCTATGACCTCAGTGGCCGGTTACGGGTGATGAAAGAGGGTATTCACCTGGAGAACGTCAAAGCTGAGTTTGCTGATATCGAGCTGACGGCCTCGGGCCTGGTAGGCCTGGAAGATAATCTGCTTGGCACTGAAATCGATTTTCAGTTTAGCGGACAAGCCCTTTCAACCTTAGGTACTTTTGCAGCCACTGGCGATTCACTGGATATTTTTGTTCCCGGTCTGTCTTACCGGGCGGCCGGGGCATTGGCAATTGATGCTAAAGGCTGGTTGCTGAATGGCATTACCGGAAGTATTGGAGATACACACTTCAATGTCGATGGCCGAATCAGCAATCAACCCGAGTGGACCGGGTCAAATGTCAGTTTCTCTGTTGAGGGGTCGGGCCTGGACGGCCTGCTGGTTGATCCACTTGAAACCGACCTGCTAAACGGCGCTTTTGAGTCCAGTGGCCAGGTTGCCTTGTCGGAAGATACATTGAGCATCACCGGTTTTATTTTTGAGAACGTCAAAGCCCACGGGGAAGTTGATCTCAAGCTCGGCTGGCCTGCCAGCAGCAACGTTGATGCCGATTTCGATTTGAGCTTCTGGGGTGAAGACTTACGCCAGGTCATGCCACCGATGGAGTCATTTGAACCCGCCATGGTGCCGTACAAAATCGAGGCTAAGGGAAAAAAGCAGGGGGATCTGCTTTCACTGGAACATGCGAATGCTGATGTTGGTAACCTGAAGATTGTGCTAAAAGATGGACTGAACGATGACCTGACAGATGAAAGTCTTGATATCACCTTTAACGCAAGCTCAAAAGATATCTCTACGCTGGGCCGCTTAAACGGTGAGCACCTTCCGTCCCTTGCTCTGAATCTTGATGCAAATTTCAAGGGTAATGCCCATCAGTTTGTTTTGAGCAAGCTCAAGGGTTCGCTGGGAGACAGCCAGCTTGAGGGCTCGCTGGATGTATCGCTGAATGGTCCCAAACCCATCATCAAGTTAACGGCAAGCTCGAACTATATCGATATTCGCCCCTTTCTGAACCTGGAAGGCTCTGAAAACGAGACCGGGGAAAGCAAAGCTGACCCGGATCGCTTGATTCCTGCAACACCATTGCCGATGGATACCCTGGCTGCCACCGACATGACCATCAGGCTGGATATTGCCGAGCTGAGACACACGCGTGACAGCATCAGAAACCTGTTGCTCGAGGCCAGGATAGCGGCTGGCGGCCTGGAGATTTCGCAACTTTCGGCGGAAGGCCCACGCGGTAAACTCAGTGCCTCTATGTCTATTAAACCGATAGATACCAACAACGCTGATGTAAAGATTCATCTGAATACCGATAAATTTGTTCTCAATCTTGGCAGGCAACCAAAGGACAAGTTACATCAGGTGCCCGCATTTGATGTTCAGCTCAGTGTCAACGGCAAGGGCAGCAACCTGCAGGAACTGGCAGGCTCATTAAACGGGACTCTTTACCTGGGAAGTGAGGGCGGTATCCTGGAAGGAGTCAACCTGAGTATTCTGGATACATTTATTCTGGATGAGATATTCGGCCTGATCACACCAAAAACCGAACCCAGCAATGATCTGTTCCTGGGCTGTGCCGCTACCATTCTGGAAATTACAGATGGCCTGGTGGAAACCAACCCTGCTTTGGCTTTTACAACCGACCGAATTACCCTGGTCACCAAGGGTACGCTGGACTTAAAGACTGAAAAAATGAAGTTCAATTTCAATGCAACTCCGAATAAAGCATTACAGATCAGCGCCAGCGAACTTTTCAACCCCTTTATCCTGGTAGGTGGCACGCTCAGTGAACCGGTCGTGGGGCTTGATCCTGCCAAGGTTTTACTACACGGCAGCGCCGCTGTTGGAACGGCGGGTCTTTCAATTTTGGCCAAGGGGTTATTGGATCGGGTAGGCAACACGGTTCCCGTTTGTGAAGAAATGTTGAAACGGGATGAGCAGGAACCGTAAGGCAGACAGGATTAACGCATACGGCTTTGTAGTTTCGCCAACGCCTCACTACCCGGGTTCAACTTTTCAAACTCCAGGTCTTTCATTGGTGTTTTTGAGGTGCGGTAAATAGTGTGCATTTCAGGCAATTCAGCATTGATGTATAACAAACCGGTAACAACTTCACCGCGGGCGCGTTGTTGCTCCAGGTAGCGCATCACCCTGCTGCGGTTGGTTGGGTCATAACCGCTATCCGCTTTTTTCAACAACAATTTTGAACCATCGTGTAACTCCACGACCTTACTCTCACCTTCTTCATAACTGACCCTGATTTCGCTGGCGGGTGGAATAAAGTCTGTCTGTGAAGCCGGATGATAATGGTCACGTGTATAGGCATAACTCTTGGTTGATCCGCTGTGGTTATTAAATGTCACACACGGTGAAACCACGTCCAGAACTGCGCAGCCAGGATGCCTGATGCCAGCCTTGATCAGGGTGACTAGCTGTTCGCGGTCGCCTGAAAAGCTCCTTGCTACAAAGCTGCCACCCATGGATATCGCGGTGGACACACCATCAATATTTTTCCACTGGTTGATGTCGCCTCTCTTGGACTTGCTGCCCTTATCGGCAGCAGCCGAAAACTGGCCTTTGGTTAAACCATAAACACCATTATTTTCTATAATATACAACATGTTAATATTGCGTCGAACCGCATGTCCGAACTGACCAAAACCAATCGACAGGGAGTCACCGTCACCGGAAACACCAATACAAATCAAATCCCGGTTGCCCGCTTGCGCACCGGTAGCCACCGAAGGCATGCGACCATGGACCGAGTTAAAACCATGCGCCCCTGAAAGAAAATATGCCGGGGTTTTTGAGGAACACCCAATGCCTGAAAGCTTGATCACTTTCTCTGGAGGTATCGACAACTCCCAGAACGCCTGGACAATGGCGGCAGTAATGGAATCATGTCCACAGCCGGCACACAGGGTCGATAGAACACCTTCATAATCCCGCCTGAGCAAACCGATATCATTGGTTCTTAAACCGGGCAGGTCTATTTTCGGTTTAGTGATAAAAGTCATGCGACATCCTCAACACACAAATATTTGCATAGCCCTTTAACAACACACTCACTTGGAATGGGCATACCGTTATAGTGCAACACCGGAACCAGCTTGCGGGCATCGGTATTGGTTTCCAATATCAACAGGGTGCGTAATTGAGCATCGCGATTCTGCTCGACCACAAATACTGTCTCGTGGTTTTCAACAAACTCGGTAACCTCACCGTTGAATGGAAATGCCCGTACTCGCATATAGTCTGCATGTATGTCATTTGCCGCCAGGTGGTCCAGTGCTTCGATCACTGCGCCGTCTGAACTCCCGTAGGCGATGATGCCAACCCCGGTTTCTTTGCTGGCCCGTTTCACTACCGGTTTGGGTACCAGTGTTTTGGCAGTTTTCCATTTTACCAGCAAGCGATCCACAAGCTCCTTGTATTCACTGGAACTCTCGGTGTAGAAGCCATGCTTGTTGTGCCCGGAACCACGCACAAAATAGGCTCCCTTGGCGTTCTCACCAGGCAAGGTACGCGCGGCAATACCATCACCGTCGGTATCGAGGTAACGGTAGAATTTTTCCAATTTCTCAACATCATCTGAGCTTAGAACCTTGCCGCGATCCGGTCGATAGCTGTCATCCCACTCAAGCTCGGGAATCATCCAGTCATTCATACCAATATCCAGATCAGACAGCACGAAGACCGGTGTTTGCAGACGCTCGGAGAGATCAAAAGCGGTGACGGCCATCTCAAAACATTCTTTTGGATTGGCCGGTAACAACAAGGGATGCATGGTGTCGCCGTGTGATGCGTAGGCGCAAAGCATGATGTCACATTGCTGTGTGCGTGTTGGCATGCCGGTGGATGGCCCGACCCGCTGGACATTGAAAAACACGGAGGGTATCTCGGTGTAATAGGCAAAGCCGATGAGCTCACTCATCAGGGAAATCCCGGGACCCGAGGTTGGCGTAAAAGCCCTGG